>Ga0335075_10004168_pt1 | contig 22674 bp, 23 predicted proteins | sample Lox_Sample_24_FD_206723 | JGI IMG/M metagenome (GOLD analysis project Ga0335075, IMG submission 206723) | Soil microbial communities from Loxahatchee National Wildlife Refuge, Florida, United States - Lox_Sample_2.4 | ecosystem: Environmental > Terrestrial > Soil > Wetlands | place: USA...
ATGAACGAGTTTACAAGCCGTGCTCGATACGAAACAAAGGAAGACACCTAAAGGAGCAAAAGCATAAGAACTGGAATTATGGAAAACGAGACACCGGTAATAATTGATGACTTGGTTCATTCTCTTCCCTTGACTAGACGTGAGAGTCAATAGCCGAATCTCTATCAGGAGGACCTACTCTCCATATTTCTAGAATTCAAGCTTCATATCCCCCAATAAATCCTCGTCCCCTACCATCATGCCCTCCCCGGCTGCCAGTGCATCCATCATCTCCTGATCCGCAGCCGCCGCAATAGCATCGTCAATCTCATGGGCTCCACTGAGTACACCATCGCCCAGACCCACACCAACGCCCACTTCCATGCCCGCATCGACGCCTTCCAGGGCCCCGAGGCCATGGTCCAACATTCCTGCTTGAGGAATTGCCACTGCCATCAAGGCTTCCACGCGTCTGAACAGACGGATGACTGTTTCGGCTTGTAGGACGTCGGTTTTATGGGTTTTGGGCGCATTTTCAGCTTCTGTGCGGAGCGCATCGCGAAGTGTGAGTCGCCGTTGAAGGGGCTGTGGTGTTGAGGATGTTTCGCCTAGCATGTTCATGAGGTGGGTTGAGTTCGTCAATGGGATGGAGTCAGCATCGGGAGCGCAAATGATTGCGGTCGCAACGTCAATGACGATGGCGCCGCTGCCATTTGCAGTTTGAGCCTTGACTTCTTCAATTATTGCGCTTAAGAGGCGCTTTGCACCCAATACACGGACGCCAGTCAGTATCTGGCGGTGCGTATAGGATGTGGGCATGATGTTCATGCCGGTACTTAGAGACCATTGAGTTAGAGATTGTATTGTATGGCGTATGCTGCCTGCAATTCCGCCGCCATGGGAATTAGACCACGATTCAAGCTCCGTGTGGTCTGCCGCGGCAGTACGGGAAAAGCTAAGATGGGGCTTGAGAACTTTGGAAAGAGGTTCAACATCTTGGCGAGTAGGTTCATTGCGTTGAAGCCAGCGTAGGGAATGCTCGAGGGGTTTGGCGGTAATGTTAAGTATGGTACTGAGCATCGAATTTGCATCAGTGGATATTGAACCTGGATTAATGAGGGTTTGAAGTATTTGGATGACGGTATTGGAGTCACCACGAGATTCCCAAATGTGGTTCGCGAGCCAGGATATTGCACCTACAAGCGATGGAAGAAGAAATGTATCAACAAGATCTGTCATAGTAAGTAAATGCTATAATATTGAATAAATCAAAAGACTCACACTCAAGGCCACCCTTTAGAGCCTCATCACTCAAATGCCCTGTACTGCATGCTAATACAACCTGATGGAATAGTGTTGGCACGAGAAGATAAAAATCCTGCGGCGGGCAGTTCGACATGGGTTCATCTCCCAAGCCACCTCCTTCAGCAGAGTTGAACAACCCCCGAATCCAACCGTCTAAATGATTCTTCTCCTGTTCTGACAGCTCATCCATCGAATAACTATTTGCGCCCCTCACTAGTAGTCTCCCAATGAAGGAATTCTGATTATGCAGGCCCAGATCCACAGTTGACAAATTATATCGGTTGACAAAAGCGAGTATCAACAATAAAATGGAGCCGAATTCTTCATAGACTGGTTGGTATTCTCCCTGGTCCTCTTCGTAACGCCAACCATCTAAGAGTTCGCAGATGGGACCTAAAATCGTTGTGGGCTTGTCAAACAGAAGTATAACGTCTAGGGAGGAAGGCTGCCTTGCAAGATGACTGCATAGAGTTTTCAAAAACATTGTCTGTTTTGACTCGCAATACTGCCGAATAATCTATGACGACTAAGCCACGCCTAGGTGAAACAGGGGCATCTCTTACCTCGACGAGTGCTTGACTGACTGCACCGACATTGCCATCCGTATGATCTAATTCTTCAAGCAACCTCTCTGCCCTTTCGGGGTCTACCAGGCATTGCTGTACCAGATCTTCTTTAGTATATCGGCCACCGGCAGGAAGAGCCTGCATCGGAATTTCGCCAAGTAAACCTTCAATGCTCTCTTCAGGTATGAGGCCATGAAGACAACATGCGAAGCAAAATTCCTGTCTAACGGAATCTCCGACTATGTTTCCTGTACTGGATTCATCAAACATCGAAGAGAGGTTAGGAAAAGCGTTCGTGTCCACGTGAGTCAGAGCTTCTGTAATACAAAACTCTGCACTGAGAGGTGGAAACATTGAATTCGATAAATTGGCCAGTAATAATGGAACCTTGTTGATAAGAAATGATCGAAGTAATACAGTAGATTGGGTATTTTCATTACGAAATATAGCATTTGCGAGAACATCAAAGGATGCAAGGATGAGATCAATACATGTGGTTTGTATATCGCCCTTGTATCAAGTCAGAGATGATAGAACTCATAGGTAAGAGATGAGATTACCTGATATCGATTATGCAGATAGTTGAAAATGGTATCGTCATCAACTAGGGGTCTCCCAACGAGCTAATAAAAAGTATGAGCGCAGTCTCCATGACGGCAGAGAATCAGAGTTTACTGACTAATGAATGAAAATAAACATAGAGGCCAGCTCGTGAATTCACAGTCGGGAGGTCTACGACGGGAAGAGTATCAATTCCCAGCGCCAGCGAAGAGTCGATCATCTGGTCAATCTCGTCATTGGCGGCTTGGGTTTTCTTGTCGATAGGATCTAAAGGCAAAAGTGTTTGAATCCTGAATTGTTCCAATCTTTCGACAATCATCGCTGAGCTATGTTCTAGCATTGGCGTGAACGTGGCCAGGGATTGCGAGAAAGCTTTCAGCTTATCTGGAAGACAAATTGGGTTAGTCCAAAGAATGTGAATAACTGATGACAAGCAGCTCCATCGCGAGGTATGGATGCCACTTCAAGCTTCCTGAACAGATGCCGAGAGCCTGTAGCTACGAAGGAAAAGAGTATGTAAGGTACCTTTTGGACAAGACCTTCCAAGCACCCCGAGAACTTTTCCGTTCTCGGCGGCGGCGACCAGCAATGCCCCGAAGGCGATTCGTACCCCCATAGCCTCTGTTGTATGTGTCTCATGCATCATGTCTTCGGCAGCCTCTGGCACTGCAAGAACTATCGTCCATTGTGTCACGGCTTTGATTAAACCTATAGCTTCTTGGGTATCTTTAGGCCGTGCACCACTTGACACAAATTTTACAAGTCCACATATGACACCCTCTGCTTGACTATATGGCTTGCTCCATATCAAGGTCTCTTTATGCCCCTCAGAATCTGGCTTTAGTTCTCCGACAGATCTGAAGCTTGAGTATTTGAGTAAGGCGTACAGGATAGAGGGAATATCTAGGAGGTCGGCATGAAGTAGGGCCTGGATGTAATGGGGGATCTGCGGATCGAAGCTTTCGGTATTGTGCTTGTTCGGACTGAGGAGAATATCAGCAACGCGCCGAGGCGGAAGAGGATGCTTCTTATTCAGAAGCCGAGCAAATTTCCCGAGTTTGTCGGCATCAAGTCGTTTTCCAAGGCTATGAGCAAGAAACTTGCCCCACTCGTCCATTGTCGTTATATTAAGCTTGATTGGCCAGGTTATACTAGGTCATACTGTTGTGATGGCTCTCCTGCGCAGCGCAGGAGGAGTCCTTAGAGGCGGGTCGACTATGGGATGTTTTACAATATGGCAAGGCTGTGTTTCCACGGAACTAGCCGTGGGTGGCCTTGCAGTAGCTCGAAATCAGCGAGGCCTCGACTAATTTCTACAAAACCCTTACGACTCAATATTGGCTTCCATTCCCTTCCTGCGTTCTGTACCTTCTCAAGTCATGATGGCAATGGAGCCTTGCGCCGGTAGCATTTATGTATTATTAAAATTGATAATATGACATGTCGACCGAGTGGATCATACCAAGTATTAACCTGTAATACTGTCTGATCTAAAATCATCTTCAAGACGATGGCTAAATTACATTGCCAATTATTATTTTGATGGCCCAGGACTTAAAATGTCGATCCATCAAGCACATTGAATGGCCGCGATACTCCAAGGCCCCGTCACAGGTATACGAGTAGCTACTCCTGCATTGCTATGGGAGGAATCAATCTCAGTCTCGAGGTTCTCTTTTTATCTGAGGCGACTGGATGCGAGCCGATTGATCCATAGCATCCGGTGCTCTGGGCCCTACCATCCAATCCTGCATTGCCAACCAATCACTCCATTGCTTATCAGCCGATGAGATCTCCTCTTCAGTCGCATGCTGCAATGGCTTAAGGAAAGGTACAGTCTCATGTGGTGAAAGGTCGTATTCAGCTTTCACCTCCAGCCAGCTTCCACTCTTGGTAGCGAAGAGGTAGTTTCGGCGCTCCACCTCATGTATTGACCCGACACCATCCTGCCAATCGTCACCAAAGAATCCGTGCAATATATTTGGTGCATCAAAGCCAGTGGCCACCAGGCGACGTATGTACGGGATCAACGAGACCGCTGGAGGAGGGCCTTGTGTATTTATACCTGGAAAGGGACTGTTAGGATGGCCCATCTGAGGCTGCATACCTATACCCATCGGTAGGGTTGGTGAGAGTTGTGGTTGCTGTTTGGAGGATATTATGGGTGGCCGCTTTTGGCATGGCAAGCTGATATTGACAAAGGCAGCGAGCGTCTGAACTTGCAATGTATGCTGTGCATGGTCCAGGAAGTATCGTAGGCACCTCTGATAGTGCGGATACCACGCGAATATCTCAAAATGCGCCTCATTGGACTGTCGGCTGTGAGGTTCATTCGTTTTTCTCGACCCCTCAAAGCCGGCATGCTGAATTGGTCGAGAAGACGGGCCCGCTCCATCAAAGTCCACGTCCATTGTTCTAAGGGACAGTCAGCATATCAATCGATATCAGAGAATTCCACGCTGTTAGAGGTGAGCTACCTGTTTAGAAGCTTCCGAGGGAAAGTAGGAAATAGATGACGTTACAATATGCCGACGGTGAGGGCAGTGGTTGAATTTTATGACATGAAACTCCTACAAATGCCGTGACGTCTTTGCTCTGAGCGCAACAACATGGTTGCGAATAGAGCGCCAAGGGGCTACTTATGTATGCCTTGGAGATGGAGGGAGACAGGAGCAAGTACGACCAGAAGTGCATTCAAAGGGAGTAGATGTGAGGAAGGCTGCTTTGGTCGGTTCCTGGATGCGTTGCTAGGCCAGGCTAAACCGTTCGCGGTATTGTGCCCGTGCCCGCGCCTTTTCAGCCCTTGGAGGGCAAACTTATGTGGCGGCGGGCCCATGCTCCCAAAAGGTTCAGCAGCTTCAGCAACTCACAATCGCGAGGAGAATTCGCTCAGATAGTGGCAATTACCTAAATACCCCTCCGACTTTACCTTATTGTTGAACTACGAATTGCCCCTCCAATACAAACAGCTCGAGGACTTCTCCATACTAGCTTTCGGTGATGAAGTTGCGGCTAGAAACCGCGAGGTAAGATAGGGGTAGTGGATCTCCTGCCGAAACGTGCACGTTCTCATATGCACTGTAATTGAAATCGATGATGCTCTCTTTGCTCAGCTCGATTCTACAAATGCTACCTTCTATCTATGATCACTAATCACCCCCTGTCCATCATCTATCGCATATCTTGGGCTCCCAGACCCTGGACAGGAAGTTGATCCTGATTCTGCGCGTCCCACAGCTCTTTCTGTGGCTGTATACTTGTAGGATGAGCCTTCCCGTTTCTGACCACGGCGCAATGCAATAATTCGTAGTACAAGATCTCAAGCCCCCTGCTTGTCCTTCTCGGGACTAGATATAGCCCCGCAACCCTCAGAGCAGACTGACGTGCAGCGGTCCCTTGCATCAGCGGCGTCAAGTCCATCGTGACGGGAATCCCACAGACCTTATGATGGCACTGGACAATACCTTCGTAACGCCACCCCGACCCAGCTGAGTCGAGAAGTACAGGAGCTGGGTTTGCAAGCCACTCGGATTTCATCCTTTCTTACCTTGAATTTGTCATTGCCTTATAGGCCGCCATTCCGTGGGGGAGTGCATCGGCTCTGGACATCGCCACGCTGAAAAACGGCCCTTGTTGCCGAAGTAAACGAAAATAGATTATTCGGGCCACGACAACTTCATCTACTCCACAGAATAATGTAATACTTTTCCCTCAACGTGGGGGAATTTTTGGTAAGTGGCGTTTTGGCATTCATGTATGAATCCTTCATGTGAAAGCTGGACAATTGAACGAGAATCTCAACGTCGTGGATATCCTATTAATATTCAATTGATCATGTTACCGTTGTCGCTGGTGGCGGTGGATTTGTGCTACTATCGCTTCGCTTTTCCCCAAGTTCATGATGCATCATGAATCGTCAGTGAGCATGGAGCTTGTTTTTTTTTTTGCCAGGCATGAAGATGACAACCCTCAAGGGTCTGAACATGTAGGGGGTTTTTATACTTCCCACCTACAGGGCTTTGTGTGGAACACCATCTATTGTTGATCTCCTGTCCATTCGATCCTCGTGTTATCATAGACTGCGGCTCGGCGAATCGCTCGTCTCTGCTCGAGTATTAACAAATGCCTAGCCTGAAAATCCGAGAATTAATGTTCATATCTTACTACAGGGATTTCGAATTGACTTCTACTCCACAGCTTGATATGAATATTGCCATACGCCTCACTTCAAGTGTCGGGATTGATCAGCCCTGCAGCCCTTTCCGTGAACCCCCTTTCCGCGTCACGCCGTTACCTAGTGCCGCCACTCAATGGCTCTCGATGGCCCCTTTGGACGCCTTGACAAGGCTGGCTGCTCATTATCGTATCAGTTTTATATGATTCGATGGCTTTCAGTCTCAATGCAAGCATGGTTTCTCACCTATCTTGTCATGTTTCAGAGGGTATTTCACTTAATTTGTTGCCTATACGAAGTTATCGGAGTGGGATAAGGGATTCTCGTCGATGTCTGCATAGACTGAGGGATGTAGATTCCTTTCCGTCCAGTTCAGTCGAGTTGTGAAACTACTGCCCAATAATGCTCATCAGAATGATTACGACATATTAGTCCACATGGTGGGCCGATCCTGAACTCGCATTTATAATTCTATTTTTTGAAAGATATTACTTTTTCACTACCTGCTGCCGGAGGAGATGGGTCATTGTTGCCAACTGCTAAAATGAAGAGCTGTTACGGGATATGTTCCATAAGAGGGGCTTGACGGGGAGAGTCGGAACTTGGGAAGGAAACATTATCCAGCTGAAAGTTTAAATCAAAAATGGAGTGTTAGGTGATGCTGGCTGTTTATTGGGCGATCTAGCATTATCGCATCGACCATTAAATGCATTCTGAAAGATATCACATCAAGGATTCTACGCAATTACTCAACCAATAATTCAAGCGATAGCACCCGTGGCAAATCTACCGTCGTCCCGCATTGCCACTAATGATAACCTAAAGGAACTTGATGCTCATTCAGCAAAGGCCCCTTAATAATCATATTCCGATTGCTGTCTTGATGTTGTCTTTCTCATATTCCTTGATGTTCACCAGGCACCCCTCAGCTTACTGGTCACTTAAAAAAGATTGCCTCGTTGGACTCAAGGAATATACTTATTCTCTTTCAAAATTCGGATGGGCGCCGCGCGCCCTTTCCATACGCTGATCCATCTCTTCGTTTCGTCTCATCTCGTCCTCCTTCACTCAGTCACAACTGTTCTCCAAGCTATCACCACATATTGGCTACGAGTTACCACTTCATGATTGTGCATCTACAACTCGTTTTCCTTGTACATACCGCGATGTCGACACTTGCGAGTCCTCAGTTGCTGGATATCGAAAATTGCACTCTATTCAACTGCTCCAAGATACCAATTGTCAACAGACCCTATCTACCCAATTAGATAGGTAGGATGGTACTATAATGTCATAACAGGTACGAGTTGGAGTGTTAGCTTGCACTCGACTTGCAACTACTCTAGAGCCAATATGCCAGCGAACGAGTAACCTATTGATTAGCTTAAGAAGGAGAATTAGAACAGCCCACATGTTTCACCGCATAACCTGTCAAACATCAATCCATCGTCTTAAAGCAGGATTGCTCCGAATAAATCGTTTCTTTCCCGCCATTTAACTATAGTCTACTTCTGGCTACGACATTCTCCAGATCGGAATACCGAGCCCTTAGTCTACGAGTGTTACTCCGGGCGCGAACCGCGAACGCAAATGAACACTATTAAAGCTGGAATTTCCACCCAGGGCCTTAGCAACAGGCGGAAGCTTGGACGTGTGCTAAGAAAGCGCTTGAGGATGATCTACACTATTATTTCCTTCCTCCTTTTCTTAACAGCAAGGACACTGACTCGGCATAGGTCACATTGAAAGTTTAAGCCCAAAATAGTTCTCATAGAGGGGCTGTTTTGAAGCTTGCAAAAGCTTGCCGCGTAAATGCATATCTCTTACATGGTGCTATGCCGAATCGAATAATTTGACGGCAGAAAGCCTGTTAATGACAGCGCTTGATGATGACTGGAGTATTGATGACGACAAGAGCGTTGGTGACAAGAATATTGAAGATGACATATGTCTTGGTAACAACAGAAAAAGAGCCAACGACAAGAATAAGAAAAGCGGTCTGTTCTACCACAACATATTTATCGCTGGATGAAATTTGAATGGTAAATACAGAAATTCGCAGGTCTGCTTTGCAGTGGCTCGGCCAACATCATTTTTGATCACGACGACTGTCGGATATAATCATTGAATTGTACAGCAAGTACTGAACGAATTGCAGGTACAATCCTATGGACTTTCGATAGAGGCTTTATATCCAAAAAGGGACTGTATCTGTTGTCACAGCCTTTTCTTGAAATAAATAACGTCGATTCAAAGTGAGACGGGGGCATTGTAGAAGAGATATAGAAATATTGATTTGATTGGGTATTTTACAGGATGTACGAGCGTCCCCTAACAGCAGTGTTTTAATTGAAATTTCGTCTAGCCTTGTGGTCTGAGATATGTTACGGCAATCACTCACTGAAAGGGAATTGAAATTCGTCAAAATTTGGACATGAGAGAATGTGAGAGTTTGAGTAACTCTTCCCGTAATACATGTGGCTAAGTAGGGAGATCTTAGCAACTCGTCATTCTTAAGGAAAAGCCTCCTGATTGAGCGCATATATAATATCATTGAACTTAACGACATGAAGCAAATTAAACTCATACATAAATTCTGTCCTAATCTTTTCGATGTTTTGACCTGTGGGTTGATTTCGAAGGGTTGTCGGTGATTACGACTTCCTAAAACGGTAAGTGTGGGGTAAAATAACAAATTCTAGAAAAACAAGACTGTACGTAATTCTGCACTTCCTAGAAACGCCCAGAAAATAGAGATATTTTTCGATAGAATCCAGCAAATTTCTCCATTTCCAGGATTATCTTATCAGAACTTTCAAAAAGCCGAGGCGCGCGCGGGCTGAAATAAAGCCACATCCGATTGTCTGATTTCTCCCCTTTACGACTCCAACCGCCATCCATTACGTCGGTCTTTGCTCGCATCTGGATGCAACACGATTTAATAGAAGGCCTATTCGTGACGTGTGCTACACGAAACCATATTTCAGAGTCCTCTGGATAATTGGCCTGGGCCAATTGCACATTTGAAGTAGCAAAGAAACCACGAGTACTAGTTGTCGTACTTTCCATCAAAATGGTTTCCACAATTCCTATGGTCACCCTTATAGCGGGTGTGCTTGCTATGATATATCAGGCAGTCTTCAGGAACTTGCTGTTCACGATTCTGGGACTCGATAAAACAGTACATCCTCTTGAATCCTTCGGCGTCCGCTGTGAGAGGATCAGAGAGCCTGGTTTGGAAGCTTGTGAAGACATGTGGTTGCATGAACCAAGCGGGCTTCTCTACATTGCTTGTTCAGATTCTCTAAGCAAGACGCAATGGAATCCGTCGTACGTTTAATTTTCTTCTCCAAATACAAAGTTCTTGCTAATAATCCAGCTAGTATTGATAAATTAAACGCTGCTGGACGAGGAATGCATGATCGTATGGCTATTCTGGATACCAGAGCTTCTGGACCGGTGAGCAAGAGGCTCAAATGGATGGACTTAATCGATTTTCCTGGCATCAACGGAGACGGGACCATTAATCTCCAGGGCTTCGACGTGCACGTTGGAAATGACGACCCACCAACTCTACGCATGCTCCTGGTCAACAACCGACCTTTCCTCGACCCAGTCTGGCAGACTGTGCTAGATGCCACCAAATTAGGTGCTAACGCAACTATTGAGCTATTCGAAACCACTCTCGGAAGCACGAAGCTCCGCTACGTGAAAACCTTCTCTGATCCAGCCATCAAAACCCCTAACAACGTAGCCTTCGTGGGCCCTGACTCTTTCGTCCTCACAAACGACAAAAGCGCAATCAATGGCTTTGTACGTCTCATCGCACTCCCTTTATCTCTCCCTTAAACTCCACACACTAACCCCCACCCCTCCAGCGCCGCAAGCTTGATCCCATCATCGGCGGCGGCAGCGTCGCCTACTGCAACACCACAGCCTGTCACACCGCCATCTCATCCGGCTTCAACTATCCCAACGGCCTAATCCGCGGCGCCGACAACCTCATCTACGTCCCCACCGTGATAACCGGCGAGATCCACGTCCTGTCGCTCACCCCGCCAGAAACCTCCGCCTCCGGCCTTCCCGAACTTAAGCGCCTCAAAGTCCTCGAAGCCGGTTACCCGCTCGACAACCTCTCTCTGGACAAACGCACAGGCGACATCTACGCCGCAGCATTCACGGATGTATTCAAGACCATGAAGTCGTTTGATGACCCGCTTGAGAAGAATCCACCCAGTGCAGTGCTTAGGATTAAACGTCTAGGCGGACAGGGCGAAGAGGGGCTAGAGTATGAGATTACGAAGGTGTTGGAGGATGATGGCAGTATGTTGCCTGGGTCGACTGTGGCGGTGCATGACTCGGGTGTGCCAGAGAGGTTTTTCTTGGGTGGTAAGTTTTATGTACTCTTTTTGCTATGCTTGCTGGGATGGCGGAAAAGAGAATGACCGACTAACTTGCATTCTAGGAGTTTATTCGCCATTCATCACTATTTGCGAGAAGATTTGAGACTGAGGAGGTGAGAACGAAGGTTCCATTACTTATCACGTGATAACTTCGGATATTTCCGGCAATGGCAGCTGATATATGTATGTCTTTGATAAAAATTTCATTATATATCAAGATATATCAGACTATTAAATCCGTGCTTTCGGCCTCCATTTCGCATATGGATGATCTTCTGAAGAGGGTATCAGGTGATCAACTGCCAGAGTATTCACAAGTCCAGGATGAACTTGTGAGAGATCTGTGACGCCACACATTCTCATCGTGGTCTCTAACTCATCTCTCAAGACTGAACAGGAAGTCAGCACAACACTATGCTTTAGGATATGGATAATGAAAAGATAAGGACTCACTTTCGACGTATTTCTGCACGCCTTCTTGCCCGTAATTGAGCGCGAATAAGAAGCCCCTGCCGATGCCCACTGCTTTTGCGCCCAGACACAAAGCCTTGAATATGTCTGTTCCCCGCATGATCCCACCATCTACAAACACTTCCATCTTGTCAAAGACTTCCGGGCAGCACTTTTGTAGCTCCAGCAGCAATAATATCGGCGGCGGCGAGGTGTCCAGACTCCGCCCGCCATGATTGCTCAGAATAATACCGTCAATGCCCTCCTCCATGGCACGCTTTGCGTCCATGGCTGTCTGTACACCTTTTAGAACGAGTGGTAGGCTTGTGCATTCCCGTAGCCATGGAATGTCGCTCCATGATAGGGTAGGGTCAATAAATCCAGCCATGATCCTTCCTAGTGAGCCACCTTTCTTGTCATTCTTCGCTTTCTCACCACTCATGGGCGCACTCATGCTCTCATCAGCTTTGACTCTTTCGTCTGCCTCCCTCTTACCCGCCACGGGCGCGTCAACCGTCACAAATATAGCCTTTGCGCCGAGCTTTTCGACGTGCTTCAGCAACCTCTCGCTTTTCTCGCGCTGTTTATCCACGTACAACTGGAAGAAGAAAGGCATCTCTGTGTGATTTCCTTCCCCGTAGAGCCCTTCAGTCGTAGCCCCGATGATATCTTCGACTGGGAAACTCGCGGCCGTGGATATGCACTGCGGCACCCCGGCGGTCTTGCATCCTCTAGCTAGCTCTTTCTCGCCTTCCGGATGTACCATCTTCACCAATGCAGCAGGGCTACAGAATATAGGCACGTCCATCTTCTGCCCTAGCATTGTCGTGCTAGTATCACAATCCTTGACATTCCTCAGTATCCGCGGTCGTAATCCCAAATCTGCGTACGAGCTATTATTCCGCCGTTTGGTGTGCAAGTCCGTCGCGGCGCTGGAATAGAACGCCCATGCTTTCGGGGTGAGTGTTCGAGAAGCGACAGCTTCGAAATCGTACGTATTGATTAGAGTATCGAGGGAAGGCTTGGCGGATGGAGGAGGCGTAAGTGACAGTGGTGGCTTGGCCCTGTCTGAGTAGGGAGAGATGGTAGATGTATCGAGGGTCCCGAGGTGTTTTGACGGTGGCAGGGAGGTTTTGATTAGAGATGGAGCGTGGATTTCGGAGTAGGAGGCTGTTGCGTCGCGGCCTGCATAGCGGAGGATGACTGATTATCGTCAGTAGACGTTGTCTCTGCGGGCTAGATGGTACAAAGAACATACTTTCTACGCCTCCTGGGTGCTCTGATGCAAACTCTGTCAGGTCGTAAACAATACCGTTGACAACAATCCAGAGATCCTCAAGCCTGTTGTGCTTGGACACCTCTTCCACAGAAATATTGGTCTTCATTGTGAGGCACAGTTCCTTGTCCGGTCTTGTCCCCTTGGTCTCCAGAAACACATTGGTAGCCTAGCAAGAGCAATTGACAAACGGCAGCGGCAATGCGAACTGAAAGAAAGCTATATCATTAGGGGCATTATATACCTGCCGCTCTTGATATGGGAGCCGTCCAGTTCGGGTCTTCGGGGAAGCTCCCACCGGCAACGATTGACGTTGTCGTTAGGCGCTTCATTTCTTTTGACTTTTGACTCCATTCCCGGAAATACATTTTAGCAGATGAGGAGGAGATTAGACGTATGCAAGAGCCAAAGGTGAGTTAGCACTTCATAGGAGTCGAAGGCCGGGGAGTTAAGGCACCAAAAAGCTGCTGCCTTAGGTTATTCAATGTGCTCGACGTCAACTACTGTATACCGCGACTTTTAGTGCCAGTAATATCACTGTGAATATTAGACAAGTAAAGAGTATACATCAATATCGTAGAAATGTCAGACCAAAAAACCCCAAATACTAAGAGTAGAAGTACTTCCCTCCCATTCTAATCCTTTTAGCTCTTTTCTCGATTGAGTCTGTCATAGGTATTATGCAACCTCCATTGCTGGTCAATCTTATACACATCTTGCCAATCGCCAAGCATCCTATCGCCACAGGATTATCCGTCGTATGCTCGTTGATACTAGCAAGCGGGATACGGCAACTACAATCTTCGGTCACAAGGTCTCTGCTCCAATTGGCTTCACCACCATGGGTATCAACAAGATCTATAATCATTTTGGCGAGCCTCCCGTCGTCAAGGCAGCCAAAGAACTCAAAATTCCGTACTGCCTCTCCACAGCAGGCAGCACCCCAATCGAAGATGTCAGAAAAGCCAATGGCGAAGGGGTCTGATTCTACCAGCACTACATGCCGCATAGTGACGAGCTTACCCTCAGCCTCTTGCAGCGTGCTCATGACTCTGGCCTCACAGCTTGTATTTTTGACTCTTGATGCCTGACAACTAGCGTGCCGCCACCACGATGAAGCGACCAGCAACTACGCCTTCTACCATGGCATTGGAGCTGATCTCGGACTCTCCGACCCAGATTTCCAGAAGCAATTGAAAGAGGCAGGCATTAATCCAAAGACGCAGCCGAATAAGGCTGGTATCATGTGGATTGATAATGTTTTGACATGGAAGAGCTTGAGCTTGGACTTGGGAGAAGATCCCGTGGCTCATGGGAGAAATGGGCTCGGATTAGTAGAGGGAAACCTTTCTGTCTGAAGGGCATCCAGAGCGTTCCAGACGCAAAGAAAGCAGTTGAGATGGGCGTCGACGGTATTGTGGTATCAAACCATGCCGGCAGACAAGCCGACGGCGCGATTGCCAGTCTTGATGCTTTGGAAAGATAGTTACAAGTGAGCAAGATTTTATCTTTTTGTTTCAGACATTCCACTAACGTTGCTTTAGCACTGGGTGATAAGATATACTTAAAGTTCTAGGAACTATAATTTAATTCCTAGTCAAGATATAGGCTAAAAAGAGCAGGATACCAGAGTAGATAGAAGAGGATACGATGCGGTACTAAATCCCCAACAGTTAATAAAGTATTACAAGTTGGAAATACGCGGCTGCTTTTACAAATGAACATTGCGCTTGTGCTATGTTCCCTGGTTCTTCCAACTTTCAAGGGAAAGGGACAACGAGGATCGAAGGAATTTGAACACGGTGGTAGAGAGTAAGGATAGGAAATATATAGACGAATTAAGGATTACGTAGTAAAATATAAAAAGTCGTTATCATGATATCATTCTATTAAAGTACCTAGAGTGCCCGCCTCTAGATACATATGCAAATGCATATCCAAAGTACAAGTACATCACATAGCATAACGTAGCGTCACATACATAGTTGTACCTCATTAGTCTTTGCATCCCTGCCTAGTGTCTGGTTTTCAGAAGTAGAGGGAGCAATCTAATCGCTCCATATCACTCATATAGCTTCAGAATTCCGCTACGAACCCGCATTATGTGTGAAACCATAGTGTCGTGAAGACATAGTGGGTTCTGCAGTGCGCGTGCTTAAGATATTATTTCTGTAAATCCGCTTCTTCTTACTGCACCGTTGATTTCGTCGCTGGATTCTCAGTGACTGCACCATCTTTTCCATTTCGCAGACGGCATTGTCTCATCTCATCTCTCGGCCATACGTGGCAAGGCATATTTTGTGAAGTCTTAGCCGGGCTCACCAAGTAACACGCCTCCCGGTCAAAGCTGGGAAGTTGTATGAAGTGACAGCCCCTCTTCGTGGCTCATTCTCCGTTCCCATCTCCAACCCTCTGCTCACATCTTGGTTTGTCTCGGATGACTTCGGCACTCGACTCCCTAACATAAAGATCAGGAAGATTATATGCCCGAAACCGATGCCCGAACCGAGATGGTGGTCTTTTTTTGTTATCGAAGGATAGAGCTCGCTTTCGCATCCACCCCTCTTCTCGGGTTCGGGTTCGGGTTCGACGAGAATTGAGTCCGGCTGAGATACCAGATACGGATTAATGGCAAGGCAAAGACGGTTGAAAGTGATATTTATGTTGGTCTGATAGTTGACATGATGTTTGAAGGACTTGTGAAATGCTCATGTCAGGGTGGTGGGAGCTCGCGTTGTTGGTTGATACGGTGAAAGGAGGAGAATGGCACGCGGTGTTCTTGCCCCGACTAGGTGGATGTTTGGAAACGTTGTGGCGTTGAAGAGTTAGAATGGACTCGGACAACCTTTTCGGACAAATCTTCTTTTGGGCTGATTTATTTGATGCGCATGGTGGCTTATAGTGGCCATAATGGTGGGCTCAATGTCGTAATAGTTGCTTAAAAGCCGATGTGAGGCCTCCGAGTCATCGTTAGCCGTGGTGGAGTTCGGCGTAGGCAAGCGGACATGAAAAGAAGCACAATGCGTTGAAGCATCATTAACGTAGGAAGTGCGTCGACAATCTCTGATTTAGCTCACAAGTACTTTATTGATCATCACCAAGTGATGCGTGTTTCTTTGACATCAGTTCCATAGGTCCATTGTCCATCTAAACCATAGGAGTCTTGAAGACACTTTATCCAAATCCATCGGTCCTGAGGGCAGGATTTAATCTCGCCCAATCGCCATCGAGATACCTCTGGGATGACACCAAACTCGTCCATTCCTTCTTCCTCTATTTGCATTATCCAAGAGTCGACTTTTCCCAGCAGGACTCCATCCCAACAACCTTCTCTGCGGGGAGTTGAAAGAAGTAGCGCAATGGCTTGTCGTCTGAGTCTTGGTTCTCGACACTTCATCGCTGCTAGATGAAGCGGCGGAATGATGCCAAGTTCGAAGCTGAAGGCGCCTGTTTGGTTGGGGGCCATGGCTCGCGTTCGCTCCACAACTTTCACAGATCTGTTAATGATTTCCTCGAAATGCTGGGTAAAACCGTCCCAGTGAGACTCGCCGCGAACCACGCTTACTTGTAGGTACATTGCTGAGATCTTATTGCAGAGGTAGAGAATCACTGCTCCGTTTTCAACAGAACTCTCGTTCCTTGACTGGTTGAGGATGGGCCAAAATGCGTCCTCGAATTGTTGCAGTAAAGTGGCACACGCATCTGCCTCCTCAAGTATCCAAGAGGGCTGATCATTGTCATACTTGTAAGGACTGGACATCTTATAGTAGTCGATGCATCGTTCTATGCAGAGGTCCCAACAACGCCTTGCTTCACGGATGTCTATGAAAATGATAGGGATAGAGATTTCTTTCTTCCCCATGTTCTCCAAATATAGTAATCTCGGATTTGGATTCAGCGAGATGGCTGAACTAACGTGCTGGAATGACTGTGCGTTATAACGAGCAAACATCTGGAAGACTTCGTCATTGTAAAGCTCCTCGATCTGGCTCGAAGAGCTTTGTGCTTGCCATTGGTCGACTAGGCTCAAACCACATTGCATATGCTTTGCGGCAGCTTCATAATCCCCGTGGAAGTTTTCAAAGCAGACGAAGAGGAGACATGCAACAAGGGCAGTCCTTATTTGAGGCTTGCCTTTTGAAAGAGTTTGCCTCAAGTTGACAATGGCCTTATTGTACTGTTTCAAAGCGAACTCGTGGTGTTCCACAGATGCATTTGATGGAGGCATGATCATACCAAAGGGTTGATTCTCAGATTCATGAAGGGATTTGGTCAACGCACCGAGAGCCACAACAGCATGTCTGATAGCTGGCTCCGAGAAACTTTCCTGGACGGCAATGCGTTTCCAGAAGTCAGTGGGATAGAAGCCAGCTAAGTCTGATGCAGTTCGGTCACAGAAGAGCTGATAGTACCGGCGCTCCTGCTCGTCTCCCGGTATCGAGAAGGCCGGCATGTAAACATCGACACAGGATGGACGAGGCTTCAGGGGGACCAAACTGCCTCGACGACTTGATGAATCCGACAAATACCCATCGCACTCGCGCCCGAATTTCTTGCATCTGTTACATCCCGGCCTAGTCTCATCACACTTCACACGGCGAACCCTAGATTTTCAATCAGTATGATTGTTGTGATTCGTGAATGTACAGATATTGACATACTTGCACGTGATACAGCCACTCCTTACCTTGGGCTTGCTCGCCCGAATTCTTTTCGGCTTGTCAGCAGAACGTTGCTCCATAGTTGAGAGCGTCATTTGCGATGAGAATAACAGAAATCCTGAGACTGGAATATATATGCTGTTGTCTACGGATAGCTGAAGCCCGGCCGAGTGAGTCAACAATTTGCGAGAAGAGGAACAAATGATCTCATATAGGGATGGGGGCCGTCGAAGTGGCGGTTGAGCGGCTATGCAGATTCCTCCGGTGCGATAAACCAACGTATCAGCCCCATTAGCCTAGAGGTATGTCTGGCTGTTTAACGGGTACTTGTAGGTCTGGATTTGACAGGGTCGATCGGGTATGATAGAGATGCCGGCAGCCTTGAAATGAGTGCAAATGACACTTTGTGCATGCTTGCTTTGTTTGAAGTGGCTAGCCTCCAATCCCCAGGATTCCTGGGCGGACGGTGTAACAGATTGTCCCGAAGAGGTGCATACAACGGTGACCCTCCCCTGCCCACGCTGCAGGATCTGCGGGAACAAAAGGCTTTTTGAGACGCTTTTCCCAGCGGGTGGCAGTGGCAGAGGCATCCTCAGCCTTACTGGGATGAAAAGGGAACGGGCAGGGAGGGAGGGAGGGACGTGTTCGAGCATTGGGTCCTGGTCTCGCTTCTCGTTCCTCATGGCGAATGAAAAGAGGGTAGGCACGAGCGTTGGCGGAAGATGAGGGGCCATGGTCGTAAACATGCAGCCAGTCAGAAGACAGTCAGAAGACTGGGCTGTGAGACAGTGATAGCAGCACATGAAAGGGCAGCTGGAAGAGACAAGACAGAATTCAAATTCTGTATGTAATTTGCTTATAGCCAGGGTGCGTTTTCCTCTCGCTGACCGACATCTTGCATTAGTGGCCCTGTAGCCGCGGCCGCCCCTTGACGTGTACTTTGGTTGGGCCACTCGTACTTTCCTAGCCAATGGCATTACGTGCTATACGGATTTCAGGACCAGCGAAAGCTTCTTGAAAAGCCGCGGGGTTAATCGCTAATTGTCCGGGCTTGGCCCCCAAGTCGTTTACTGTTACTTTGAAGGCCCTTCCCCTTGCTCGACATGCTTCTACTGTAAGCTACCACCGTTTTGGCTTTTATGCATGCTTCTGCCTTTTTATGCCCGGCCATACTTCTCTTCGGGCCCCCCAAATCATATCAGGATCAAAAGGTAGCAGAGCTGTTGTTCAAAATAAACTTTCCTAGTAAAGACCACCGCTGCTGGTATTGGTGAACACGTACGAGCAAGCCATCTCTCGGTCCCCGGCACGTCTCAGGTGGCTTCATACGATACCTGTGGGCTGCGTATGGCTTGATGGTGGCGTGCAATGGCGCACCCTAATGCAACGTGCCAGGTCTCTTCGGGCCTAAAGAGGCTGGTTGTGAACAGCTTCGCAAGCAAACACGGCTACCAACCCTTGCCGGGTTGCGCCGTCTTACCCATGCATTGTGCGATTTCTAATGTTATTGTGGGCCTATGCCTGCAGCGGAAGAGAGCCGGGGGTGGAGTTGCCCAAGCAGGGGCCAGCTTATTGGGTTAGCACGGGAGAGATGGGTGGTCAGATCGCCAATCTCGACCTTACCCACAAACCATCATCTTGGTAAGCAGGGACTCAAAATAAACTTTATTACAAAGAACCTGCATACGCCTCAACTAGCGGTCGGTTTTTGGGTCGCCCAAAGTAGTTAGCCCTTTTCTTCATCTCCAGGCCACTACCCCCCAGTGGCTGAATGGCTGAACATCACTCGCCCGACCCAGCAGACACTTCCAGTCGACACGAGCAGGTATATCTTTCGCATTCGCTTAAATTCTGTATCGGGATCGCCGCAATCCTCGAGCTGTGGAAGAGGTTCCGTACATTGTCGGCATATTCCATCCGAGCCATATGGCTGCCTACATACGTACTTCGGATAGTGGAGAGAATCATCTCACGAAAATAAGCCCCACATGCAACTCACCGTTTTTATTATTACAAATTCCTCATTATTCGCTGATCAACATACTAATTGAGGCACTGTCTTGCGGTCAAACATTTGCTTTGTAAACAAGGCTTGGAAACCGCCCTAAGCCCGCACTCGTATAGACTCACACTGTATGCGTAATGCACGTACTTACCGAGCAACTCTAAATGTATCCCCCACTGACAAAGACCCGCCACCATAATTTGATTTGTTCTCACGTGAGCTTTGTTCCGTAGTGGTCGTTTTCAGTGGTCGCGATTTCCCCCACAGACATCCCCTGTCGCTCCTCCCTGGCGGGTATAGGAAGTCGATCATTGCGTTGGTCGAATACAGATCAATCGCCAAGCTGTGGGCATTACAAAGGAGATCTTGATTCCCTGCGACACCGTCCTATCGGCTGCAGTCTTTCGATGTAGCCTGCTTTGGAAAGTTGCTTGCATATTACTCGATCGGGAATTTGTAGCTATATTTTGAAATTTCTGTGTAGCATTTGGCTGATTGTCCTCCACGGGCATGCGGTTTCATGTGTACCATTATCACTTCATTCCATGCCTTTGTGCCACTAATCTTCGAGCTTGTTCATATATGGAAGAGATTAGGGGACTGGATGTGCAAAGTGTACCCGATTTTCGACTGCAACTTTTACCTCAATACTTTATGAAGGTGGTCAGCTAAGAACAGACGTTCCTAGCATATGGGTATTCAGCAGGACCTTGTCTTTTGATCTAACTGATTGGGGTAGAAGTAGAAATATACTGTAGTTGCTCAATTCCGCCGCCATTCCGAGAGTTCAGTCTTCCTGGTTACGCTTATCTATCGATCGCGGATACAATGCTCTGCCTGTACCGCACAGACTGGGGATACAACATACTGCCTTTATGCCGCCCCAACCAGAGAAGATCTCCGTTGCCAGCAATAGATTATATCTCTGGGATTTTTCCTAGACATCATGCTAAGTAATTCTTCGCTCTCCCGGTCTTTGCGGCATGCATCTCTATTCAAGAAGATCCTTCCTTGAACAGTAACTTCAATCTTTCCTGTCGCTGAGGGCTGCCGGCCAAAAGACCCCTAGCTGATCTCGAAAGATGCAGCGGTTACCGGCGCTATAACCTGGCTAGTGCATGAAAGCCGGGAAAATAGAATGCTTACACCATGTGGCAATACTAATGCTTGCGACAGCTCTGCGATACTTCACTTTCCACAGCCGTTATTGACATTTCCACCCACTTACAGTAACACTCCGCATCCTGTCACACCCTAGTAATTTCCGGCTCTTAGGCCCAGTAACCTTCGGGCCCAACATCCTAGCTCCCTCGATCTTCCTGTGCGTTCATCCAGGTATTCATCTCACTTACTGCTGGCTGTGTACGTCATTGCACTCCGTTCCTAGATGCTTTTGATATCAGTCAGTCTCCTTCTTTCGTTACATCTGTCGACAAACCGACAACCTGCAACCGGAGACATTGTATTGGTGCTTAGGGTATGAATCCTTCCGACAACGGCCCAATTATTCACTGCCTCATCAAGCGACGAATATGAAATGAAGTGTATGAAACCGGTGGAAGGGATTGGAAGATGGTATCTCGTACACAAGGGAACCTAGATCTTTCATTTTCCGCACCACCCGCCCAACTGTTTCCCTGGTCTTATCACACGCGTCTACCGTTGGAGGCTTGTGTCTGCCGATGCATGAGGCCTACCTGGCATTCTACTGGCCACAGAAACGCGAGCTAGAATGGTAATACCCTGCGATATCAAGCCCAAAAGTTCCAGCACAAATTGCACTGCATGCATAATCGCCCTCTAACAATTTGTGCGATGCCCCTTAACACAACTGCGAACCAAGGTTGCTGGAAGCTGCAGCTGATCGCCCGACCCTTGGAAATACAACCACGCCAGAGACTACCTGGAATCTCTAGGAACAAAAGATAGACATTGCGCATAGGAGTAAGGTGCCACATTCTTTTTCTGGTGATATTACTTCTAGAGCAAAGAGTAAGCTTACACAGCCTCTTCTCAACATCTCAAGGTGGCGCAGACCACGTATTCCAGGAAACTCACTAGAATAATGGGACACATTGGGTAAGCTAGAACGAAAGTAATATCACAGCCCCCCCCCCAAAACCGGAGCGCTCAGGCCAGAAATGCCCCATATTAAACCGAAAGAGATGCTGTTCAATGGTGCATCCGAGAACGCCCCCTTTTCCAACTCTACGCGCATCGGACCGGTACCGTCTCATCTCGCTCAATTTCCCCTGCCCTGCGATACCCATTCAATAACCGGTGACATGGTCTCTATTAAACTGTACGTGACGAGCCAGAGCGAGTCTCATACACCTCACTGCATACCTTGCATGGCAACGGGGCAGGATTTAGAGACTCCTGATATCGGTGACCATGCCATCGCTCACCTAATGCACCGTAAAATAGGCTTCCGTTGTTTTTATGTGGCTGTTCCTTCACATTGAAGGACAGCTTGCAGGTACAAGTCATTCAAAGCGAACTGTCTACAATGTTAGAGCTGAAAAGTCATACGGGAGTTGCATAGAACACCGCCCCAATCCTGCAAATATTTGTCAGACATTATTCTTAGGGTGCTCCACGGTGTTTTCGATATCTGAGTCACTTTATTTACTGCTTCTATGCCGGGCAAAGCATTCTTCATCAAAGAGCAATTCGTCTCAGCATCCTCAGGCTCGGTCCCAAGGCCAACATGCAAATTCTCTCCTATGCAAATCATGTAGCGAGGAACCAAGTCAAAAGCCACTCTAATTACAAGACTTTTTACGGTATCATCTTATGCACTTCAGCTTTCTAGCGCTTTCTCTCCACTGATCTCCTCATGCGTCGGTATTTCCCTTCTCGGTGTCCGGATTTAAGATGTGTCTCTGCATCTGCCTATCAGCTGGAAGCCGACAATGATAGACCTTCTTTCACACCGTTGTCATCATTAAACAGGTGTCACGTACCGTGTTTTAGAAGATAGGGGCTTCACACCCTCTTCTCTGCGCTGGCAAAAAGCGGCAGCAGTCCGGTTTCCCGTAAAGCGGCACTGTCCAAGTGAAGTAAAAGCAGCTATGCATGACTGTGTCTCTGATACTACCGTGGCAAGGGCGATGCGCTGGGCTGCAATGAGACACATATAGACAAGATAGATATGCCCAGTAAGAGAACACCCTGATCGGCCAGCCCTACCGGCATTCAAATTCGCGAAAAGGGGGGGTGTGTGTGCAACACAAAACGCCGAACGACGACTAGAATGGACTGAGCGAGCGGACCTACGCTTGTTTTCGATGA
>Ga0335075_10004169_pt1 | contig 22671 bp, 19 predicted proteins | sample Lox_Sample_24_FD_206723 | JGI IMG/M metagenome (GOLD analysis project Ga0335075, IMG submission 206723) | Soil microbial communities from Loxahatchee National Wildlife Refuge, Florida, United States - Lox_Sample_2.4 | ecosystem: Environmental > Terrestrial > Soil > Wetlands | place: USA...
CAGCCAGCTTGATTAGGACCACACGGACGTCGCTGACCATGGCCAGGAGCATTTTGCGAACATTCTCGGCTTGGCGGTCTTCGCGGTTGGCGAACTGGATCTTGTCGATCTTGGTAACGCCCTCGACAATGTGCGCGACCTGCTCTCCGAACATCGCGGTGATGTCTTCGCTCGTGACGGGGGTGTCTTCGACGGCGTCGTGCAGCAGGCCGGCGGCGATGGCGGTGGAGTCGAGCTTCATTTCCGCCAGCACCAGCGCAACCTCAAGCGGGTGCAGGACATACGGCTCGCCGGAGGCACGGGACTGGCCCCTGTGGTGCTCAAGGCAGAATTGCCAGGCCTTGCCGATGATTTCCGGGTCGTCGCTGGGGCGGTTGGCGCGCACCATGGCGAGGAGCTTCTGGAACTTGTCCGGAAAGAGCTCGCCGCCCGGCGTTGCTTCGAGAGCAGGTTTGGCCGGATTTTTGACCGGAGAGGTCTGTGCTGCCGCCATATCTTATTCTACCCGTTGTGACAAGCGTGCGCCGCAACTGTATGCGAAGATGACTCGATGGCGGCAAAAGAATCCGGCAAGCAATTGGAAAATGAAGCACGCGCGATGGAGAGGCCCGCGCTAGAGGCGGAGGTATCGCCTAGGCCGGACGCGGCAGTGATTACGCGGAGGGCAGCGGCGCGTCTGCGTGCTGGGCATGTCTGGGTATACCGGTCGGACGTAACGGCATTGCCCGAAGAGGCGATGGGACCGGAGCCAACAGAGTCGGTGCCGGTTCCGTCGCTGCTTCCGGTTGTAGACGCGCGGGGTGCTCTGCTGGGCACGGCTTTGTACAGCTCGGAATCGGAGATCGCTCTACGGCTGGTGTCGAGAGACAAGATAGTGGACGAGGCGGAGTGGCTGCAGGTTTTGCAAGCCAGGATGCGGACGGCTATTGCTGCCCGAAAGGGATTACTGGCGGGCTCGGAGACGAATGCGTGCCGGCTCATTTTCAGCGAGGCGGATGATCTGCCGGGGCTGATTGCGGACAAGTACGGCGACCTGATCGTGCTGCAATTGCTGACGAAGGCACTGGACAACGACGCGGTCCGCATCGTGGCGACCAATGTTCTGAAGGAAGAACTACACCCGGCGGTGATCGTAGAGCGACCTGACGCGCGGATTCGGGAGCTGGAACAATTGAGCGTGGCGTTGGATGCGGCGCCTCTGTATAGCCGTGGCGGGGCGCGCCGTGATCCCGAACTGCAAACGGAATTCCTGCTGAACGGGCTGCGTTTCCACTATGACGCAAGTGCGGGGCAGAAGACGGGAGCCTTTCTGGATCAGCGCGAGAACTATGCTGCCGCCGCTCGCTATGCGCATGGCGAGGCTCTGGATGTGTGCACCTATCAGGGCGGATTTGCCCTGCATCTGGCGCGGGTGTGTTCGCGGGTGACGGGCGTGGATGTTTCACGGGCCGCGCTTGAGGTTGCGGAGAAGAACCTGGAGGCGAACCAGGATCGGATCAAGGTCGAGGTTGACTGGGTGGAGGCGAATGCGTTTGACCTGCTGAAGGGCTGGAGCCAGGCTGGAACGCTGTATGACACGATCGTGCTGGATCCGCCGGCCTTTGCGAAGTCGAAGCGTGCGGTTGGGGGCGCGCTGCGCGGGTATAAGGAGCTGAATCTGCGAGCGATGAAGATGCTGCGTCCGGGCGGCGTGCTGGTGACGTGTTCCTGCTCGCACCATGTGTCACTGGCGGACTTCACGACGGTATTAGCGGCTGCGGCGGGTGATGCGGGAAGACGCGTGCGGCTTATCGAGAGGCGCGGCGCGGCATCGGACCATCCCGTGGTGCTGACGATTCCGGAGACGGAGTACCTGAAGTGTCTAATCTGTGAGGTCGAGTGAGGCGTGGCTATACGCCGACTGGGAATGGCTTGGGTGAGGACTCGTCGAAGTTGACGCCTCCGGAGCGCCAGCGCTCGAAGCGGCCTTGCAGCAGCGAGAGAAGCCCGGTGTACCAGTAGCCGACGACGAACAACAGCAGGAACGGGATGGTGAAGAAGTTGTCGTTCGTCCACGAGTACCAGATGGTCAGTGCGAAATAGCAGCCGATGGCGAGTTCGATCCAGGGGACGATGCCCAGCCGCTTGCGGTACTTGGACGCTTTCGACTTCTCTCCGCGCTTCTCCACGCGGTATTTGGGCGTGCGCTTGAAGGCGGTCTGAATGCCGAAGAGGGCTTCCATGACGGCCTTGGTGTTGGTGATGGTGAGGCCGATGCCGAGCGCCATGAGGAATGGCAGGTAGAGGAAGGTCTTGTACCACTTTCCCGGGAAGAGCTCTTTCTGAGAGACAAGATAAAAGGATGAGATGGAGAAAGTGGACATCAAGAAGAGCGGGAAGTCGATGAGCAGCATCTGGAACCAACCCTGATAGAAGCGGATGATCATGGCCGGCATGAGCAGCACAGAGAGCACGATCATGAGCGGGTAGCTCAGGTTGGCGGTGAGGTGGTACCAGGCTTCGATTTTGGTGTGGAAGTTGGCGTCGCTGCGAAAGACGCTGGGGAGGATCTTTTTGGAGGTTTGGATGAGGCCCTTGGCCCAGCGCGCCTGCTGGGTCTTGAAGGCAGTCATCTCAATGGGCAGCTCGGCAGGACAGACGACGTGCGGGAGGTACTTAAACTTCCAGCCCTTGAGCTGCGCGCGATAGCTGAGGTCGGTGTCTTCGGTGAGCGTGTCGTGCTGCCAGCCTCCGGCTTCCCCAATGACCCTGGTGCGCCACATGCCAGCGGTGCCGTTGAAGTTGAAGAAGACTCCGGAGCGGGAGCGGCCGCCGTGCTCGAGGACGAAGTGGCCGTCGAGCAGGATGGCTTCGACCTGAGTGAGGAAGCTGTAGTCGCGGTTGAGGTGCGTCCAGCGGGTCTGTACCATGCCGATCTCTGGTTCGGCGAAGTGGTGGATGACCTGCATGAGCCAGTCGGGAGGCGGCACGAAGTCAGCATCGAAGATGGCTACAAACTCACCGGTTGCGACCTTGAGGCCGGCATCCAGCGCGCCCGCCTTGTATCCGTGGCGATTAACGCGATGGATGTATTGGATGGGCACGCCCTGCGGACGATAGCGCTCGCAGATGGCGGCTGCGACGTCCTTGGTCTCATCGGTCGAGTCGTCGAGGAGCTGGAACTCGATGCGGTCGCGCGGGTACTCGAGCTTGCTACAGGCTTCAATGAGGCGGTCGATGACGAACTGCTCATTGAAGATGGGCAGCTGCACGGTGATGCGGGGAAGCTCGTCGAAGTGTTTCGGCGGATCAGTGGTGGCGTTCTTCTTGTTCCGGTAGTAGAGCCAGACGAGCTGGTACCGGTGCATACCGTAGAAGGCCAAGATGATCATGACGGCGAAGTAGGGGATGAGCAGCGAGGCGTCGAACCAGTTCCACTGGTAGAGGTGCTCGAAGGTGTGGTCGCCGTAGTGATAGCGGAGGTAGTGCATGAGGCCGCCGCGCTCCTGGAGGAGCGCGAGCGCCTGTGCCCGAAATGCCAGGGCCTTGAGGCCAGCCGCCAGGGATGAGAGTGGATCGGGCAGTGTCGTCTCTCCGCTACATGCTAGAAGCTTATTGTACTTGCAGGCCGCTCCACTGCGTCGTGCTTACTGGGCCTTGTAACTGCCGTCGCCCCAGTTGAAGCTGACTGTTGGAGTGCAGGTGGCGCTCTGGTAGTAGATCACGGTGGTGCCGGTGGTGTGACCGGGGACCATGGGGAGTAACGCAGTGATGAAATGGCCATCAGGGCTGACGGTGGCGGCGAGACCATGTTTCTGGCCGAAGGCTTCGGAGCCGAGGGAATAGGTCTTGTCCTGCTTGAAGCCATTGCCTTCGACGAGCACCAGGTCCGCGTTCTTCGATCCGAGGACCACGTCGAGCTTGCAGCCCTTGTCCTGCCCTTCGATGGGGAAGGGAACAAGGCTGGCAGCAGCGCCGTGCTTCTGATCAGAGGCGACCAGCGCGACACGGATGGCCTCGCCTTTTGCGACGCTGGCAGTGATGGTGATGGGAGTACCGGGCTTCATGATTGTCGTGCAGGCGGGGATCTTTGCAGAGGTGGTGGCTGTGGTGGCCGGGTACGCGACGGTGGGCGCTGAGGGGCCGGGCGCAGCAATGCCGCAGACGGCCATTCCATCAGCATTGACAGCGATGCCGGACATGACCTGCTCGATCCTCTGGTCGAGGGGCCAGCGCAGGAGGGTGAGCTGCATGTCTGGCGTGAAGCCGGCGCCGATGAGGTGGTAGCTGAGTTCGGTGCCGTCGGGCGTCTGCTTACTTCCTACCTCTTTGAGGGTAAGGGACATTCCGGGAGCTGATTCGGCCGGGCCCCAGTTGGCCTGCATACTGGCGAGGCGGCTGAGAGCGATGCGCAGGCGTGCCTCCTTCTGTGCCTCAAGCTCGGCGGGGGTGGGCGTGTGCGGCTCGGGCGCGATGTTGTGCAGCTCGAGCGGCGGGGCCGGACCTTTCGGCGCTGTAGATGTCTCCTGCGAGGGCGTGGTCTGCTCGGCCTGCTGCGCGGGGCCGGTGGGTGCTGGAGGGGTGGAGGATTGTTGGGAGCTTTGGGCGAAGAGAGCGACGGCAAAGAGCGGCAGGCTAATCGTTGCGACCACACGGTAACAAAAACGCATATAGCGAGGATAAATGATGAGACAGCTGAGAAGCGGCCAGCTACGAACTGGTCTGTGAAAAGGCGATCAGTTAAGAAGCGATAAGCGGTCAGGCGATGGCGCGGGGAACGGCTTCGTTCCAGCGGCCCTGTGACTTGAGGATGAGCTCGACGACTTCGCGGGCTGCGCCTTCGCCTCCTTTGGCATGGGTGACGTAGTGGCAGGCTGCCTTGACTTCCGGGGCGGCGTCAGCGACGGCGACGGCGAGTCCGGCGCGGGCGGCGACGGGGATGTCGGGCAGGTCGTCGCCGAGGTAGGCGGTTTCCTCTGGCGTGACTCCAGCCTTTCGCATGCACTCCTCGAAGGCGGCCATTTTGGTGGACTGACCGAGGTAGACGTAGTCGACGGACAGTTCGCGGGCGCGGTGCTGGACGGCGGGCGAGCTGCGTCCGGTGATGAAGCCGGTGCGGATGCCCATGATGCCGGCGAGCTTGATACCGGCCCCGTCTTTCGAATTGAAGACCTTCATCTCGGCGACGCCTTCGACGCCGGGGGTGGAGATGAGGCAGACGCCTCCGTCGGTGAGGGTGCCGTCGATATCCATAAGGAAGAGCTTGATCTTTCGGGCGCGCGCCTGGAGGTCGTCGTTGGTGGACATGGGCCTAGTGTAGCGGAGGTGGAGGGCGATGGGTCGAGCATGGCCCGTCGCGTGCGTGCCGCCAAAAAGTCAAGATGCTGATCTTGTTAGGGTTACGGGGTGGTTCGGCGCTAAGATCGTCCAAGTAAATGGGTTAGGGGTAAGCTCGTACTGGGTAAGGGGTTAGGAGGAAGCAATTCGCCGCGCAACAATCGTGGATGGTGGGCGGTGTTTTGGTGGGACATCGTGCCTCCTTACGGATTCAGGACGAAATTCGGGCTCGGCTTCATGGCCGCAGGAATCAGCTTCCGGGGGCTCCCAAAAAATTAAGTTACTGATTCCGTTTTGGTTACGGACACTTCGACGCTAAGATCGTCCAAGTAAAGTGGTTAGGGGTATGCTCGTCTTAATAAAAGAGTTAGTGCCGCATCGTCCCTAAAAAGTGAAAGGCGCAACTCAATGAGCTGCGCCTTTCATGCGTTCAAATTGGGGAAAATTCTCTTTGATTCAGGATAGCAGAATGGAAGAAATCAGATGCATCCGGAAGTGATTGAGGAGATGTGAGTTAGAAGATTTTGGTCTTGACAAGGTGATCGGCTAAGTGGCGGGCCGCGGAATAAGGTGCGGCTCTGCGAGCCGGGCTACTTTCCATCGGGGTCGTTTCGCCTGTCGGCTCCACTCCGGCCTGCGGCTCCGCTCAGGACAGGCTCTATTGGCTGTAAGGTGCCGCTCCTGCGGAGCGGGTCTTAGAACCCAGCCATGTCTAAAGCCCTATCCTTTTGCGGGTCTTTATTTCCCTGGCCTCGCTCGAGCGAGGCGAGAGGTTTGTAGAGGTGAACTCAACCTTTGCGACCCTTTCGCATAAAGCGAGAAAGACGGGGACCCGGGTTTGTGGTCAGCTCAGCGGGGCCATCTGCAGGTGTTGAGATGGAGATTCTGATTGAGCGGCGAGTGCGGCTGCGGTAGACTTTGGCGCGATGGCACGGCGATGGTTTTCTCTTCTCACAGCTATTCTGATGGCGCTTTCCCTAGTGTCCTCCATGAAGGCGCAGGCCCAAAATCAAAGTGCGGCGACGGGTGCCCAAGGCAATGCTGCGAGTCCTGCGGCCCAGACGTTACCCGCGCCGGTGCCGAAGGATCCAAAGGCGCTGATGGTATTGGCCGCGAAGGTGAACGGGTTGGCGGGGTTGGGCGCGAAGCCGTGGCATTTGAAGGCGATGTATCAGACGTTTGACGCAGACGGCAAGCCGGAGCATCTGGGCATATTCGAAGAGTGGTGGGTGGGGCCAAAGAAGTACAAGGTCAGTTATTCCAGTCCTGACTTTCAGCAGACGATTTTCGTGGACGGCACAGCTCGCTTAAGCACAGGAGACGGTGGCTGGCCCGCGATGCAAGTGACGATGGCGGAGAAGTATCTGCTGCAGCCGCTGCCGTCTGCGGAGATCATTGCGCAGTCGCGCTATGAAGAGCACGACAGGACGCTAGGGCGAGTGCTGCTGAAATGTGTGCAGTCGGCGGGCCTGAGCCCGTGGCAGCCGATCATATGCTTCAACAAGGGGCTGGCGTCGGTGCGGGTGGCGATTCCGGGTGAAGGGCTGGATGCGCTGTTCGGCAATACCGTGCAGGTCGATAGGCATTATGTGGCGAAGCAGGTTGCGTTCTTCGATGAGAATACGGAGATTGTGTCTCTGCATGTGATGACTTTAGAGTTTCCGGCGTCGATTCCGGAGGCGGAGCTGATGGCACCAGCGACGGCGGTGACTGCTCCGCTGCCTCCAGTGAAGTCGAGCGTGATTACTGGAGGCAGGGTGGTGCGGGCTTCGGTTCCGTATCCGGCGGCGGCGAAGGCGCAGCATATCGAAGGTGTGGTCATGCTCTCGGTAGTCATCGACAAGAAGGGAAAAATTGCTGACCTAAGGGTGATTGCCGGTCCGAAGGCTCTGCGGGATGCGGCGCTGAGGGACATGAGGAGCAGGAAGTTTAAGCCATATCTATTGAATGGGAAGCCGGTAGAAGTTCAGACCCTGATGGGTGTGTTTTTCTTGCTGATACCTTGAAGTTGCGTCCTTCGCCGCGCTCATGATGACGGCCCTTATTATTCAATTATTCAGAGAGTGAGGATTGGCGTGAAGCGGAATCGCTGGATGAATGGGCTTGTGTGTGTTGCGCTGGCGGTGGTGTGCGTGGCGGGGTGGGCGCAGAGCGGGCCGCAGGTGCGGACGTATGCGCTCGAAGGGACGGTGGTGAGTCCGGCGGGTGTGGTGAGGGATGGGATGGTGGTGGTGCGGGGCGGGGCGATTGAGGCGGTGGGAGCGGGTCTGGTTTTGCCGCCGGGAACGAAGGTGGTGAAGACGGGCGGGGTGATTTTTCCGGGGCTGATTGACCTGCACAATCACCTTATATGGAACGTGTTTCCGCGGTGGACTCCAAAGAGTGCGAGCGGCAAACCGGAGGTGGTGGGCGACCGGTATGTGTGGCAGGCGATGAACGCGTATTTGAAGGCGCTGCCCGATCCGGAGCAGGCGATGGTAGACCGCGGCGACGGGTGCGACATGGAGCGGTATGCCGAGATCAAGGCGATGCTGGGCGGGGCGACATCGGTGGTGGGGAGTTATGGGCCGACTCCGGCGGACCCGGAGCGGGATGCGTGCGACCGGGGGCTGGCGCGGAATCTGGACACGGCGTCCGGGCTGTATGGGACGGCGCTGAATGAGGAGCCGGTGATGTACGTGGTGTTTCCGTTCCAGATTTCATATGAAGAGGCGGCACAGATTCGGGCCGATATGAACTCAGGCAAAGTGAAGGCGTTGCTGCTGCACGTGGCGGAGGGCAAGGACGCGAGCGCGGCGCTGGAGTTTGCGATGCTGAAGGCGCGGGGGTTTCTGCGGCCGAGCGTTAGCGTGATTCATGGAGTGGCGCTGAACAAGGCGGACTTTGAGGAGATGGCGCAGAATGGCGTGGGGCTGGTGTGGTCTCCGCACAGCAACATTGCGCTGTATGGGGTGACGGCGGATGTGGCGGCGGCGAAGGCGGCGGGCGTGACGATGGCGATCGCTCCGGATTGGAGCCCGAGCGGCAGCGATGGGATGGTGGAAGAGATGCAGTATGCGTGGGCGTGGCAGCAAAAGCACGCCCCCGGTCTGTTCAGCGCAGAGGATTATGTGCGGATGGCGACGGCGAATCCGGCAAAGCTGGCGGCGGCGGAGAACAGGATTGGCGCGCTGAAGGCGGGGATGGCGGCGGACATTGTGGTGTTTCCGGCAGAGGGAGATGCGGCGGCGATGGCTCTGCTGAAGGCGAGGCCGGGAAGCGTGATGCTGGTGATGGTGGGCGGTAAGCCGGAGATGGGTGATCCGGAGGTGATGCAGGCACTTCTGCCGGGGAAGAAGCTGGAGACGATGTCGGTGTGCGGATATACGAAGGCGCTGAACATTATGGGCGATACGGATGGGGAGTCCTGGGCGGAGATTGGCGGGCACTTGACGCGAGAACTGGGACAGATGGGGATGAAGCTGGCGGAGCTGGTGGGGTGTGGTGGAGCAGCCAATCCGCCGAATTAGGCCGAGGGGAGCAGGATTTCGGTGATGAGGTGGGACTCGTCGGTGGTGCGGGGGTCGTTGACGTAGTTTTCGATGGCGAAGTCGTCGCGTATTGCGATGCCGTTGTCTTCGATGTATTGCCAGACGCGGCCGGAGGCTTCGCCGAGCTGCGAATAGGGGCCGATGAGGGTGAAGCGGAGGTAGGGTCCGCCGTGGAAGTGCTCGTAGTGGAGGCCGACGGGTAGGTCGTCAGGGCGCGCAGAGAGTGAGACCCCGGCGCGGTAAATCTGCGGGCCGCCCTCGTAAAGGCTGTGGTAGCCGGTGATCTGGTAGTTGAGGGCTTCCAGTTCGGGAATGCGCTTGTGCAGCTCCTGCCAGGCGGCGGGAGCGTTGGTCATGAAGGGTCCGGTCTTCTCGATGTAGACGTAGTGAGTCTCGGGCCAGATGATTGTGTCGGGTTCGAGGGTGAGCTGCATGGGAGCGCTCCGGTGAATAGAGGTTGCAAGACAGGGGTGCTGCGAGGATCGCTCCCATGATAAAGGAGGATGCGTGGTTGTGGGGACCCGCATGTTTGAGACGCAGAGCACCCAGCCCGATTGAGAAGAAGTGCAGGTCCTTCGATTCGCCTGAAACGCATGGCGTTTCAAACTTCGCTCAGGAAGACAGCTTGTTACAACAAGCGAGATGGTGCGAGGCGTTGGGCAGTGGCTAATCCGGCAGCCCTGTTTCCCACACAAGCCAAAAGAGGGCTTGTGTGGACCACCCGGAACATCAATGGAAGATCAGTAGTGGGATTTGATCTGGTAGGTTGCGCCGAAGTTGAACTGGAAGGAGTTGCGCTGGGTTGGAGGGACGGCGGGCGGCGGATTGTTGAGATAGCTGTCGATGGTTCCGACGGAGAAGCTGAGGCTTTTGTAGAAGGGGATGCCAACGGTGTTGCTCTCGGTGGCGGAGTAGGCGCGGAGGTTGTTCCAGCCGGGGATGTAGGCGACCTGCTGGTTGAGGCTGACGCCGCGGGGGAGCTTGAGACTGTAGACGCCGGCGAAGGTGGAGCCGATGAGGTTCTGGTTAATGCCGGAAGTGGCGTTGATGAAGGCCTGATTTTCGTACTGAATCGTGGCTTTGAAGTCGAGGATCTGTTTGGGGCGCTTCATAACCGTGTCGCCGATGCCGACGCCGTAGATTTGCTGAAGGTCGAGGCCCTGGCTGTAGTTATGGTCGAAGGAGGTCTGGGCGAGAGCGTAGAAGCGGGGTGAGAAGTATTCGTCGCGCTCAGCGTCGGCGTGGTAGATGGCGCTTTTGGTGTTGGTGGAGGGATAGAAGACGCCCTCAGAAGTGTAAGCGGGCTGGGTGATTTTGCCGTAGGAGCCGCTGAAGCCCAGGGTGGTTCGATTGACGGTGTTGAGCCAGGGAAGTGTGGGGACGGTGCGGTTGAGGGCGATGGCTCCGTTGAAGGTGTACTGCTTCTGGGTGGCCTGGACGATGGTGGCGCCAGCAGTGACGGCGCCGTTCCAGGCGGCGAAGAAGCCAGGGCGCTCGTAGAGTTGCTTGCTGAGCGTGGCCTGATCGATGAGGTACTGCGCGTTCTTGACGGGGATGGGCTTGATCATGGCGTGATTGGCGGGGTGCACGGTGATCAGGTTGTCAGAGACGGAGATGGCTCCCACGGGAAGGTTGCGCGGGACCTGGCCGCGGCGCGGCGTGAAGTTTTTCTCGAGGACGGCCATTTGCGTTTTGGTGCGCAGGGACTTGATGACAGACCAGGGAACGGTGACATCGCCGAGAATTTCGCTGTGGAACGTGACCTTGCCGCCGACCTCGCGCAGCAGGACGCCGGTGAGCTGGTCTCCGTTGGTAAAGACAATGACGTCGGGCGGGGGCACGCGGGGACCTTTGGCCTTGGGCGCTGGTTTGGGCGTGTGTCCGAGGAGCGTGGTGGAATCGGCAGCGCAGGACGGAGTGGCGCCAACGAGGGCGAACAGCGCAAGGAAGACAAAGATAAAGGCAGAGCGGAGGGTCTGTTTCAACAACATAAGATTTCGGTCCCCTAAGTATGGGTGCCCGCTATGGGCGAACGGGCATTTTCTTAACCCTTTATTGGATTGAGGGCAGTGGCGGCGCGATGCAGTGGGTTGCATCGCCGGGTCATTTGCAGTGGTTCACCTTATTTTATCGTGCGCGGACGGGCGGGATAAGTGATGGAGTTCTGATCAGCGATGAATTTCCGTAGCGGCTTAAGCCGACTGACTTTGAGACGAGTCTTTCAAGCGAATGCGCTGTACGGGCGGAGGCCGTCCCACGCGTAGAGCAGAGATCAGTAGGTGGACTTGATGTTGTAGGTGACTCCGGCGGTGAACTGGAAGGAGTTGCGTTTGGTGGGCGGATAGGTGAGCGGGACGTCGTTGAGGTAGGTATCGAGCGTGCCGAGAGAGAAGCTGAAATTTTTGTAAACGGGCAGAGCAAGGTTGTCCGTCTCACTGAACGAGTAAGCGTGGAGGTCGTTCCAGGCGGGGATGTAGAGCAACTGCTGCGTGAAGAGGACACCCTTGGTGATGTGGCGAAGGTAGGTTCCGCCGAACGTGGATGCGATGAGGCTTTTGCTGGGGGGCGGAGGCGGGGTGTTGCTGAAAAAGGCCTGGTGCTCGTATTGCGCGACGGCTTTCAGGTCGAGCTCCTGCACGGGGGTCTTGATGAGGGTATAGCCGACGCCACCGCCATAGATCTGCTGGAGGTCGAGGCTCTGGCTGTAGTTGTGATCGAAAACGACGGTGCCGAGGAAGTAGAAGCGCGGCGAGACGTACTCGTCACGCTCGGCGTCGGCGTGGAAGATGGAGCTCTTGGTGTAAGTGGAGGGGACGAAGGCGCCGTCGGCCGCCGTGTAGGAGGGCTCAGTGATTTTTCCGTAGGACTGAGCGTAGTTGATGGTGGTGCGGTTGCGCGGGTCGAGCCAGTTGACTGTGGGCACGACACGGGCGAGTCCGATGGCAGCGGAGAAGCTGTACTGGTTCTGCGTGGCCTGAACGAGGGTGAGGCCGACGGTGGCAGCTCCGTTCCAGGCCTGGAGCAGACGCGGATGGCCGAGGATCTGCTTGTTGAAGGTCGGCTGGTCGACGATGTACTGGGCGCTGGCGACTGGGATGGGCTGGATCATGGCGCGGTTGGCGGGATGGACGGTGATGAGTCCGTCGCTGACGGCGAGCGTCCCGAGAGGGAGATTGGCGGGTATGTGGCCGTGCTTAAGGATGACGCCGCTCCTGATGACGGCGAGGGTGGTTCCGGTGTGTATTTCCTTGATGTTCTTCCAGGGAATTTGCAGGTCGCCGAGCATGTCGCTGTGGAAGGTGACCTTGCCGCCGACTTCGCGGACGAAAGTGCCGGTGAGGGTGTCTCCGTTGGTGAAGACGAGGACGTCGGGCTGTGACTTTGGTGGGACGGCGTGGGCAAGCGCGGGAAGAAAGACGAGGACGAGGACGAATGCAGACGAGATGAGCTTGCGCGTGTGAGTTGGTCGCATGTGAGAAAGGCCCCCTGGGATGCAGTAGGATGCTTCAGCACAAAAATATCTGTGCGACGTAGGATGCGGATTGCGCGGCGCTATGAGGGCTGAGGACGCTGAATTGGGGGGGTGTTTGCGGCCGATTTTGTGGAATTGGCTGGGCCAATTCCGCATAGATGGGCGGGGAAGCGGGATTTCTTCTAGAATTTAGGTATGCCGATTTCACGTGAACAGGCGCTGGAATACTTCCGTTCCGACGATTTGATTGGGTTGGGGATGGAGGCCGATGCGGTGCGGCGGAAGCTGCATCCGGAAGGCGTGGTGACATACATCATCGACCGCAACATCAATTACACGAACTTCTGCACAGAGTACTGCACGTTCTGCGCGTTTTACCGTCCGCTGAAGGGCAAGCTGGCGAGCGAGGGGTACATTCTGGACTTTGAGACGATTTACCAGAAGATTGCCGAGACGCAGGAGATGGGCGGCACGGGCGTGCTGATGCAGGGCGGGCTGCATCCGGATTTGAAGATTGAGTGGTTTGAGCGGCTGCTCAAGGGAATCAAGCAGCGGTTTCCGCAGATCTGGTTGCATTGCTTTTCGGCGTCGGAGATTCTGGCGATTGCGGAGTACAGCGACCTGACGGTGCGCGACACGATTATGAGGCTGCGGGACGCAGGGCTGGATTCGATTCCGGGCGGCGGCGCGGAGATTCTGGATGATGAGGTGCGGCACAGGATTGCGCGGCTGAAATGCTCGACCGATGACTGGGTGCTGGTGCACAGGACAGCGCACCAACTTGGCATGCGCACAACGGCGACGATGATGTTTGGAGTGGGCGAGACGTTTGAGCATCGCGTGAACCACTTTGAACAGGTGCGGCGGCTGCAAGAAGAGACGGGCGGATTTACGGCGTTTATTCCGTGGAGCTTTCAACCGCACAACACGGCGCTGGGCGGGCGCGGCTGGGACGAAGCGACGGCGGTTGAGTATCTGAAGGTGCTGGCGATCTCGCGTCTTTACCTGGACAACATTGAGAACGTGCAGTCGAGCTGGGTGACCCAAGGGCTGAAGGTTCTGCAGATGGGGCTGCGATTTGGCGGCAACGATGTGGGGTCGGTGATGCTGGAGGAGAATGTGGTGAAGGCCGCGGGCACATCGAACTGCACGACCGAGGAAGAGCTGCGGCGGGTGATTCGCGATGCGGGGTTCAAGCCAGTGCAGCGGGACACGCTGTACAGGACGATGTTTTTGAATTAGCTTTCCCTGATTCGCGTGGCTGCGGCGCTTATTGCAGCGGAATGCGGTAGATGTTGCTGCGCGATGTCTGCTTTACATAGGCGTAGACCGATGTTCCATTGCCGGATTCCACGTACACGGGCAGGATGGTTGCGGCCTTCTTATTTTTCAGGTCATCGGCGAGCGTGATTCCGGCGGGAAGCTTTACGTCGCCTGTTACCGGAACTACGAATGTGCCGGAACCCAGCACTTCAGGATACGTGAAGTAGATGTACTTTCCGGTTGTGTCCCAGATGGGGGTGCAATAGCCGCGGCACAGAGGCACGGAAGCGCTGCCGTCGATGGCGAAGGCAGTGATTCCGGCGGTCATCTCTTCATTCGAGCTGGGTACTCCGGCGACGACCCAGCGGCCATCGGGCGACAGGGCCACGAGATCGATGATGCGCTGCGATATGAGTTTGTGTCGGCGGGAGCCGTCGGGTTTGATGCAATAGATATAGTTAAAGGCACCTTCGCTTGAGCGAAAGACAAGGTCGTCGTTGGGGAGGAAAGATGGAGAGTTGGCGCCAGATGCGACGCGAACCGGAGCGGAGCGACGGCTGGTAGCGGCGATCCAAAGGTCCTGCAGATTGTTTGCATCTTTCGTGACGTACGCGACGTACTTCTTGTCAGGAGAGATGGCGTAGGCGAGCATGGAGACGTCCGGCAGGACGTTGTTCATGCTACCGGTCGCGAGCTCCCTGACCCATAGTTGCATGTTTTCGGACTGGCCGTGCGACATTAGGAAATAGAGGCTGCGGCCATCGGAGGAGAGGTGCGGCGTGGAGGTGTCTCCTTCGGAGCTGATCTGGTAGTCTCCGTTTTTGTCGTGCAGCCATACGGATTCGTCGCCGGAGCCGACGGAGGTGAGGATGGACTTTCCGTCGGGGGCCATGACGATGCCCTGCTGCGAAGTAGGGCCGAAGGTGATCTGCTGAGGCTTGCCGCCGGGCCATCGCTGGCGCCAGATGTGGAAGTTGTCCAGGTGCTCGCCCCAATCGTGGAAGCCATTGGCTTTGGCGCTGAGATAGATCCACTTGCCGTTGGGGGACCAAGCGCCCGCGATGCAGGAGCCGGCAGGGCCGACGATGACGGGCGGAGCGTGCCCTCGAAAAGGGACGACGCGGCAGGGCACGATTTCTCCCTGATTATTCATCTGGACGACGAGGACCCAACGGCCATCGGGTGATAGATAGGAATGGTGCGCCATGCTGCGAGAGCCGGCCGGGAGGTAGACGTCACGGCTGTTGCCCCGGTTGGGGTCGGTTACGACGACGCCCATGTGCAGGCCGGAGCCTGGCTTGATTTCAGAAAAGAGCAGACGCCTGCCGCCATCAATGAATGTGAGCGACGAGGAGTTGGGCATGAGCATCTGGGGCTGGCCGCCGAGAACTGGGACCTCCCATGTGTCCCAGGGCTCGAAGACGCTGTAGGCGATGAGGGAATTGTCAGGAGAAAATGTGGGGCTGAGCTTGATACTTGCGTCGTGGGTGAGCTGTACTGGTTCTCCATTGGGCAGAATTTTGACGTAGATGTTTCCCGTGGTCAGGAAGGGGTCGTCGCCGCGAATGAAAGCGAGCATGCGGCCATCAGGGGATAGAGCGGGATAGACGGCGGAATCGGTAAAGAAGGTGAGCTGTTCCCACTGGCTGCTGGCGGGCGGGAGCCCTGGGGCTGACGGGCGCAACCAAACAATTGCGGCGATTGCCAGCAGCGCGAGCAGCGCCGCGGCGGTAGCGTAGAAGGGCCAGCGGGTTGGGCGCGCGGCAGGGGGAGTGGGACCTGCAGCGGCGGCACTGGCGCTGCTGTATTCCGGGTGGTGCGGGGCTGCGGTCTCTGGTGACGTGCGCGCACTGTCGCGCTTGAGGCGCTGGAGGTCTGCGCGCAGATCGGCTGCGTGCTGGTAGCGAAGGTTCGGATCTTTTTCGAGGGCCTTCGTGATAACGCGCTCGAGTTCAGGCGACACGTCGGCGTTGAGCCGGACGGGAGGTACCGGGTGGCGGTTGAGGACCCCTTCGCTGATGACGGCGGGGCTTTCTCCGCGAAAGGCCTTTGTGCCGGTTGCCATTTCGTAGAGCACGGCGCCGAAGGAAAACAGGTCGCTGCGAGCGTCCAGTTCCCTACCGCGCACCTGCTCGGGCGACATGTAGCCGAAGGTGCCGACGACTGATCCGGGCCTGGTCTGGTTGTCCGCGGCGATGGTGGTGCGGTCGGCGTCGGGCACGCCGGAAGGGGGCAGCACGGTGGCGATGCCGAAGTCGAGGATCTTGGCGCCGCGTTTTGTGACGAAGATGTTCGCGGGTTTTATATCGCGGTGGATGACTCCGGCGGTGTGCGCGGCGTCGAGCGCGTCGGCGACTTCGATGGCGAGCGAAAGAAGCAGGTCGTGTTCGAGCGGCTTGCCGGCGATGCGATGGCTGAGTGTTTCGCCATCGAGGAATTCCATGGCGATGTAGGGCTGGCCTGACTCTTCGCCGATCTCATAAATGGTGCAGATGTTGGGGTGGTTGAGCATGGAGGCGGCGCGGGCCTCGCGGCGGAAGCGGTGCAGGGCCTGCGGGCCGGCGTCAACATCGTCGGGCAGGAACTTGAGCGCGACGAAGCGGCGGAGGGTGATATCTTCGGCTTTGTAGACGACGCCCATGCCGCCGCCGCCGAGTTTCTCGACGATCACATAACGGCCAATGCGGTCCCCCGCGCCCAGACCGGAGCCATTGCGCGGCGGACCCACAGGAGCGCTGGAATGAGAGCCGCTCAGGTGGTCGCTTTCCTCCAGCAGTTCTTCGACCTGACGGCGAATCTCCGGACGCTCGGCACAGGTTTTGTCGAGAAAGGCAGCGCGGCGCTCGGGGGGCATATCGAGTGCTTCTCCGAATAACTGCTGTACGATTGCGTCTGGATGGTCCATCCCACAGCCTTCTATCACTGAGTGCGCTGCTGAGTATCTCAATTATGCGATAACGCGAGATCGTCTGGCCGGTTAAGTTAAAACGCTCAATGCTTGAAGGACGCGATCGAAGTCAGGGAGCGGCCGGAGTGGCGAGAAGGGAGGGATTTGGGGCGGAGCCTAGCCGCTGAGGGATGGCGTGTGTAATTTCGGTTGACATAGATAGTACGCAGCATAATAATACGATTCGTGCTATGAATGACGAATCGGTTCTGGGCTTTGCGCTTTTGGGGTTGCTGGAACAGCAGCCGATGTCGGGCTACGACCTGAGGAAGATATTTGCCTCGTCGGCGATGGGCAGCTTCAGCGACAGTCCGGGGGCGATTTATCCCGCGCTGGGCAGGCTGGAAGAGCGCGGGCTGGTGCGGGGAACGCTGGAAGGATCATCCGGCCTTCGGCGGCGGCGCGTTTACCGGGTGACGCCGAAGGGCGCGGCGGCGTTCAAGGCGTGGCTGAAGAAGCCGGTGACGCGCGATGACGTAGTCCGGCACAGCAACCACCTCATGCTGCGGTTTGCGTTCATGGACCTGTCACTGGGCGCGGAACATGCGGTGCGGTTTCTCAGGCAATTGTCTGCGGAGCTCAAGGGTTATCTCCCCGGGCTGCGTGGCTATCTGGCAGCGCAGGGCAGTGAAATGCCGCTTTCGAGCAGGCTGGCGCTGGAGTTTGGCATGCAGCAGTACAAGACGTTGCTGAAGTGGGCCAAGGATTCAATCGCGCTGTACGAGCGAGGAAAGTGAGGCGGGAGATGAGCGAGATGACGATCGCGGCAACCGGAGAATCCGATATAGGCCGGCAGCCGGGCTTTGCATCGCTGGCGATAAAGACGGTGGTGTGCCACACGCTGACCTACATGGTGATGGGCGCGCTGGCCTATCACTTCCTGAACTATGCGGCGGTGATCGCAAATCCATGCTCAGCGATGAAGCCGGTCACGAGCAAATGGGTGATCTTTGGGGCGCCGCTGCAGGTATTTCGCGGAGTGCTGTTTGCGTCGGTGTTCTATCTGTTCCGCCCGCTATTGTTCGGGCAGAAGAACGGCTGGCTGCGGATGGCGTGGATGCTGATCGGGGTCGGGATTCTGGGAACGTTTGCCGCTCCGCCGGGATCGCTGGAGGGCTTTATTTACCGGACGATTCCGACACTGGACCAGTTGCGCGGCTATCTGGAGGTTGTGCCGCAGGCGCTGCTGCTTTCGGCGCTGCTGACCTACTGGGTAAACCACACTGGGAAGAAGTGGCTGAGCTGGACGCTGGGCGTGCTGTATGGGCTTTGCGTGTTGCTTCCGGCGATGGCTCTGCTGGCGCCGAAGCGGGGTTGAGGGACAATGAAGCAGTCTGTTATGGGTGAATGACGCGGAGGCCGAGGTGTTTCTCGAAGGCATCGAAGTCGCGGTCGCGGTGGAGTAGGGAGTGCCCTTCGCCGATGCAGAAGGTGGCGATGAGGCAATCGATGGTCTTGCGGACGGTGTGTCCCTGAGAGCGTAGAAAGCGGTAGTTCTGTGCAGCGGCCAGGGCGAGCGCTTCGCCTCCGTTGTTGAAGACCTCGAAGCTCGACAGATCGCGGCGGACCCTGTTGAAGTCGGAGTCAGAGCGGATGCCCTGTAGGATTTCGCAAAGAATCAGGTCAGTGAGGGCAAAGGGACGGCGTCCGAGTTCGCGGTCAAGCCATTCGGTGTGCGGGTTGGCGGTTCCAGCGAAGTAGTCGATCCATACCGTGGTGTCGATGATGGTCATGCGGGCGCTATTCCCCGCTACTCATTGACTCGGCTGAGGCGGGACTTGTTCAAGTCGCCCTCCCACCTGATCTTGCCGCGGAGCTTGCGAACGGTGGTCTGCGAGCGGGTTTGGACGAGGAGGCGAAGTCCGGCTTCGACGGCAGCGCGCTTGGTGCGGGTGCCGGTGGCGCGCATGGCCTGATGGACAAGCTGGTCATCGATCTCGATGTTGGTGCGCATGGCAGAGATTCCCTTATGTGTAAGAATTTCATATTTATGTGTATTAGGCAAGCAGAGTGGGGCGTGAGAGGGGCGATAGGGCGCGAAACCATTTGTTGCCGGGGCTAAATCCCCTTCCCTTTTGGGAGGCTCTTATTACTGGCCTGAAGCCCCGTGCTTCTGCCTAACCTCCCTCAAGCGAGGTGGGAGGTGGTAGGGGAGACACGTGTGAGTTTAGCGAAGGCGCGTGGTGATCTGGTCGAGGTCCTCTCCGTTGCGGATGCGCTTTAGCTGGCGTTCAAAGTGCTGGGCAGGGTCGGCGGGGTCTGTGTCCTGATCTCCGTCGGTTTGTTCGTCGAGCATTTGAACAACAGCATGCTTTGTGTGCGGATGGATAATCGCGTGAAGCGGCATGAGGGCATTGCCGAGGAAGGCTCCGGCAAGGCGCCGGCGCTTTTTGCGGTTGGGGTTTGTGCGTTTACGTCGCGCACGTAGAAGCGCAATGCAACAGACAAGAGCGGAGAGAAACAGAAAGAAATGGCGGGCGATGATTGCGCTTAAATCCATGACACACCTCGGCGGCGCGATGAGCGCAGCGGGAAAAGGGAGCAAGGCGCAGAGAGGTGGGGCGCGTCTGCGCGATAGGTGCGAGGTCTGGAGTTAAGCGGAGGGTGGCGGGCGCTGGAATCGCGCGGGAAGGGAAGGCTGGCGGAGCTCCGTTGGCCGGACGGTCTGGATGGGAAGCCGCTGCGAAGAGGGGATTTCGAGGATTGCGAAGATCAGGGTCGGGGCAAGTGCGAGCCAGAGGGGCGGCGCGGAGTGCGGTCCGGTGTGCGGGAACAGGAACAGCAGAAACGCGGAGACGATCGCGAGGGTCGCGATTACTCTAAGGAACCGGCGCTGGTGGCTGGTGTTCATTCGGGTTCCGGTGTGGGGTTAGTTTAGCAGGATGGCGAGGCGGAAGCCGGGGCTAAAGCCCCTTCCTTCAGGAGGCTTCTATCACCGGGCTAAAGCCCGGTGCTTCCACCTAGCCTCGCTCAAGCGAGGCGGGAGATGGGCACGGGAAGACATAGGGTGCACGGCAGATCAGGTAATCACAATCTCCATTTTTTGATACAGGCAACCAAGATCACCGGAAAGGATGCGAAATTGGCTACGGCGTTTTATTCCGTCGGTGGTTGGGGCATTTTCGGTCTACATCGGCGCTGCTCAATAGGCTGAGCCTCCAGCATTTCAGAACTCCTCATTATCGAACTCGCCGATGAACTGAAACCGGCACCTAAGACACTCATGATTCTGTGTGCCATCGGGGTTGTCGGTAAAATCAGTGCGCGCCCCGCACTTTGGGCAGGTTGCTGGCTGCTCGTCATCGAGGAGCCATATAGGGAATTCTTCGCTTTTCTCGATATTGTGCTGGTCCATTTGTCAGATGATACCGAGTCGAGCGGTGCTCGGTGGCGGCAAGAGAAAGCGAGACTTAGATAAAGTAAAGTCTGTTTCGTAGTTGCGGCACTTTGCTATTGTTCTACGTTGCGAGCACCTATATCAGTTGTTTCGGCTGAAAGACAGTCCATGGAAATTGCGGCTAAAAGGAGAAACTGGACACGAGAGGATTTGATCCTTGCGTTCAACCTCTATTGCAGGACCCCTTTTGGGCGAATCCATACGCGAAATCCAGCAATTATCTCGTTGGCGAAGGAAATTGGGAGGACGCCTTCGGCGGTGTCGTGGAAGTTGGCCAACTTCGCGAGACTCGATCCAACGCTTGCGCAGCGCTCGGTCAAGGGAGCGAGCCATGGCAGCAAAGAAGAAGTACGGATTTGGGAAGAGTTTCAAGACAACTGGGAACAACTGACTTTTGAGAGTCAGATGGCTGGAGAGAAGGTCAGCGCGTTAGCTGCTGAATTTGAGGCGAAGGATTTCCCTGTGGGAGAGTCGAAAGAGGCTATTGTGCGCATTCGCGTGAATCAGTCATTTTTCAGAAGCGCTATTCTGGCAGCCTATCAAGACACCTGTTGCATAACGGGGATCAATTTGCCTGAGCTGTTGAGCGCAAGTCATATCGTGCCATGGAAGGTTGACGTGAAGAACAGGACGAATCCTCAGAACGGCCTCTGTCTTAACGCGCTCCATGATCGTGCATTTGATCGAGGGCTAATCACGATCACGGATAACTACAAAGTAAAGCTTTCCAAGCGGATCAAGCGTGTTGTGAACACCAGCTTTCAGAAAATGATGAACGAGTTTGACGGAGCGGATATCAGACTGCCATCGCACTTCCTGCCGTCACAAGAGTTCTTGCATTATCACCGCGAGAATATTTTTCAGTCGTAGAGCTGTTCTCCTTCAGGCGCATGGATAATCGTTCCGGGGCTAAAGCCCCGCTCTTTGAGGGCGTTTATTCACCGGGCTAAAGCCCGGTGCTTCCACCTGCCTCGCTGGCGCGAGGCGGGTGGTGGGTATACGGCTCTGCGAGACATCGGACTAAGCGCTACCAAGCTACTGTGCAGTTGGTAACTTCGATAGGTACGTCGAAATAGCCCATTTGTTCAAGCAAAAGTTGTAAGCTGATCTTGGTGAATGCAGGATGGTTTCCTGGGCCGATCCATATTTTTGCGATTGGCAATAGCTTCGCTCGACGCTTAACCCATGCTGGTGTGTCGAGCGAGATGTATCGCGTGAGCATTTTGGGTTTTTGTTTGAATCGTACGTCTGGGAACTCGCTCACCTTCAGTTCATGTACCAGCCGGAACTCATTTTCTGAGTGCCACTTCCAATCTTTAGCCAAAGGCGCCAGTTTGTACACCCACTCATCCCAGGCGCTAAAGAAGATTTTTCCCCATTCCCCGGGATTGTTCAGCCGCTCGCCGGTCAGGCCTTCCCGGTAGAAGTCGAGAGTTGCCGCTGCAATCTTTTTTGCGGCTGACTGCTGTTTCTCGCGGTCATATACGACCTTATAGACTTGGCTTGTTGGTTCTCTCCAAAGTCCACGCACTCGGAAACCTATTGCATATCCGTTTGGCTTCGTATAGCGGTCCCACTGTGTTAACTCATCCTCGTCACCGCTAAAGCAAGCCACAAAGAATTTGCTCGTCCCATGTGTCGGCGAATCGGGTTCTTCCTTCACAAATTCCGAAACCTGGTTTAGAAAGGCGATGGCTTCAGCGTCGCCTCTTTTTTCTTCAATCAGTTCAGCGATCGTTTTCTTATAGATATCTGACGCGTATTTTGTCTCCGTCGTGTCGTTTAGGCATGACACCTGCGTTGCATAGAGCGTGCCGCTTTGCAATATACCAAGCAAGCCCTCCCCGTTCGTGTAATGCCAAACAATGTCGTCTCTTTCGAAGTCGAAGACGCCCATCTCGGTAGCGACATCGCTAACGAACCGCCTGTACTTCTCGTTTTCTTCTGGGGTTACATGCATGCGGGAATTTTAACCGGACATAAAGGCTTCTGTTCCTGGCACGTCGGTGTTCGGCACAAGAGCCGACTTGGGGAGCAAATTGTTCCACGGAATTCGTGCTTTGTTCCACTGAAAAGGGCGGTTATACTTGATTGTGCCCGTCCGGTACGTCCAATCAAAACAATTCAGGAAGGTGATGCAGGAATGTCCTCCAAGTACATTTTTGTGACAGGTGGAGTTGTATCCAGTCTTGGGAAGGGACTGGCTGCGGCTTCGATCGGGTGTTTGCTGGAGAGCCGCGGGTTGCGGATCAACCTGATGAAGTTCGATCCCTACCTGAATGTCGATCCGGGGACGATGTCGCCGTTCCAGCACGGCGAGGTGTTTGTGACCGATGACGGCGCAGAGACCGATCTCGACCTGGGTCACTACGAGCGCTTTACGCACGCGCATCTCTCGCGCGACAACAACCTGACGACGGGGCGGATCTACGAGCAGATCATTACGAAGGAGCGGCGCGGGGACTACCTGGGCAAGACGGTGCAGGTGATTCCGCACGTGACGAATGAGATTAAGAACGCGATGCGGAAGGTCGCGGCGACGAATGATGTGACGATTGTCGAGATTGGCGGGACGGTGGGCGATATTGAGTCCCTGCCGTTTTTGGAAGCGATACGGCAGATGCGGCAGGAGCTGGGGCGCGACAACACGGTGTTTGTGCATGTGACGCTGGTTCCGTGGATCAGCGCGGCGCAGGAGCTGAAGACGAAACCGACGCAGCACTCGGTGAAGGAGATGCTGTCGATT
>Ga0335075_10004170_pt1 | contig 22667 bp, 19 predicted proteins | sample Lox_Sample_24_FD_206723 | JGI IMG/M metagenome (GOLD analysis project Ga0335075, IMG submission 206723) | Soil microbial communities from Loxahatchee National Wildlife Refuge, Florida, United States - Lox_Sample_2.4 | ecosystem: Environmental > Terrestrial > Soil > Wetlands | place: USA...
CGCGCCGAGCAGCGAGAATTCCACCAGCACGCTGCCGACGATCATGGGACGGCGCGCGCCGAGCACACGCAGGATCGCGATCTCCTGGCGGCGCTCCTCGCGCGTGGCCTGCACCTGCGAGAGCAGCACGGTAAGACTGGCGAGTACCGTGAACAGGAATACGCTCTGCACGGCCACGACGGCCTTGTCGATGACCGCGCGCGCCTGCGCGAGCAGATCTCCGACGTTGAAGATCGACACGCTCGGAAAGCGGCGTACGAGCTCGGCCATGGCCGCGCTGCTCGGGGTCAGATAGACACTGGTCATGTAGCTGCCGGCAGCATCATCGAGCAGACCGGGTGGAAACTCGACGAAGAAGTTCGGACGGAAGCTGTCCCATTTGACGCGCCGGAAGCTCGCGACCGTGACCGTCACGCTCTCTCCGGCAATGTCGAACTGCAGCTTGTCGCCGAGCTTCAGGTTCATGGCCTGCTGGTATTCGACTGCGAGGGAGACCAGCGGCTTGCCGAAGTCGGCACGCGTCCACCAGTGCCCGGCCACGATGTGGTTGTCATCGCCGAGGTCGGCCGTCCAGGTGAGATTCTGCTCACGATTGGCGAAGGCGCGGCCGCGCGCGGCGCCACGCACGCCGGGGAAGCTCAGCGACTCCACCGGCGCACCGTTGATCGCCACCAGCCGGCCGCGCAGCATCGGCAGCATGCGCTCGAAGCGCGCCCCCTGGGTACTGAGCAGGTGCTGAAAATCCAGGCGCTGCGCCGGTGGGATGTTGACGAAGAAATAGTTCGGTACATCCACCGGCAGACTCGCGCGCCAGTCGGTCACGAGATCGGTGCGCAGGATGGCGAGCGCCAGCAGCAGCATGGCGGCGAGGCCGAAGGCAACGATCTGGGCCATGCCGAGCCCACCGCTGCGCGCCAGGTGCGCCACGCCGTAGCGCCAGGCGGTGCCGGCCCGGCCGCGCACATGACCCGCGGCACGCATCAATAACGCGCCGGCCGCGCCGAGTGCCGCCACGGCGCCGGCGAGCCCTGCGATGAACCAGAAGCTCTCGCGCCAGGCGCCGAGCGCCGCGTAGACCACGCCGCCAACCGCCAGCAGTACCGGCAGTGCCGCCATCCACAGCGCGGGAGCCGGCGCGCCGGCATCCCGGCGCAGTACCCGCAGTGCCGGAACACGCAGCAGCTGCAGCAGCGAGGGCAGCGCAAAGCCGGCGAGCATGGCCAGCGCCACACCGAAGCCCGTCAGCAGCGGCCAGGGGCCGGCAGCGGGCAGGTCACTGCGCAGCAATCCTCGCAGCACGCGCACCAGCCAGAGCTGCGTGACGTATCCACCGAGTGCGCCGAGCAGGCTCGCCACCAGCGCCAGCGCCAGCAGCTGCCAGAGCGTCACGGCCAGCACCACGCGGCGCGTTGCTCCCAGGGTTTTCATCAGCGCGACGGCGTCCAGATGGCGGCGCACGTAGCTGCGCGCCGAGAGCGCCATCGCCACCGCACACAGCAGCACCGCGACGAGGCTTGCCAGCGCCAGGAAGCGTCCGGCGCGCCGGCTCGCATCGCCGATCTGCGGACTGGCATCGGCGATATCGTCCAGGCGCTCATCATCGGTTGCGTGCGCATCGAACCAGTCGCGATAGCGCGCCAGGCGCGCGCGTGGCCCGGCGAGCAGCAGCGCATAGTTGACACGGCTGCCCGGCTGCACGAGCCGGCTCGCGGCCAGATCCGCGGCGTTCATCAGCAGCGCCGGGGCGAATTCGACGAAGGTCGCGCTCTGATCGGGCCGCGCAATCAGAATGCGCGTGACCGTGAGGTGCGTTGCGCCCACGTCGAGCGTGCTGCCAAGGCCTGCGCCGAGCGCGGCCGCCAGGCGCGAGTCGGGCCAGGCCTGCCCGGGCGCAGGGATGCTGTGCGTGGTGTTGCCGGATGCGAACGGACGGTCCGCGACGCTCAGCGCTCCGCGCAGCGGGTAGCCGGCGGTGACGGCACGCACGTTGGCGAGCTGATTGGCGTCACCGCGAAACACGGCCGACAGCAGCGTCGTGAGGCGTGCGCTCTGCAGGCCCAGGCGCTGCGCCTCGCGCTCCTCGTCGGGCGGGATCGAATGGGGCGCCGCCACGCGCAGATCCGCGGCCAGAATCTCGCTCGCCTGCAGCGTTACGGCACGGCCGATGCGATCCACCAGAAACCCGACGCCGGTCAGCGCCGCCACGGCGATCGCCAGCGACAGCCACAGCAGCGCCAGTTCCCCCGAGTGCCATTCGCGCCGCAGGGCCCGCAGCGCCAGGCGCAGGCTACGCATGGGTGCCCGGAGCGGTCTGGGTGCTGCCCGTCGCCGCGCGCTGTGGACCGCCCCCCTCACGCAGGGTGCCGGCATCCATCCACAGCAGACGGCGGCAGCGCTGCGCCAGGGTGCGATCATGCGTCACCAGCACCAGCGTGGTGTCCGAGCCGTGGTTGAGCTCGAAGAGCAGCTCCGCGATGCGCTCGCCGGTCACCGTGTCGAGGTTGCCGGTGGGCTCATCCGCGAACAGCACCATGGGCCGGCCGACCGAGGCGCGTGCGAGCGCGACGCGCTGCTGCTCACCGCCCGAGAGCTGGCGCGGGTAGTGATGCAGGCGCGCGGCCAGCCCCACGCGCGCGAGCATGTCGCTGGCGGCGGCACGCGCATCGGCGCGCCCGGACAGCTCCAGCGGCAGCATGACATTCTCCAGCGCGGTCAAAGAGCCGATCAGGTGGAAGGACTGGAAGACGAAGCCGACGCGGTCGGCGCGCAGCCGCGCGCGGCCGTCCTCATCGAGGCGGCTCAGGGGCTCGCCGGCCAGACGCACCTCCCCGGCGCTCGGGGAATCCAGCCCCGCCAGCAATGCCAGCAAGGTCGACTTGCCCGCACCCGAGGCCCCGACGATGGCCACGGATTCACCGCGGTTCACTTCGAAGGAAACCTCGCGCACGATGGTCAGCGGACCATCTGGACTGTTAACCTCCTTGGTGAGGCCGCGCGCTTCCAGAACGATGTCACGGATCATGGTCATCCTGCTGGTTTGGCTGGCCGCACTGGCGGCACCGCTGGCGCATGCCGCGGCCGAGGACGGTGCGTCGCCTGCGAAACGCACCGCACCGGTGATTCTCGTGTTCGGTGATAGCCTCAGCGCGGGCTACGGCGTGCCCCCCGGACACGGCTGGGTGGACCTGCTGGCGCGGAAAATTGCCCAGGAAGGGTACGATTTTAGGGTCGTCAATGCCAGCGTGAGCGGTGAGACGACGGAAGGGGGACTCGCACGCCTGCCCCGGGCGCTGGCGATGCATGCCCCGCGCATCGTGATCCTCGAGCTCGGTGCCAACGACGGACTACGGGGTTTGCCGCTGGTGCAGGCGCAGGCCAATCTCGAGCAGATGGTGACGCTGTCGCAGGCGCACGGCGCCCGGGTACTGCTGATCGGCATGCGCATGCCGCCCAATTATGGTGAACGCTATACGAGCGCCTTCTATGCCATGTATGAAGAGCTTGCACGGCGTCACGGTCTGGCACTGGTGCCCTTCCTGATGGCCGCCGTGGCGCTGAAGCCCGGTCTCATCCAGGCCGACGGCCTGCACCCCAACGAGCGCGCGCAGCCGCTGTTGCTCTCGACCGTCTGGCCAGTCCTGCAGCCGCTGCTCGACACCCCGGGCCGGCATACCGCGCAGCATCGCGTGCATGCGCTCGGAGCGCCATGATGAGCCGCTTCTGGCTGTCCCAGTATCCATCCGGCGTGCCCGCCGAGGTCGACATCCACACCCCTGCCTCGCTCAAAGTGCTGCTCGAGGAGGCCTGCGAGCGCTACGCGGATCGCATTGCCTATCGCAGCATGGGCACAGCGATGACCTATCGGCAGCTCGAGCAGCGCTCGCGTGCCTTCGGCGCCTGGCTGCAGCAGCGCGCCGGGCTCGCGCGTGGCGATCGCGTCGCGATCATGCTGCCCAACATTCTGCAGTATCCGATCGCGCTGTACGGAGCGCTGCGCGCCGGGTTCGTCGTGGTCAACGTCAACCCGCTGTATACCGCCACTGAGCTCGAGCATCAGCTCAAGGATTCGGGCGCGAGCTGTGTGGTGGTGCTGGAAAACTTCGCCGCGACGCTCGAGCAGGCACTGCCGGACACGGCCGTGAAGCACGTCGTCGTGACCGGCGTGGGCGATCTGCTGCAGCAGCCCAAGGGGGCCCTGGTCAATCTGATACTGCGCCACGTGCAACGGCGCGTGCCCCGCTGGCTGATCCCCGGAGCGCGCGGCCTGCGCCATGTGCTTGCGGAGGGGCGCGCGCTGACACTGCAGGCGCCGGCGCTCGATGGCGATGACCTGGCCTTCCTGCAGTACACCGGTGGCACCACCGGGGTGGCCAAGGGCGCCATGCTCTCCCACGCCAACATGGTGGCGAACATCCAGCAGTGCCGCGCCTGGTTCACGCAGAAGGCGATGGACCGGGTGAACTTCGTCTGCGCGCTGCCGCTCTATCACATCTTTTCATTGACCGCGAACTGCCTGCTGTTCGGCTCGCTCGGCGGCTCGGGGATGCTGATTGCCAATCCCCGCGATTTTCACGGCTTCATCGGCGAGCTGCGCCGCCATCCGCCGATGTTCTTCATGGGCGTCAATACGCTCTTCAACGCTCTGATGCACACGCGCGGCTTCGAGTCGATCGACTTCTCCCAGCTCACCGCCACGGTGGCCGGCGGCATGGCGCTGCAGGGCGCGGTCGCCGAGCGCTGGCGGGCGGCCACGGGCTGCGACATCACGCAGGGCTGGGGCCTGACCGAAGCCTCGCCGGTGGTGTGCTGCAACCCGCTCGTGGGGGCGGACGCCCACTTCAATGGCTCTGTGGGGCTGCCGCTGCCCTCCACGGAGGTATCCATCCGCGATGAGGCGGGCGCCGAGCTGGCGCCCGGCACCGTCGGGGAGATCTGCCTGCGCGGTCCGCAGGTCATGCAGGGCTACTGGCAGCGCCCCGATGAGACCGCGCAGGTGATGTTGCCCGAGGGCTGGCTGCGCACCGGGGACATCGGTCGCATCGATGCGCGCGGCTTCGTGTTCATCGAAGACCGCAAGAAGGACATGATCATCGTGTCGGGCTTCAAGGTGTACCCGAACGAGGTCGAGGAAGTGGCCGCACGCTGCCCGGGCGTGCTGGAAGTCGCCGCGGTCGCGCAGCGGGATGAGCATTCGGGCGAGGTGGTTGCCCTCTTCGTCGTGCGCAAGGATCCGGCGCTGACGGCGCAGGCCGTGATGGACTATTGCCATCGGTTTCTGACGGCCTACAAGCGCCCGCAGGCCATTCACTTCCGCGACGAGCTGCCCAAGAGCAACGTCGGCAAGATCCTCAGGCGCGTGCTGCGCGATGAGCTGGCCGCCCAGCCCGCAAGCCGGGCGGCCTGATTGACCCACCGGGCGGTGCACCGGGCACAGCGCCGCGGCCCACCGCCCTGACCCTTACCCGGGCCGGCAGATCACGATCCCTCAGCTCAGGCGGTCACGACTGCCAAGGTCGCCGGCAGCACCGCGATAAGTAGTGCCGTAGAAGCGGTGCACGCCGGCCGCCCAGGTCGGATCGGCCATCGAGGGCCAGTGATCCTTGTCGAAGCCCGGTGCGCCCTTCAGGGTCTCCTTGTCGACATCGAGCACGAAGCGATGGTTTTCCGTGTCGAGCTTGAGCGCCTCCCAGGGCACGGCGAACAGCTTGTCGCCCATGCCCAGAAAGCCGCCGAACGAGAGCACCGCGTAGGCGATACGCCCGCTGCTCATCTCGATCATGAATTCCTTGATATCGCCCAGATCCTCGTCGGCAGTGTTGTAGACATCGTTGCCGAGCAGCGTATCGGCGCCCATCAGCGCGGGGCCGGGGCCATGGTCACTGTCAGAATAGTCGGCGTACATGCCGTACTTGTCGCGGGTCAGGTAGTCCGTGCGTGTTCCCGGGTCCGTGGCATTCATAGTTCACCTCCGTAGTGGTTTCGGCAGCGGACTGCCCGCCTGAGCGCGAGCCGCTGCATGTGTAGCGCAAGGCTCGCCGATCCGCAGATCTGCGGCAGCGGGACGGATGCGCGCGCGGCTGTAGGGAAATTACCGCACGGGCGCTGAGGGCCTGCCTACGAGAACACCGTGGCGATCTGCGACTGGATTGCCTCGGCGGCAGCACGGGGATCGGCGGCATCGCGGATCGGACGTCCGACGACGATGTAGTCCGCGCCGTTGCGAAAGGCGTCGCTGACCGACACGACGCGCTTCTGATCGTCGTCGGGTCGGTTCTCGACCGGCCGCACCCCCGGGGTCACCACCAGCAACCGCCGGTCGATGCGCTCGCGCAGTTTCGCGACCTCCAGCGCCGAGGACACCACGCCGTCGCAGCCCGCCTCAAGCGCCCGGCGCGCGCGCGAAAGCACCAGTTCCTGCACGTCGCACTGAAAACCCAGATCCGTCAGATCGCCGCGGTCCAGGCTCGTGAGCACCGTGACGGCGAGCACTTTGACATCGCCCTTGGCGGCAGCCGCCGCCTCCATGAGGGCCTGATTGCCGTGCACGGTCGTGAAGGTGACGCCGCGGCCGTTCAGCTGACGCACCGCGGAGGCCACGGTGGCGGGGATATCGAAGAACTTCAGATCGACGAAGATCTTCTTGCCGCGCGCGACCATCCAGTCGACCAGCTCGAAGTAGCCGCCGGCCATGAACAGCTCCAGGCCGAGCTTGTAGAACTGCACCGCCGCGCCCAGCCGCTCTGTGAGCGCGCGCGCCTGCGCGGTATCGGCCACGTCGAGGGCGAAGATGAGACGCTCGCGCGTCGGAATACTGCTCATGGACGCTCCTTCGGATCGAACAGCCGGCCGTGCTCGAGGATCGCGTAGCGATCGGTCATGCCGGCCACGTAGTCTGCGACGCTGCGCGCGCGGCCCGCGAGGCCCCCCTGCTCCTCGGCACCTCGTGCGCCCTCGTAGTATTCCTCGGGCATGAGCCGCGGTTCGCTCATGAAAGCCGCGAACAGCTCCCCGACGACGCGACGCGCCTTGATCGTCATGCGCAGCACGCGCTGGTGGCGATAGAGATGCTCGCCGAGGAATTGCTTGAGCTCGCGGTGCGCGGCGAGCATGCCAGGACTCATGCCGATGAGCGATCGCCGCTGCGCTCGCACGGCCTCGATGTCTGCCGGGCACGCCTCGCGCAGCTGCTCGATACTGTGCTGGATCACGTCCACGACCATGTCGTTGACCATGCGCCGCACGGTCTCGTGCACGCGGCGGCGGCCGACGATATCCGGATACAGCCGCGTCACCTCGGCGACCTGGCGGGCGACCAGCGGCACCTGCTCGAGCTGCTCGAGTGATAGCAGGCCGGCGCGGATGCCGTCGTCGACATCGTGATTGTTATAGGCGATCTCGTCAGCGAGATTCGCCAGCTGGGCCTCGAGCCCCGGCTGGCGACGCGTGAGGAAGCGCTCGCCGATCTCGCCGAGCTCGCGCGCCTTGTCAGGCGCGCAGTGCTTGAGAATGCCCTCGCGGCACTCGAAGGTCAGGTTCAGGCCCGGAAAGAGCGCATAGCGCTCCTCGAGCTCATCCACGGTGCGCAGCGACTGCAGGTTGTGCTCGAAGCCGCCATAGTCGCGCATGCATTCGTTGAGCGCGTCCTGCCCGGCGTGTCCGAAGGGCGTGTGCCCCAGATCATGGGCCAGCGAGATCGCCTCGGTGAGCGTCTCATTCAGTGCCAGCGCGCGGGCGATCGAGCGCGCGATCTGTGCCACCTCGATGGAGTGCGTCACGCGCGTGCGATACAGGTCGCCCTCGTGATTGACGAACACCTGCGTCTTGTACGCGAGGCGGCGGAAGGCGTTGGAGTGAATGATGCGGTCGCGATCGCGCTGAAACTCGCTGCGATACTGGGGCGGCGGCTCGGGATAGCGGCGCCCGCGCGTGGCCAGATCATCGGCCGCGTAGGGCGCCAGCGCCGTGCCGGAGCTGGCAGGCACTGGCGTGGTGCCCGGCAGCGGATGCACGCTCATCGTGACGGCCCGGCGGCGGCGTCGCCGGCGGCGCCGGCGGCGCCTGCGGCACCATCGAACCACGCGCTCAGTGTGGCCGCCAGCGCCGCATCGGGATAGTCGGCGCTGAGCGTCGCATGGCCGATCCCCTGCATCAGGATCAGGCGCACGCGGCCGGCCTTGACCTTCTTGTCCACGCGCATGTACTCGAGGGCGCGCGCCGCGCCGATCGGCGGTGCACGCACCGGCAGGCCGGCACGCGCCAGCAGAGAGCGCAGCCGGGCAAGCTCGGCGGCCGAGACCTGCCCCAGCCGTCGCGACAGGTCCGCCGCCATCAGCAGCCCCACCGCCACGGCCTCCCCGTGCAGCCACTGCGTATAGCCGGTCGCAGACTCGATCGCATGACCAAAGGTGTGGCCCAAATTCAGCAGCGCACGCTCACCCTGCTCGCGCTCATCGCGCGCGACGATCTGTGCCTTGATCTCGCAGCAGCGGCGGATGGCGTATGAGAGCGCGGCGGCATCCAGCGCGCGCAGTGCCTCGATATGGCTCTCGAGCCAGCCGAAGAACGCCGCATCGCAGATCAGGCCGTATTTGATCACCTCGGCGAGGCCGGCGGAGAGCTCGCGCGGCGGCAGACTGGAAAGCAGGTGTGTATCGGCGACGACTCCTCGCGGCTGATGAAATGCCCCGATGAGATTCTTGCCGCCCGGATGATTCACGGCCGTCTTGCCACCCACCGAGGAATCCACGTGCGCCAGCAGCGTGGTCGGCGCCTGCACCAGATCGATGCCGCGCTGATAGCAGGCGGCCACGAAGCCGGCGATGTCCCCGACCACGCCGCCGCCCAGCGCCAGTACGGCCGCGTCGCGACCGAAGCGGTTGCCGATCAGCACGTCGAACAGGCGGCCGGCGCTCTCGAGGCTTTTGTGCTGCTCACCATCGGGCAGCACCGCGCGCACCACGCGGCGGCCCGGCAGGCCGCGTGTGAGGGTCGCTTCCAATCGCTGCGCGTACAGCGGGCCGACCACGGTGTTGGTCACCACCAGGACATCCCGGTGCGGCACGTGCTGCGCAAGCAGCTCGGCCGAGTCGATGAGCCCGGCGCCAATGACGATCGGATAGGAGCGCTCGCCGAGCCCGACGCTGAGCGTCTGGACCGGGGGCGGTGCATCCGCCACGGCGGCGGAGGTGGTTGCAGGGGAGATTGGAGAGGCCATGAGCGCGAAGCATCATTATAGGCGCTGCGCCCGGCGCGGTGTTCGGTGTGCGCTGCTTCAGCGCGCGGCAGTGGCGCTGCGAAACTCGCGGGCGATGCTCTCGGCGACTGCGGAGACCTTGCGGTAATTGGTCGATATGACCAGGTCGGCGATGGCGCGGTAGAGTGGCTCGCGCACGCGCATGAGCTCCTGCAGGCGCATGACCGGATCGGTGTCCTGCAGCAGCGGCCGGTGGCGCGTACGCCCGGCACGGGCGGCCTGCTGCGCGACCGACGCTTCGAGGTACACCACCCAGCCGTGCGCGGCCAGATCCTGACGGGTCGCGGCGTCGAGAATGGCTCCGCCGCCGGTCGCCAGCACGATGCCCTGCAACCGTGTGAGCTCCTCGAGCGCCTCGCGCTCACGTCGACGGAATCCCGCCTCCCCTTCGCGCTCGAAAATCAGCGGAATGTCCGCCCCCGTGCGCACCTCCACTTCCTGATCGCTGTCGTAAAACGGATAGTCGAGCAGGCGCGCGAGGTACCTGCCCACCGCGGACTTACCCGAACCCATCGGACCGATCAGAAAAATGTTGGATTTGCCGTGCACCGGCTCTGGCTCCCGCAGCGCGGGATGATAGACCGGCCCTGCCGGATCGTCAGCCCGGCGGCCGATGTCAGTGTCAGCGTAGCCGGAGTGGCTACGGCAAGCTCATCAGGCGGGATTGGCCCGCCGGGCGGGGCTTCAGTGCCCGCCCCAGCAGGCCTGCGTCTGATCGTTGGTGGAGCTGTCCTGGGCGGCCTGGACGCCGGCCTGCGTGATCGTGAAGACCTTGCACTGGGTGTCGGAGGCCTGCGTACCGGCGGCAGTCGCCTGCAGCATATAGGTCGTGGCAGTCAGTGTCGGCAGGCTGATGCTGTAGTAGCCGTCGGTGGTCGCCACCGGCATCCCCGGGATCTGCGCGCACCCGGTGTAGGTGAAATTCTGCGAGTAGCAGCGCTCGAGCGCCTGCTGGTAGAAGGCCAGCGCCTTGATGGCATCGGTGCGATTGCCCTGCAGGACGTAGTGCCGGTAGGAGGGCAAGGCGATGGCGGCGAGCACCGCGACGATCGCCACCGTGACCATCAGTTCGATCAGTGAAAAGCCCCGCCGGCGCGCAGGTCCGCGCTGCAGAGGGCCACGCCGGGCGGCGCGGCATGAGATGAGTGAAAGCATGCTCAGTGTCCGCCGCGCCCGGCGCCAGTGTGGGTGATATACACGACCTCGCTGGTCGCCGATCCCGCCGGCCCGTTGAGCACCAGGCCGACCGTGTCCCCGGCGCTGACCGTGTGGATGTCCTGGGCCGCGGGACTATTGGGCGCAATCAAATAAGTGGTGCCGTCGATGCGCACCGCGGTGGAACCTTCAACCGAGCTCACCTGCCCGGTCACCTGCGCCTGCAGCGGCATGCCAGCGAACGCGAGCGCCGGCATGGCTGCAAGTGCCAGCAGACCGAGCGCACGGCGTGACTTTGTGAATCGCATCATTTGATCTCCTCCCAGGCCCCGCGAGCCGACGGATCGGCATTCAGCTCGTTCTTGTCGCAGGTGGTTCCATTGCACTGTCCATCCACCTGCGCCGCACCGGTGGTGATGTAGACGATGGCCTGATCGCCGAGCGTGACCATCTTGGGCGCGGCCGCGTAGGAATTACCCAGCGAGGCGCCCGCGACGGTCTGCCCGTCATACAGATCAGCGCTGTTGATCGTGCCGCTGCCGTACCAATCGAACTGCGGCAGCGTGGTTGCACCGCCGGTGGCGTAGTTGAACACCATGTAATAGGCGTTGCCGCCGCCCACGCAGGTGTTGGAATTCGGCTGATACGTCGTAATCTGCAAGGTGCCGTTGAACAGCGCCGGATCGGTGACGACGCGCTCCCCGGCGCTGCCGGTCACGTTCAGGTCGACGTACCAGCCCCGGCTGGCCGGCAGGTTGACCGCATTGGAGCTCAACAGGCGAATCGTCGTACTGGCCCCCGAAGAGGTCGTTGCCGTCTGGGTCGTGATGGTCTGCTGCACCAGGCTGCTGCGCGTGTAGGGAGTCGCGGGAGCCGTGCCGCTATCGAACACCCCGTACACCGACTGTACCTGGGTGGTGCTCAGATCCGGCAGACCGAGCAGCTGCCCGGTGCCGAAGTAGACCATCGCCCCCTCGAGCCTCGGCGCCAGCGGATTCATCGTCGCCTGCGGCGTCACCGTGATCGCTTGACGGTTACCGGAGGAGTCGGTGGCCTGGAACAGCACACTCACGGTCCAATCGGCGGGATTGCTGTTGGAGATGTCGATGCGCCAGAGGTTTCCCTGCAGGTCGCCGGCGTAAATGACGTTGGGATTGCCGGACAGCAGCGCACCCGAGGTACTCATCGAGGTAATGCTCGAAAGTCCGTTGGGCAGCGACAGATTGCAGGCCGTGGGCACCGCGGCGCACAGGTCGATCTTCGCCATCACGGTGCCCGCCTGCGGGTTGAGCGCATACAGGTACGGCTTTCCGGTAGGACTGTCGTAGCCGTTGCCGAACATCACCGCAAAGCCTGCGGCTGTGTACACCGCCACGGGCTCGCTGAAGGTGTCGCCCATGTTGGCGTCGGTGAACTCCCAGAGCACCTTTTGCGCGATGTTGTCCTCGCTGGTGAACTGCGAGGGGTCCGTCACGTCGATGGCAAAGATACTGTTGCCGCCACCGCGCTCGGCGCCGAGCAGCACCGTGTGCCAGGTGTTGTCGCTGAACTGAATATCAGCCGCCTGAGGCGAAGCGTCCACGTAAAAGCGGTGCTGCGGGTTGTAGTACGGACTGGCCAGATTGACGAGGTTGCTCCACACGGAGTGCGGAATGAACGCAAACACCTCATGGCCGGTGGACGCATTGATCGCATGCAGCATGCCGTCATTGGCGCCAATGTAGAGCATCGGCTGGCGGTTGAAGTAGGTATTCTCGAAGCTGAAATAGGAACTCTGCTGCCAGGGGCCGGACGGCGCGCCCACATACAGGGGGGAGCTGTCCACGATGTCGCCCAGTTTGTGCGCGCGATTGCGGAACTGGCCACCGTTGCGCTGCTCCTTGGCCGAGTTACCGCGCAGGTAATTGAGGACATCCTGGCCGTTGGTATCGCCGCTGAAGGTCTCGAGGGCCTGACCGAGTGCGGTGCTGGCGGCGATGCCGCTGGTGGCCGTGGGGTTGGTACTCCATTCGAACGCGGTGCCCTGCGAGACCACCGGGTCCCACGTGGTGATGAGCCGACCGGGGCTGGCGTAGTTCTGCGTATCCAGCTCGACCTGTGCCTGCCACAGAGCCGCCGTATAGGTCGTGTCGATGTAGCCGGTCGCCGCGTTGATGGGATAGGCCAGCAGGTTACCGGTCCAATCCTGGTAGACATCAGAGGTGGTGAAGGTGCCCTGATAGGCCACCGAGGTCGTGCTGATGCCGGTGGAGTTGATCGCCGACGCCGAGGTCGCCGCCGTCTCGGCCAGGATGTTGGCCAGAATCGCCTGCATATCGTTGGTGAGATCGACCGGACTGGTGGCGGCGAAATACGAGCCGGTACCGCCGGCTACCGCCATCGCGGTCAGGGTGTTGGCGGCCTGCGGATTGGCGGCCGTCTCCACACCGGCGCCGAGGCCGATGATGTAAGTCTTGACGCCGGCGCTCTTCAGCGCCGCCAGCTCCGCGATGGTGTCCGTCAGCGCCTGGTCGTTGGTCGAGGCGAGCGAGCCATCGGAGTTGAAGGTCACCGTGACGCCGTAGCCGTTGCCCGGCACCGTACCGAGCGGCGGCCAGGCCTTGTTGTTGTGATCAAGCGTCGGCAGACCGTCGGTGACCAGCACCACGTAGCGCGTGGCCGCGCAGCCGTTGCTCGAGTTGGTCGCCGGACGTCCGTTGAAGTAGCTCAGCGCCGTCGCCAGCACCCCGTAGATTGGCGATTGACCGGCCGACGCCTTGATCTCACTGGTGCCGACGCTGTTGGTCTCGGCCGCGAGGTACGGCGTGAAGTGCGCGATCGCTGCAGCCGTGGACGCAGCGGTAGGCACTGCACCGGAGCTCTGCATGCCTACGAGCAGGGTACCCGTGGTCGCCGACTGGTTGGCCCCGTAGCCGAAGCCGCGCTCGGCCTGATATACCTGCTTGGATGACGGGATGTAGCCCGCATTCGTCGGCACCATGTTGTTGTCGCACGTGGTGCTGGAGCCGCTCGAGCCCCATAGGGTGCCGTACCATTCGATGATCGGATAGCCGCCCCAGAATTCGACGTTGTACTGGCCCAGATTCCAGGTGGTATAGGGACTGGTGACGCTCGGGGAACCGCTCACGCACACCGGCGGCTGATAGTTGTTGGGCGCGTAGAACACGTCATTGACGGCCGGATCGTCGCTGGTATCGGCGGTGACCAGGTACTGGTCTTCGACCGAGCCGTAGCCGATGGTGTAATGCGCCAGCAATGATGCACAGGCTTTGTCGTAGGAATCGGTCAGCAGCACATTGGCACCGTAGCAGGGATTGGCGACGGTGTTGGCGCTGGCGGTGTTGCTGAAGGTGAAGTTCGAGCTCTGCTGGCTCATGTAGTACACCCAGGTCGTGTACAGCGCATTGCCCGAGGTGTTGTAATCCTCCAGCGCGAAGTCGGCATATTCCATGTAATCGTTCAGGATCGCCGTGATGCCAGCCTTGGCAACGTTGAGGCGGCTCGCGGAATTGTCGTACTGCACGCCACTCGTGGTGACCGTGTAGGGCGCATAGCCTCCCGAACCGGCATTGATGGGCGGCGTGAATCCTGCGGGAATCTGGTAATTCACCGGAGAGCTCGAGTTGGCGAGCCCCGCCGCGGCGTGCGTGTCCGCCAGTGCACCCGAGCCAGTCATGATGGCGCCGCTCAGATCGCCGTCCATCGACTCGGAGTTGCCCACGGCGATGAGCACCTGCGGATGCGCCGGTACGGCGACGGTCAGCGGATACTGCGCGATCGAAACGGTCGGTGTCGCAGTCGCCCGCACGGGTGCAGGCGCGCTGCCCACCCCGACCAGGATCAGCACGGCCATCAGCGCCAGCGCCAGCGCGCGGCGTGTCAATCGATGCGGATGCGCGTTCATGTCAGCACCCCTGGATGCGAACGATCTGCACGGTGGCACTGGCGGTGCCATCACCGCCGGCCGCGTGTGCGGTGATCCGGCGCAGCTTCACGTTGGTACCGGCGCCGCCGTAGGCGCCCGCGTTGCCAGCCTCACAGCCTTTGATCGACTGCTGTGGCAGGTCCTCGACCACGAACTGCGGCTGCGCGGCGGCTGGCGCCGCGGCCAGAGGCGCACCGTTGTTGGCGTAGACCATGGTATTGGTTCCGGGCGCGTCCCACTCGGCGGCGCGGTCGAGGGTGGGCCCCGGCAGTTCCTGCATCAGCGTGCCCAGGCCGGCCGTGCCGTCGGTATAACTGGCGCCCGCGAGCGGGCCACCGACGTCGTCGAAGGCCGCGTTGAGCGCCGCCTGCGCGATCTGCATCGCCAGCTGGTGGTTGTAGTCATTCTGTGCGAGGCGCTCCTCGACCGTCTGCTGGCGCGCCAGCGAGATGCCCAGCAGCGTGAGCACCAGCAGCAGGATCAGCGACATGAACAGCACCATGCCGCGCTGGGAGCGCGGGTACCGAGCGCACCGCCGGGCCTCAATCCGCCGCATTTTCCACCGCGATGGTCGTCACGAAGACCCTGCGCAGGCGCGCATCGATCGGGGCCGTGACGGTCGTGCCCAGCAGGTTGTAGGTCTGCGCCACCGCCGGCTGTGCCACGGCACGCATGCCCGGAGGGCTCGCGACCAGCAACGCCACCTGCACGCTGACGACCGAGTTGAAGTCGGGCACATGGTCCGCGGTGACGTAGCTGCCTACCTGACCGGGTGTGCCGGAGGCGATGCCGTAGAGCACCTGCATGTTTTCGACATCGGGGACCAGCTGCTCAAATTGGCCGGTCCACTCATCGTATGAATACAGCGCTGAATCCGTATCGCGTCCCGGCGCGATAAAGTAGGCCGTCATGTCCACTGCATTGATGACGGCGCCCTGGACGAAGCTCTGGCCCAGATCCCCGGGCGCCGGCCCTCCCGTATCGAGCGGTCCATCGGTGGTGATCTGTTCGGTCATGGGGTTGACGTTGTGGATCTGAAACACCGTGGCGTAGGCGCAGTTGGAGATAACCGCGTACTGCAGGGGCTGCAGGCTCTGCACATTTGCGACCGTCAGAGTCACCTGACCGGTGCCCGTGGCGTAGGAGCTGCCCATCGGCAGGTAGGCCGGCGCGCTCGACGGGATGGACTCGCGCACGGCAATGACGTCACTGCCCTGAACCACCCGATCGCTCAGCAGCGCATCGAGCGGGGCCCCTGCCGAGGTGCTCCAGTCGGTGCCCGCGCTATCGGCTGAGATGGGGGTCGCTGCCACGGTGTCGGTACCGCCAACCCCCGTTCCCGCCGCCTCGAAGCCATCCATCGCCTCGGCGTAGTTGAGCGCCAGGCCCGCGGAGTTGGTGATGATATTCGTCAACGACACGCCCGAGGGCGCGGCGCTGTTATTGACTGCGTTGCACTGCATGGCACCGCTGGTGCGCACCGAATCGGCGATAAAGTCGAGCGCGACACGGCCACTGTCCGTCACGGCACCGACCGCCGCGGTGGTCGAGGCGGTGCCGCGGCTGGCCAGGAACATGGAGATGCCCGCGTACACGACGATGCTCGAGAGCACCAGCGCGATCATCAGCTCGACCAGGGTCAGGCCGCGCTGGGATTTCACAGCATCGTCTCCGCTGTGAGGGTCTGGTTGCCGCCGGCCGAGGCACCAAAGCTCGCTTCGGCGACGGTGTCATCCCAGCGCACGGTCACGGTGGTGACGTACTCAAGGCCGCCGGTGAGCGGGTTGGTCTCCTGCACGGTCTTCACCTGGCCATCGCCGCTGGGCAGCTCGCTCTGCAGCAGACCTTTCCAGGCCGCAAGGTCCGTGGTCACGATGTCGGTGACAGCCGGGGTCACCGTGAAGTCAATGTCGTAGTTGCCCGCCACGGCCATCGCCCGGTTGGCGCGCATGTTCTCGATGATCTGCTGCATCAGCACGGTGGCCTGACTGCGCATCATCGCACTGTCATTGGCCTGCACCGTGCCGAGCGCGAGCTTCGCCACACCCAGCAGGCCGACGCTGGTGATCACCAGCGAGACCAGCATCTCCACCAGCGTGAAGCCGCCGGCGCGGCGGCGATTGTGGCGAGGGGCGTTCACGGGCAGACGAGTGCGGTGGCGCCGGTGACGTCGTAACCAGGCGTCGAGGAGGCCTGAATGCTGCCGCTGATGCTCACCTCCAGCTCGCGCGCATAGGCGGCGCCGCGGCTGTCGCACAGGGTGAACTCGACCAGCGCGTTGAGGGCCGTGGTGCCGTTGGGCTGATAGGGCACCGCCACGGTCCCGGGGTTCGTGGTCAGCGTCAGCCCGGACTGCAACGCCCCGACGGCCTCGAGCGCTGCGCCGCCGTTGGCCGAGGTGTAGACGATCCAGCCGTTGTTCCAGTTGCCCGCCGGGTCGCAGGTGGTGCCATTGGCCGAGGGGCACACGCACACGCCCGTGCCGGTGCAGTTCGCGCCCGCCACGGGCACGTCTTCCTTGATCGCCTCGCTGCGCGCGTATTGCAGCGTGGTCATGAGATTGGTCACCGCCGAGCTCTGCTGCTGGTTCTGCAGGAAGCTGCGCATGGCGGGCACCGCCATCGCCGCCAGCACGGCCGCGATGGAGCAGACGATCATCAGCTCGAAGAGCGTGAATCCCCGCTCACCGGCCCCGCAAGTGTGTGCATTTTTCATGCAGCCCACTGTAGTGGCCCGAGCTTGCAGCAAGCTGGCGATTGGTCAGGTAATTGCAGCCACGTCGGGAACTGCGCACTTCGTCACGCCAGCGCGCAGTTATGACCCGCCCGAAAGTGTGAACTGCACACGCATTCGCGCGCCGCGCAGCGCCGCCCCCGTGCCGATGCTCAGATGGCCCCCGTGCGCGCGCGCGATCTCATCGACGATGGCGAGGCCCAGGCCCACCCCCATGCCCGGGGAACCGGCACGCCGATAGAAGCGCTCGCGCACGCGGGCGCGCTCTGACTCGGGGATGCCGGGCCCATCATCCTCGACCTCCAGGTAGGGACCGGCCCCCTCCACGCCGCTGCGCACGGTCACGCGACCGCCGCGACTGGCGTACTTGAGCGCATTGTCGATGAGGTTGGTCAGCAGGTCCTCCAGCAACCAGGCGTCCCCGTAGACCTGCGCCTGTTGGGCGTCGGCGCCCAGATCGATCCCTGCCTGATCGGCACGACCGATGTGGCGCTCGACCAGCTCCTTGACCAGTGCATCGAGCGCGACCGGCTGAAACTTCTCCTGCATCGCAGAGAACGGCTCGGCGCGCGCCAGTGACAGCAGCTGATTGGCGGTGTGGGCCAGCGTCTGCGCCCCGCGCTGCACGCGCTCGAGCTCCGGCTGCAGCCGCCGCGCGCGCTCATCGGCGCGCAGCAGCTCGATCTGCGCCACCAGCCCGGCGACCGGCGTGCGCAGCTGATGGGCCGCATCGGCGACGAAGCGCCGCTGCGCGGCGGCCGCATCGTGCAGCAGCTCCAGCACCCGGTTGAAGCTCGTCACGACCGGGCGCAGCTCCGCCGGCACGCCGCTCTCATCGAAGCGCCGCAGCTCGCGCGAGCCATGGGCCTCGGCCTGCGCCCGCAGGCGTCCGACCGGCAAGAGGCCAAAGTACACCGCCAGCCACACCACCAGCAGCGTCAGATCGAGCTCGGCAAAATCCACCAGCAGCTTACCGAGCAGCATGACGTGCTGCGTGCGATCGCGCCGCTCGAGGGTCTCGGCGAGACTGAGCATCAGCGGACCGTTCCTGGACGGCAGCGCAAGGCTCACCATGCGCACCGCGCGACCGTGCAGCTGCGCATCCTGGAACAGCGCACTGCGGGTCGCGCGGTCGGCCGGATCGCGCAGCGCCGCATCCGTCGGCGCTCGCGGCATCAGCGCGGCCAGTGAGGCGTCGCCGGTGATGAGCACGCCGTCCGGACCGGTGATCGCAAGGTAGCGCTGCTCCTGTTGCAGGGCCTGCGCGATGCCATCGACGTCCTGGTCGGCCGTGGGCGCGGGGGAATCATCGACATCGATCTGGCGCAGCAGGTCGCGGGTGTGCGCTGAGAAGCGCGGCGAGGCGGCATCGGCCTGCAGGTAGGCGACGGCGGCGCGGGCCATGCCCGAGAGCGCACGATCGTACGCCTCGCGCGTGCTCGCCAGCGCGACCCAGCGATCCACCAGGGCGCCGGCCGAAAGCAGCAGCGCCAGCGAGGGCAGCAGCAGCAGCAGCAGGCGACGGCGCAGCGTCATGAGCGCCGGCGCGGGTCCGCCGCGGCAGCGGCAGGCGCAGCCGGTTCCTCCAGGCGGTAACCCAGGCCGCGGATGGCCCGGATCGACATCGCGTCCCCGAGCTTGGCACGCAGGCGCGAGATGTGCGTCTCCACTGCATTGGCCGAGAGATCCTGCTCCCAGCCTGCAAGCGCCTGCAGCAGCCGCTCCTTTGCCACGACGCGGCCGAGGTTATGCAGCAGGCTTTCGAGCACGGCCCACTCGCGCCGCGTCAGCTCGACCGGCGCCCCGTCGAGCAGCAGCTGCCGCCCGGCCAGATCTGCCGACAGGCGCCCCAGGCGCACGGTGCCGCCCGGCAGCTGGCTGGCGCGTCGAAGCAGGGCGCGGCAACGTGCGACGAGCTCGGCCTGCTCGAAGGGCTTCATGAGAAAATCGTCCGCGCCGAGCTCGAAGGCGCGCACCTTGTCCGGTAGCGTGAAGCGCGCGGTGAGCATCAGGACCGGCGTAGCGCAGCCCGCGGAGCGCAGTGCCTGCAGCAGGGAGAGCCCATCGCCATCGGGCAGTCCGATATCCAGAATGGCCAGGTCGAAGTGCTCGGCGCCGAGGGCGGCGCGCGCGTGCTGCACACCGGCCACGTGATCGACCGTGAAGCCGGCAAAGGACAGCCCGCGCACGACCGCATCGGCGACCAGCTCGTCATCTTCCACCAGCAGCAGGCGCATGGCAGTCGCGGCGGCGCAGTGGCGGTGGAGGGCGCGGCCGGCGCGCGGCAAACGCCGCCTCAGCCGGTCGCGACCGAGCCCTCGCGCAGAATCTTCGGCGTGACGAAGATCAGCAGCTCGTCCTTGTCGTCCTTGTTGTCGGTCGTCTTGAAGAGATTGCCGAGCACGGGAATGTCACCGAGGAACGGTATCTTGGTGGCGGACTTGGTCTTGTTGGTCTGCAGGATGCCGCCGAGCACGACCGTCTCGCCGTCGTTGAGCAGCACCTGCGTCTGCACGGCACGCGTATCGATCGCCGGCACGTTCACGCCGCCCGAGGCCACCACGGTCTGACCGACTTCGTCATCGGAGACCATGAGGTCCAGGATGATGCGGTTGTCCGGGGTGATGAGCGGCTTGACCTTCAGCAGCAGCACCGCATCCTTGAAGGCGATGGTGGTGGCGCCGCTCGAGGCGGACTCCTGATAGGGAATCTCCACGCCCTGCTTGATCTGCGCCTCCTGCTGGTTGGCCGTGATCACACGCGGCGAGGAGACGACGGTCGCCAGGTTCTCGGTCTGCGCGGCCGACAGCTCCAGGTCCACCAGGTAGTCGGCGCCGAGGATGCCGAAGGCAATGCTGCCCGCGGGGCTCGAGACCGGCAGGTTGACGTTGTAGCGATTGACGGCGCCGCTGCCGGTGGGAATGTTCACCGGATACACCGAGCCGTTGCTCGACAGGTTGCTGATCGCCGAGCTGACACCGGTATCGATGCCCGAGGCCGTGCCGGTGGTCTCGTAGAGGCCGTTGCTGCCGTTGGCGTGCGTGGCAGTGACCCCGAGGATCGAACCGAGCTGGCGCTCGAAGTCGTTGCTGACGACGACGATGCGCGCCTCGATCTCGACCTGCTTGACGGGAATGTCGAGCGTCGCCACCAGGCGGCGGATGTCGGCGATGTGATCCGAGGTGTCCGACACCAGCAGCGTGTTGGTGCGATCATCGACCGAGACGCTGCCGCGGGAAGAGAGCAGCGAGCTCGCGCCCTTGCCCTTGAGCAGCGAAGCGATATCAGCCGCCTTGGCGTAGTTGACCTGCAGGTATTCGGAGTGCAGCGGTTCGAGCTGCTGGATGTCCTGCTGCGAGGCCAGATCGGCCTTCTCGCGCGCCGCGAGCTCCTCGGCCGGCGCCACAATGATGACGTTGCCGTCCTGGCGCTTGCCCAGGCCCTTGGTCGTCAGCACGATGTCCAGCGCCTGGTCCCACGGCACATTCTGCAGGCGCAGTGTCACGTTGCCGTTGACCGAGTCGCTGACCACGATGTTCTGTCCGCTCGCATCGGCCAGCAGCTGCAGCACCGCGCGCGTGGAGATATTCTGGAAGTTGAGCGTCAGGCGCTCACCGTTGTAGCTCTTCTTGATCTCCGCGGGGCCGGCGGCAGCCGTCTGCTTCACCGGGTTGACCTCGACGACGTATTGATTGTCGGTCTGATAGGCGAGCTGCTCAAAGCCGCCGCTGGCATCGAGCACGATGCGCGTATTGCCATCGACACGCTCGGCCTCGAAGCCGGTCACCGGGGTGCCGAAGTCCAGCGTGTCGTAGCGGCGACTCAGGCGGCGCGGCAGCGCCGTACCGGCGAAGTCGACGATGATCTGCGTGCCCTGCTGCTTCAGGTCGATCGGCGTGTGCGGATCGGACAGGCGCACGACCAGCTGTGCGGCACCGGTGGGGCTGCGACGAAAGTCGATGCTGCGGATCTCGCGCGGCTCACTGGTCGCCGCCGTGGGAACCACGCCACGGGCCAGATTGTCCCTGGTCTCCTGAGCATGCGCGGCACCGCCGCCCGCGCCACCGACGGTCACGACGATGTCGTCGCCCTGCACGCGCGTGGCATAGGCCATGGGCTGATCCAGATCCAGCACCAGGCGCGAGCGGCCGTTGGCCTCGGCTGCGAGGATCGTGTCGACGCCCCCGGTGCCGACGTCGATGCGCCGCGAAGGCAGCGCCAGCGTCGTGTTCGGCAGATCGAACGAGATGCGCGCCGGCTTGTCGATGGCGAAGCCGAGCGGGGCGGTGGCCGGGGCGGACATGTGCAGGATCAGCTGCACCTGGGCGCCGTTGATGGACTGCACGCTGATCGACTGCAGGGAGTTGGGCGCCGTGGCCACCACCGGCACTACGCTGCCGGCGGGCACACTCGCCACGGCCGGCACCGCGGTCTGCGCCACCGTCAGCGGCGCAGCGGGTACTGCCGGCGCCAGTGCCGGCGCTGCTGCGCCGGGCGCTGCTGCCAGAACGCTGCCGCTGGCGGCGAGGCCCACGGCCCCGGATGCGAGCGCCAGCGCACACAGCGGCGCGCGCAGCGAGTGAAGAGTGGACCGTTTCATTCGTTGAATCTCCCTGCCAATCATTCGTCGAGGCCTACTGAGGGGACGTGAGCGCGAGGGCTGCGGGGCGCTCCACGTAGCCGCCCAGGCCGTCGGGAACGATCTCGGTCAATGAAATCCTGGAAGCGCTGATCTCGGTGATGGTGCCGTCGTTCTGGCCCATGTGATTGCCAATGACCACGCGATGCACGCGGCCGTCACTGGCAAGCACCAGGCCATAGTGATTACCACCCAGCGTGAGCGTGCCGACCATCTTCAAAGTATCGAGCGAGTACTGCTCGAGGAATTCGCGCACGCGATGCGCATCGGGGCGCACCGTATTGACCCCGCCCATGGTCGGCACGAACGGCGAGCGCATGTTCTGATCCGAATAGGTAAATGCCTCGTACGGCTTGATCTCCGGCAGAGGCTCCACGCGCCCGCCCGGCTCGGCCTTGACGCGCTTGATGAAGCTGTTCAGATCCGAATCCCCGCTGCTGCAGCCGGCGAGCAGCGCCACACAGGCAGCCCCTGCCACCACCAGCAGCGGCGCGCAGGCGCCGCGCGCGCGGCCGGGGCGCGCTGCGGTCAGCCGGGATTTCTTGCACAGTAAAGGCATTGGTGTCCGTGCTCTCAGTGTCGCCGCGGTGGGCCCTTGGTCTTGCTCTTGGCGGCGGCCTCGGCGGCGATCTCCGAGTCGTCCAGGTAGCGATAGGTCTTGGCGGTCAGATCAAGCTGCAGCTGCCCACTGCTGGAATTCTTGTCGACCGGTGTGATCTCGATATCGTGCAGCGTCACGATGCGCGGCAAGGCGGCGATGCCGCTCACGAACTCGCCGAACTCGTGATAGGTACCGGTCAGGCGGATCTTGATGGGCAGCTCGGCATAGAAGTCCTGCTTGACCTCCTGGCCGGGCTGAAAGAGCTTCTCCTGCAGGGCGGCGGCCAGACCCGTCTGGGAGATGTCCACCAGCAGGTTCGGCACTTCGGTCTTGCTCGGCAGCTGCCGCAGCATCGCACCGA
>Ga0335075_10004171_pt1 | contig 22665 bp, 23 predicted proteins | sample Lox_Sample_24_FD_206723 | JGI IMG/M metagenome (GOLD analysis project Ga0335075, IMG submission 206723) | Soil microbial communities from Loxahatchee National Wildlife Refuge, Florida, United States - Lox_Sample_2.4 | ecosystem: Environmental > Terrestrial > Soil > Wetlands | place: USA...
GATGGCGTGGAGCTGCCGGATCCCCCAGCCCACCACTGGAATCCACAGCAGCTCCCGCTTCAATACCCACACCTGGCGCGGGAAGACGACGTTCATTGCGAGCGTCTCCCACGAGGAGGAATGCTTCCACAGCGCAATGTGATTGCCCGGTGGCAACCGCTCGGCCCCCTCCACCCGGAAATCCAGCCGACAGGTCCATTTGAGCGCCTTGAGCAGCACCCACGCCCAGACTCGCGCCAGCAGGAACCGATACCGGAACGGCAGCAGCAGGCAGGCGAGCACGAAGAAGATTGCGTAGCAGAACGTCCAGACGAAGAAGAACGTCGTGAACACGAGCGAGCCGAGCATTTGCATTTTCAGTCGCCGCTCAGCCCGGAAGTCGCGACAGATCGGCGATGTCCGCGAACAGCTCGCGCATCTGCGTCAGCAGCGCGAGGCGGTTGGCCCGCAGCCTGGGATTCTCGTCCATCACCATCACCTGATCGAAGAAGGCGTCTACTGCCGGCCGCAGCTGCGCGAGCAGTGTCAGCGAGCGGGCGTATTCCTTGCGCGCCGTTGCCGTTGACACGTCGTCCCGCCGTTCGCGCATGGCATCAAACAGTTGACGCTCCGCCACAGCCTGCAGCGCTTCCGCATCCACGTCGGCGGGCGCACTCTCGCCCGCTTTGCGCAGGATGTTGGCGACGCGCTTGTTGGCCGCGGTGAGGCTCGCGGCGTCCGGCAGTGCCAGGAACGCGCTGAGAGCCCGTAATCGCGCGTCGAAGTCGAGCGGAGACGAGGGACGCGCCGCGAGGACGGCATCGAACATCTCGGCGGTCACAGCCATGCCAGGAGTGCCCTCGAGGTAGTAGGACCGCAACCGCTCGAGGACGTAATCGTAGACCTCGGCGGCGACACTTGCTGTTGCCGGCGCGGGTTTCGCAGCTGTCGCCGCTGTGGGTTTCGCAGCTGTTGCCGCCGCGGCCGACTTGTCGATGTCCGCGCGCGCCAGCGTCACAGCGAGATCCAACAGCCGTGCCACATCGAGATCGAGCCGCTTTTCGATCGCGATGCGAACGACGCCGATCGCCGCCCGGCGCAAGCCGAACGGATCCTTGGTTCCGGTGGGTTTCTCGCCGATCGCGAAGATGCCGGCGAGCGTGTCCAGCTTGTCGGCCAGGGCCAGGCAGGTGCCGGTGTCGGTCGCCGGCAGATCGTCGCCCGCACCGCGCGGCTGGTAGTGCTCGCGAATCGCGGTCGCGACCTCGCTGTCTTCGCCATCAGCCAGCGCGTAATAGGCGCCCATGATGCCCTGCAGCTCCGGGAACTCGCCGACCATGGCGCTGAGGAGGTCGCATTTGCAGAGCTCGGCGGCGCGCCGCGCCCGCGCGACCAAGCCGTTGGATGCGGCATGGCGTTGCTCGTGGGCCTGGGCGATTTCCACAGCCAAGGCGCCGACGCGCCGCGCCTTGTCGCCGAGCGAGCCGAGCTTCGCCTGGAAGGTTACCTTTGCGAGCCCATCGATCCGCGCCGCGAGCGGGGTCTTGCGGTCCTGCTCCCAGAAGAACGCCGCGTCGGCGAGCCGCGGCCGCACCACCCGCTCATTCCCTTCGACGACCTTCGCCGGGTTCAGACTGTCTATGTTGGCGACCGCGACGAAACAGGGCAGCAGGCGGCCATCCGATCCCTCCACTGGAAAGTAACGCTGGTGGTCCTCCAGCGTCGAGATCAGTACTTCGCGCGGCAGCGCCAGGAAGCGCTCCTCGAAACGGCCGGCGAGCGGTACGGGCCATTCCACCAGCGCAGTGACTTCGTCGAGCAGGGCGTCGTTCATCAGGGCCTTGCCGCCCAGATCGCCGGCAATGGCGGCGACACGCTCCTGCACCAACGAGCGGCGCGCCTCGAAATCGGCCACGACGTGGCCACGATCGCGCAGCGTCTTCTCGTAAACGGAGGGGCTCACAACACGCAGCGGCTTCGGTGCGTGGAAGCGGTGGCCGCGCGTCAGATTGCCTGCGGGGGTATCGAGCAGCGTCGCCGGCACGACCTCTTTGCCGAGGAGCATCACCACCCAGTGGACCGGGCGCACGAACTGCGCCTCGCCCGCGCCCCAGCGCATCCGCCTGGGGATGGGCAGGGCGTCGAGCGCAGCCTGCACGATGCCGGGCAACAGCTGCGCTGCCGGCGCGCCGGGCCTGACACCCACATAATAAAGGAATGTCCCTTTCGCCTCCTCGCGGCGCTGCAGCTCCTCCACCGGGACCTTGCAGCTCGCGGCGAATGCCTGCGCGGCTCGCGTGGGCAGACCCTCCGCATCGTATGCGGCGTTCACCGGCGGTCCGCGCCGCTCGATCTTCTGATCCGGCTGGTGCGCCGCCAGATGGTGAGCGAGCACCGCGAGCCGCCGCGGAGTCGCGAAGGACCGCAACTCACCATGTCGCAGGCCCGCCTTGGCGAGGCCGGCCGCGAGGTCGCCGGCGAACGCGAGCTGCAGGGCACGCAGCGCTTTCGGCGGCAGCTCCTCGGTGCCGATCTCGACGAGGAAGTCGCGCCTGCCGGAGTTGCCAGGCGCCCGCCATGCGCCTGCCCCTTCGGGCCGGCTTCCGGCGTCCAAAATCGTTCCAGACGATTTTGTCATGCGCCGCTCCTCGCCAAGGGAAAACCCAACGCCTGGCGACTCTCGTAGTAAGCCCGTGCCACCCCGCCCGCGAGCGCGCGCATGCGCAGGATGTATCGCTGCCGCTCCGTCACCGAGATCGCGCGGCGCGCATCCAGCATGTTGAAGGTGTGGGATGCCTGCAAAACCTGCTCGTAGGCGGGCAGAGCCAGTCCGGCCTCGAGCAATTCCCGGCAGGCGCGCTCGTGATCGTCGAAATGGCGGAACAGCGTCGCCACGTCCGCCCGTTCGAAGTTGTAGCGCGACTGCTCGACTTCGTTCTGGTGGAACACGTCCCCATACGTCACCCGTCCGAGCGGTCCGTCATTCCACACGATGTCGTAGATGCTCTGCACGCCTTGCAGATACATGGCGAGCCGCTCGAGGCCGTAGGTGATCTCGCCCGTGACCGGCCGGCAGTCGAGGCCGCCGACCTGTTGGAAGTAGGTGAACTGGGTGATCTCCATGCCGTTCAGCCACACCTCCCAACCGAGGCCCCACGCGCCCAGCGTCGGCGATTCCCAGTTGTCCTCCACGAAGCGCACGTCGTGCACCAGCGGGTCGAAGCCGAGCGCCCGCAGGCTGTCGAGATAAAGGTCCAGGATGTCGAGGGGCGAGGGCTTGATGACCACCTGAAACTGGTAGTAATGCTGCAGGCGGAAGGGATTCTCGCCGTAGCGACCGTCCGCGGGGCGGCGCGAGGGCTGGACGTAAGCGGCACTCCACGGCTCCGGTCCAATGGACCTCAGGAACGTCGCCGTATGAAAGGTGCCGGCCCCCACCGGCATATCGTAGGGCTGCAGCACGACACAGCCGCGCTCCGACCAGTAGCGCTGCAGCGCGAAGATGAGCTCCTGGAAGGTGCGGGGCGCCGTGCCGGTTCTCATGGTTGGGTTGAGTGCAAAAGAGCCGGCAAGTATAGCTTGCTGTAGATCACCCAGCGGCGGCCGGAGGGGCGCACCAAAACGAGGCGCGGTCGGTCCCGAGAGGAAACCCCTGGGGCGCATCGATTGGCGTTCGCCCCATTTCGGTGCCAGAATGCGGCCAAGCGCACCAAGATGGTGCATGCTGCGCAACGCTTACGCTGCTAAGTCTTTGATCTCACTGGCCTGTGAAGCTGGCACAGGGCCTGCACTGTCACAGCGCTCCGCCAGATGCCCCGGGCGACCGCCCAGGCTCCTGAGTCGCACCGCTCGCTGCAAGGCACCGGCTGGTCCGGCGGGCACCATTTTTCTTCCGGAGGAGATATGACACCGACCGATGTGCTGAAGCTGATCAAAGAAAAAGAAGTCAAGTTCGCCGACCTGAGATTCACCGACACGCGCGGCAAGGAGCAGCACGTGACCATTCCGGCGCGCCTGGTCGACGAGGATCTGTTCCGCGACGGCAAGATGTTCGACGGCTCCTCCATCGCCGGATGGAAGGGAATCAACGAGTCCGACATGATCCTCATGCCCGACGCCAATACCGCTGTCATCGATCCATTCTTCGAGGACACGACGATCGACATTCGGTGCGATGTGATCGAGCCGGCGACCATGCAGGGATACGAGCGCGATCCGCGCTCGCTGGCCAAACGCGCCGAGGCATACCTCAAGTCGACGGGAATCGCCGACTACGCGCTCTTCGGGCCGGAGAACGAGTTCTTCATCTTCGACAGCGTGCGCTTCGGCAACGACATGCGCGGCTGTTTCTACGCCATCGACTCCGTGCAAGGCGCGTGGAGCTCGGGCACGGAATACACCGACGGCAATCATGGCCATCGTCCCGGCATCAAGGGTGGCTACTTCCCGGTGCCGCCGGTCGATGCGTTCCAGGACATCCGCTCGGCCATGTGCCTGGCCCTCGAGGAGCTCGGCCTGAAGGTCGAGGTGCATCACCACGAAGTCGCGACCGGCGGCCAGAGTGAGATCGGCGTCGGCGCCGGCACTCTCGTGCAGAAGGCCGACCAAGTGCAGATCCTGAAGTATGCGGTGCTCAACGTGGCGCAACGCTACGGCAAGACCGCCACCTTCATGCCGAAGCCGCTGGTCGGCGACAACGGCAGCGGCATGCACGTGCACCAGTCGCTGCAGAAGGAAGGCAAGGCGCTCTTCGCGGGCGACAAGTACGGCGGCCTCTCGGACCTCGCCCTTTATTACATCGGCGGCATCATCAAGCACGCGCGCGCGCTGAACGCCTTCACCAACGCCGGCACCAACAGCTACAAGCGCCTGGTGCCCGGGTTCGAGGCGCCCGTGATGCTCGCGTACTCCGCGCGCAACCGCTCGGCCTCGATCCGCATTCCCTGGGTGTCCAACCCGAAGGCGCGCCGCATCGAAGTGCGCTTCCCGGATTCGAGCGCCAATCCCTACTTCGCGTTCGCGGCCATGATGATGGCGGGCCTGGACGGCATCCAGAACAAGATCCACCCCGGCGATCCGGCCGACAAGGATCTCTATGACCTGGAGCCGGAGGAGGCCAAGCACATCCCGACGGTGTGCCATTCGCTCGACATGGCGGTCGACTACCTCGACAAGGACCGCGAGTTCCTCACCCGCGGCGGCGTGTTCACGAACGACGTGATCGATGCCTACATCGGCCTGAAGATGCAGGAGATGACGCGCTTCCGCATGGCGACCCATCCGGTGGAGATGGAGCTCTACTACAGCTGCTAGGAATCTATGGTGACGATAGGCGCTCCTTCATCCAGTGCCGGAGCCTTCCCGCCAGGCGGGAAGCGCTCCGGCGGGGAGCGCTGCCGCCGGGGATGGCCGGTGGCACGGCCGCGTTCCTGCGACGCCGTCACTTTGTGCGGCGAGCCGCATCGGGCTATGCTCGGGCCCTATGCGCCATCTCCGATTTACCTTAATTCCGCTCGGCCTCGCCTGCCTCGGCTGCCTGCCGGCCGGCGTGCTGGCGGACAATGGCCAGACGACGGTTTACAAGTGGGTCGATGCCCAGGGCGTCGTCCATTACAGCGACCAGCCCCATCCGAACGCGCAGAAGCTGGAGATCCGCGGCGCCCAGACCTTCTCGGCGCTGCCCATGAGCCCGTCCAATACCGCCGCGCCGGCGCAGACCCAGCAAAGCGCATCGGGGTACGACAGCTGCTCCATCGCGCAGCCCGCGGATCAGCAGACGCTGACCAACGTTTTCCAGGCGACGGCGGTGGTGCAGACCTCGCCGGCGCTGCGTCCGAGCGACGGTGTCCGCCTCTTCGTGGACGGCAAGCCGATCGAGGGCTCCGGCACCTCCTTCACCTTTCCGGTCGACCGTGGCCAGCATTCCGTGCAGGCCGTGATCGAGGACAACACCGGGCAGATCGTCTGCGAGACGAGCAGCGTCACCTTCTTCGTGCACCAGCCCTCGGTGCAGAACCCGCACAACCCGGTCCATCCTCGTTAGACCTGGCGCAAATCGCTCCCGGCGATTTGCGCGGCCAGCCGTCTTGCTTCTTCGACCTCGCGGCCCAAGGAGCGGCCCTGAGCCACTTGGTGATTTGCTCTGGGGCTCGCGAGGAGCGCCGTGGCCGCTGAGTACAACATCCCCTCGGCGCTGTCGCATTTCGATTCGGCCGACCTGCTCGATGCGCTCTCGACCGGCATCATCGTCCTCGACGCGCAGTTCTGCGCCATCTACGCCAATATGGCGGCGCAGGATCTGCTGGCGTTCAGCCTCAACAAGGCCCGCGGCCGTCCATTCTCCGACTTCCTGCTCGACGGCAACGGCCTGATCGGCATCATGCGCCGCGCGCTCGAGGCCGGCGAAGGCATCGCCGACCGCGAGCTGACACTGCGTCTGGCCGGCGCACCGCGCGAATCCCGCACGCTGGACGTGACCATCACACCCCTGGAGGGCCAGGTCACGGGCACGCACCTGCTGCTGGAGCTGGCCGACACCACGCAGCGGCAGCGCATCTCGCGCGAGAACGACCTGATCGCTCGGCTGGACGGCAGCCGTCTCATGATCCGGCAGCTCGCCCACGAGATCAAAAACCCGCTCGGCGGCCTGCGCGGCGCCGCGCAGCTGCTCGAGCGCGAGCTGCAGGGCGCGGCGCTGAAGGAATACACGCAGGTGATCATCGGCGAGGCCGACCGGCTGGCCGCCCTGGTCGATTCCATGGCAGGACCGAAGCGTGTGCCGCAAAAATCCCTGATCAACGTGCACGAGGTCTGCGAGCACGTCTATCACCTGTTGCGGGCGGAAGCGGGCGGCGCCATCAACATCGAGCGCGACTACGACCCCAGCCTGCCGAACGCGATGCTCGACCGGCATCAGATCATCCAGGCTCTGCTCAACGTCGCCCGCAATGCCATGCAAGCGCTCGGGGCGCGCGGCCGGATCGTGCTGCGGACCCGCGCGCTCTCCAATGTCAGTATCGGCTCGGCCCGACATCGCCTCGTGGCCAGTATGCAGGTGGAGGACGACGGCCCGGGGATTCCCGAGGATCTGCGCTCGAGCATCTTCTATCCGCTGGTCACGGGCCGTCCCGACGGCACGGGCCTCGGCCTCGCGGTCGCGCAGGAGCTGGTGTCGCGCAACGGCGGCCTGATCGAATTCGAGAGCGAGTCGGGCAGGACGGTATTCACCCTGTTATTGCCACTGGGAGAGGACGCGTGACAAAATCGTTCGGGGCGATTTTGGACGGCGACAGCCGGTCCGAAGGACGAAGCTCGGGAATGGAGCCGCGCAGCGAGGGCGCGCTGCGTGTGTGGCTTGTCGACGACGACGCCTCCATCCGCTGGGTGTTGGAACGCGCGCTGCGCAACGGCGGCATGACGCCACGGGCCTTCGAGGCCGCGGAGCCTGCCCTGGAGGCGCTGCGACGGGAGGTGCCGGATGTCCTCATCACCGACATCCGCATGCCCGGCCAGTCGGGCCTGGCGCTGCTGCGCAGGATCCGCGATACCCGCCCGACCTTGCCGGTCATCGTCATGACGGCCCATTCGGATCTCGGCAGCGCCGTATCGGCGTACGAGGGCGGCGCCTTCGAGTACCTGCCGAAACCATTCGATATCGACCAGGCGGTGGCGCTCGTCCGCCGTGCCGTGAGCGGTATCGGTCAGGGTGCCGCCGACACGGCCAACACGCCCAAGATTCCCGAGCTCCTCGGCACCGCGCCCGCCATGCAGCAGGTGTTCCGCGGTATCGGGCGGTTGTCCCGCTCCAGCGTCACCGTGCTGATCACCGGCGAGTCCGGCACCGGCAAGGAGCTGGTGGCCCGCGCCCTGCACGACCACAGTCCGCGCGCCGGCAAGCCTTTCATCGCGCTCAATACCTCCGCCATTCCCGCGGACCTCTTGGAGTCGGAGCTCTTCGGGCACGAGAAGGGCTCGTTCACCGGCGCCGACGCCCAGCGCCGCGGGCGTTTCGAGCAGGCCGACGGCGGCACGCTGTTCCTCGATGAGATCGGTGATATGTCGACGCCATTGCAGACGCGTCTGCTGCGCGTGTTGGCGGAGGGTGAATTCTATCGAGTGGGCGGCCAGACACCCATCCGCGTGGACGTGCGTGTCATAGCGGCCACGCACCAGAACCTGCAGGACCGCGTGGCCCGCGGCCTCTTCCGCGAAGACCTCTACCACCGACTCAACGTCATTCGTCTGGAGCTGCCGCCGCTTCGCGCCCGCTCGGAAGACATCCCGGACCTTCTGACTCACTACCTCCGGCTGGCCGCCCGCGATCTCGGCGTGGAGCGCAAGGCGCTCGCCAAGGAAGCGGAAGCGAAGTTGTGCACCTACAGCTGGCCCGGGAACGTCCGCGAGCTCGTCAATCTCTGCCGCCGGATGTCCGTGCTCGCGCCCGGCACCGAAGTCCGGGTGGAGGATCTGCCGCCCGAAGTCCTTTCCTCGGGTGCAGCAGCCGATGGCGATGCCGACTGGCAGAAAGCGCTGGCCACATGGGCCGACCGTCAGGCCGTTGGTGGCAAGCGCCCCCTGCTGGAGCAGGCCCTGCCCGCTATGGAGCGCATCCTGATCCGCGCGGCGCTCAAGCGTACGCAAGGCCACCGTCAGGAGGCGGCGAAGCTGCTCGGGTGGGGTCGCAACACCCTCACCCGCAAGCTGAAGGAGCTCGGCATGTCGGAGGGAGAGCTCGACGGGCAGCCGGAGGAGGAGGCTGCGGCCGACGACTGACACGTTCCGATCACATGTCGTGCCAGGCCACAATGAAGCCGCTTCCCGCCCGGGTGAGCCCGATCCGGACGACGGTCACGCCCTTGCCTGCGCGCTGACCGCCAAAGCCGAGCTCATCGTCGCCGGAGACGAGTGGAACCTGATTACCTTGCTGCTGCTGCTGAATCAGTGGCAATCCATCATCGGTCTGGCAGGAACACCCCGTGGCAGCACATGAACATTCCATCGTCGCTTGAGTTGACCGACAACCTGAGTCGCAAAACGGTGCGCTTTCGCGTCGTCGGCGCCTGCAGTAAATCCAAGCTGAACCTGGTACCCGGGAAGACCCAGATTCCCGCCCCCCACGAATAGACCATCCTTTCCCAACAGGCCAACGGTAATTACCGGGCTGCCATCGGCTCGCTCGCGCCCACGATAACCGACCGCTGCCAAATTTTTCTCGGTGGCGGCGCTACTGTCTTCGAAGTCCATGTCATCTGCAATTGCAACGTTCTTGAGATCGTCAATCAGCTGATCCACACCAGCCTTATTCTGCACGCAAAGCTGCACAGTCAGGAATGCCTGTTTTGCCGGGGTACAAGCGGAAGACAACAGCAACAGAACCGACAGTGCAGTCGCGAGACCCGTGATTCTGATCATCGCCTCAGCCTCGCGCGCGCATAGTCTTGAGTGTTTTGGGACGGGGCGGCGAGAGATTTAACTCGAAGGGCGTGAAAATCGCGATGTTGGCACCGGGTCCGGCTCAGCCCGATACCGGCGCGTCCGCAACCTCTTTCCCCGTGCGCAGCGAGCCCACGAGCTGCGACACCTCGGCGAGGCGATTCTCCCGCAGGTACTCCGCGATGCCCTCATTCACCTTCTTGCAGACGAACGGATCGTAGAAGAGTGCCGTTCCGATCCCCACCGCGGTCGCTCCCGCGATCAGGAACTCCAAAGCGTCCGTCGCCGTCGTGATGCCGCCCTGGCCGATGATCGGCACGCCGTGCGGCTTCGCCACCTCGTACACCTGGTGCACCTTCAGCAGCGCGATCGGCTTGATCGCCGGCCCCGAGAGGCCTCCCTGGATGTTGCCGATGATGGGTCGGCGCGTGCGGGCGTCGATCGCCATGCCCATCATGGTGTTGATGACCGCGAACGCATCCGTCCCCGCCTCGATGCAGCGGCGCGCGTTCTCCCGGATGTCGGTCTGGTTGGGAGACAGCTTGGTGATCAGGGGTTTCTTCGTGACCCGGCGGCAGGCTTCGACCACCTGCGCCGACATGTCCGGATAGTTGCCGAACGCGACGCCGCCCTCCTTCACGTTGGGGCAGGAGATGTTGATCTCGATGGCGTCGATGGGCGACTGGTCGAAGAGGCGCGTGACCGCGACGTATTCCTCCACCGTGGAGCCGGACACGTTGGCGATGAAACGCGTCTCGCCGAAGTCGAGCTCCGGCAGGATGCGGCGAACGACGTGCTCCGCGCCCGGATTCTGCAGCCCGATGGCATTCAACATCCCGGCCGGCGTCTCGTAGACGCGATGCGGCGCGTTGCCGAGCCGCGGCGCCAGCGTCGTGCCCTTCAACACCACCGCGCCCGCATCCCGGTTGGAGAAGCCCTCGATCCGCGTGTATTCCTCGCCGAAGCCGACGCAGCCCGACAGCAGCACGATCGGGGAGGCGAAGTCCAAGCCGCAGAACTTCAGCCGCAGAGCCTCGGGCGTGGTGCTCATGTCAGCAGCCATTGGCGCACCTCAGAGCCTGCGTACCTGGACGTCTATCTTGCCTCTTGGCCCGATCAGCCAGGAGCCCAGCCAGCCGGTGATCCAGACAATGAGCGCCGTCCCGAAGGCCGACCAGAAGCCGCCGTAGATGTGAAAGCCGGGCAGCATCCACGCCACCAGCGCCACCATCGCCGTGTTGACGATCAGCAGGAAGAAACCCAGGCTGAGGATGGTGATCGGCAGCGTCAGGATCACGAGAATCGGCCGCACGACGGCATTGACCAGGCCGAGCAGCAGGCCCGCGAGCACCAGGGTTCCGGCATTGTCGATCCGGACCCCCGACACCCAGAGCGTCGCGATCCAGAATCCGATCGCGCTGATCACCGCGCGCAGGATGAAGCGGGTCACTTGGCCTCCCGTCGCGCGGCACCCTCGATCAGCGCCTTCAGGCGGGTCATTGCCGCCTGCCAGCCGGTCCGCAGGCGCAGATACTGCGCGTCCCACTCCGGTGCGCCGGGCACGCCCGAGCCGAGCAGCCGCAGGATGGTGCCGCCGGCCCTGGCCGGCTCCAGGATGAAATCGTCGATGAGCGCGCTGTCGGCGGGCGGCAGCGCGGTGCTGGGAAGATAGATGAGCCGCAGCCGCCGTCCGGGCTCATAGACGTCGATGTGCGCCTCCAGCTCCGTCACCCGGTCGACGCATGCCCGGAAGAGGCCCCCCGCCCGCGCGCGGATCTCGGCCTTGGGCGAGCACCACGTGGCCAGCAGGGCCGGATCGGTCAACGCCCGCCAGACCGCCTGCACGTCCGCGGTCACGTCGATCCGATGGGCATAGCCTCGAGTCTTGTCCTTCATGACGGCAATTGTGCCATTGCGCCGCAATGGGGTGACATCGACTATCCTAAGCTTTACGGTTTCGGAGGCTTCCATGGCGCTCGTCAACCTGATCGTGGCTCTCGCCCTGCTGCAGTTCGTGGTCTTCGGCGCCGCCGTCGCGCGCGCCAGGGGTAAATACAACGTTCCGGCTCCCGCGACCACGGGCAACGAGGTCTTCGAGCGTTACTTCCGGGTCCAGATGAACACGCTGGAGCTGCTCGTCCTGCTGGTGCCCGCCATCTGGATGTTCGGCTTCTACATCAGTGCCCGTACCGCGGCGGTGCTCGGCGCGATCTACCTCATCGGCCGCACCATCTACTTTTTCGGCTACGTCAAAGACCCGAAGAAGCGGGAGCTGGGTTTCACGCTGTCAGCCGGGCCCGTGCTGGTGCTCTTGATCGGCGCGCTGATCGGCGCCGTCGAGATCCTGATCCACCCGTCGTGAGCGGCAAAGCGCTCCAGCGGCTCAGTCCGTCTCCGACTTGATCGGCCGCGTCATCAGCGCGCGGACGGCATCGCGCGCCGGCACCCCTTCGTACAGCACCCGGTAAACCCCCTCGCACAGCGGCATCTCCACCCCCGCGCGCGCCGCCACGCCATGCAGCGCCTTGGCTGCCGGATATCCTTCCACCACCTGTCCGATGGCCGTCAGCGCCTGCTCGGACGTCTTGCCGGCCGCCAGCTCCAGGCCGAAGCGGCGATTGCGCGACTGATCGTCCGTGCAGGTGAGCACCAGGTCGCCGAGGCCCGCGAGCCCCATGAACGTATCCCGCTGCGCTCCCAGCGCCACGCCGAGACGCATCATCTCGGCCAACCCACGGGTGATGAGCGCTACCCGTGTATTGGCTCCAAATCCAAGTCCGTCCGACAGCCCGGCCCCGACTGCCAGCACATTCTTGACGGCCCCGCCAACCTCGACTCCCGCGATGTCGGTTGACGTGTAGGCTCGAAACTGCGCCGAGGAAAGATCCCGCGCCAATGTTTGCGCGAACGCTGCGTCGGACGACGCTATCGTCATCGCCGTGGGCAGCCCTGCCCCAACCTCGCGCGCGAACGTCGGGCCCGACAGTACAGCCACTGCGCGGCTGGGAGCCAACACTTCGCGGGCAACCTGGTGCGGCAGCAGGCCCGACGCCAGCTCGAACCCCTTGGTCGCCCAAGCGAGTCGCATATCAGGCGTCAGCAGCGGCGCGATCCCGCCCAGCACCGAGCGGAAAGCATGGCTGGGGACGGCAATGAGCACATCACAGGCGCCGCGCAGCGCTTCCGCCAGCTCCGGCTCCAGGGTCAGCGCCTCGGGAAACGTCCCCGCCGCGAGGTAACGCTCGTTACGCCGCTCGCCTGCCATCGCTGTCAGACGCGCGCGATCACGCCCCCAGAGCCGCGTCGATCGCCCACTGCGCGCGAACTGGATCGCGAGCGCCGTGCCCCACGATCCCGCGCCCAGCACGGCGACCGGCGAGTCGCTCTCCGTGTTGGCGCTCATGGCCGACCCTGCAGGTCAGTTTGTCGTTTCTGGGGCGCGGTTCTGATTCGCTGCGTACAGCGCGTCGAAGTTGACGGGCGGCAGGAGGAACTGCGGGAATCCACCTTGAGTCACGAGGTGCGATACCGCCGCGCGCGCATAAGGGAAGAGCACGCCCGGGCAGACACTGCCGACGGCGCGCTTGGTGTCCTCTTCGGGCAGGTTGCGCATCACGAAGATGCCGGCCTGCTTCACCTCGACCAGGAAAATGGTGGTGTCGTTCTGCTTCGCGGATACGGTCACCGTCAGCACGATCTCGCGCACGTCCGCGGCCAGTGTCGCCGCGGCGGTGTGCAGGTCGAGATTGATCTGCGGATTCCAGTTGCCTTCCACACGCGGACCGTTCGGCGCCTCGTAGGAGCAGTCCTTCAGGTACACGCTCTGCAGGGCGAGGACCGGGCCATTGGTGGCATCGGGCGTCGGTGCGATACCGGCTGCTTCATTCGTCATCTGTCACTCCAGTTTGCAATAGTTTGTCGAGACCCCCGCGGGCATCGAGATCGAGGAGATCGTCGCACCCACCGACATGCGTCTCACCGATGAAGATCTGCGGCACCGTGCGCCGGCCGCTGCGGGACATCATTTCCTGCCGGGCCTCGGGCCTGCCGTCGATGTCGATTTCCTCGAAAGCGACGCCCTTGCTCTCGAGCAGCTGCCGCGCCCGCGCGCAGTACGGACACCAGCCCGTCGCATACATGACGGCCTTCACCTGGTTGCGAGGCTCCGTGCCTGCGCCGCCCCCTTCGGGCGGGCCATCGCCGTCCAAATTCGTTCCCGACGATTTTGTCATCCGCCGGCCTTCGCGCCCTTCTCGAGCGGCAGGTTGTCCGCGCGCCACGCCGCCAGCCCGCCCCGCAGGTTGAAGGCGTGCTCGAAGCCCTGGGCCTTGAGCTGCCGGGCAGCCGATGAGCCGAGCGAGCCGGACTCGTCGTACACGATGAGGGGTTTCTGCTTGTATTTCTTCAGCGTCTCGCCGGCCTTGAGGATCTGCTCACCGTCGAAACGGCGCGCGCCGGAGAGGTGACCGGCGGCATACTGCTCCGCGGGGCGCAGGTCGATGATCATCGCGCCGCGGTTCATCAGGCGGATGGCATCCTGGGGGGATACGGCGGCGAGACTTGCCATGCGAGCGCGTATCTCGACCACGATCACCAGCACCAGCACGACCACCGTTGCGGTAACGAGCCAGTGATTCACCTGGATGTATTGAATGACTCGGTCCATACCAAGAACGCCGGAAGGCCGCGCCGGCCGAAAAAAGGGCGCGCATTATAGCGCTCATATGCGACCCCTCCGCATCCTTGGGCTGATCGCCCCGTTCCTGCTGCTGGCCGCCGCACCCGTGGACGCCGCCAGACACGCTCCCCATGCCAGCTCGCACGCGGACGCGGGCCAGGCCCGGGCGCAGCTCCAGGCGCTACGCGACCAGATTGCGCGCATCACCCGCCAGGTGAGTCACGGCCGCGCCGAGAGCGATCGCCTCACGCGCGAGCTGCAGGCCACGGAGAAATCGGTCGGCAGCGCCGAATCCGCGCTCGATCAGCTGCGGCATCAGCGCCAGGCCACCGCCGCCCGGCGGGCAGCACTGGAGGCGCAGAAGCAGGCGCGCGAGGCGCAGCTTGCGAGCAGCCGCAGCAGCCTCGAAGGCCAGCTTCGGGCCGCCTATCTGGTGGGAAGGCAAGAGCCGCTCAAACTCCTTCTGAATCAAGAGGATCCAGCGCGGGCCGGGCGCATGTTCGCCTACTACAGCTACTTCGGGCGGGCGCGCGCAGTCGAGATCCAGGCCATCGAGGCGGACCTGCAGCGGATCGGCCAGCTCGACGGCCAGCTGCAGGCAGAGGACGCCAAGCTGGCGAGCCTGCAGCAGGCACAGCAGGCCCAGGTCTCGACGCTGAAGCAGGCGCGCTCGCAGCGCATGCAGGTGCTGGCGACCATTGCCGCGCAGACCCAGAGCCGCGCCGCGCGGCTTGCCCGCTTGCGTCAGCAGCAGGCCGGCCTCGAATCGCTGCTCGCCGAGCTGCGCCGCGCCACCGCCAGCCTGCCGCCCGTGGACTTCGGCAATTCCCCGTTCGCGCACCTGCGCGGCAAGCTCCTCCGGCCCGTAGCCGGCAGCATCATCGAAGGTTATGGTCAGGTCCGTGCCGGCGGCCTGAAATGGCAGGGGGATCTGTTCGCGACGCAGCGCGATGCGCCGGTGCGCGCCGTATCCCAGGGACGGGTGGTCTACGCTGACTGGCTGGCCGGGCTGGGGCTCCTGATCATCATCGATCACGGCGACGGCTACATGAGCCTCTATGGCCACAACGCCCGTCTCTACGAGTCCGTCGGGCAACACGTCGCCGCAGGACAGACCATCGCCCAGGCCGGCGACAGCGGCGGCAGCGCCCGCCCGGAGCTCTATTTCGAGATCCGCAAGGAAGGGACGCCGCTCGATCCCCGGCAGTGGCTGAGACGTTAACAATAAACCTGTGACCGCCATCAAGCTTTGAGGGCTCGGGCGGGGCCGGGTCGGCGAACCGCCAACTCGCGCAAGCCTGCGGAAACGCTTCCAGGCGAAATTGGCAGCCATTTTTCCCATCAGACCACGGTTGCCTCGGCATGAGCCGGCCTCCGGACGACAAAAATCAGAAGCCCGCGGACCCCTGGAGTGGGTTCGAGCCCTATGCGCAGCTCTGCCGCTTGCTGTTGCCTCGCGCGCGCTGCATCTCCATCTTCGATGCCCGCGGAGCGTTGCGCTGGGCCAGCGATGCGGCCGCCGCCGCAGCTCTCAAACCGACCGTCGATGACGCTCTCGCCACGGCCCGCTCCGCCCCCGAGAACGCCGGCGAGCTGCGCATGCTGCCGGGCGACGCGCCGGCGTATCTCTGTTGGATTCGTGACGACTCGCACATGCTCGCCGTGGTTGCCATCGTCTGCGCGCCCGACGGTGAGCAGGAGCCGGAGGCCCGCAGCTTCTCGCGCGTGCACTCGTTGCTTGGGCCCGTGGTGGAGTGCATGCGGCGCGAGCTGCGCGGCCGCCTGGCCATCGGCAAGTTGAAGCGCAGCATAGCGGAGCTCAACAAGGCACGCCGCGGTACGGCTGTCGGCAGCTTCGATACGCTGACCGGCCTCTATACCCGACCGGCGTTCGAGAGTCGCGTGCGGCTCGTCGTGGCGAGCGGCGAAGACTCGCCCGGCTGGTGCTCCCTCTACATCAATGTCGACCAGCTGCACGTCATCAATGACAACTTCGGCATGAAGGTGGGCGACACCGTGCTCGGACAGCTCGGCGAGCTGCTGCGCGGCCGGCTGCCGGCCGGGGCGTTTGCGGCGAGGATCTCGGGCGACCGCTTCGCGGCGCTGCTGCCCGGCGATCTCGATGAGGCCGAGCGCTTCGGCGAGCTGCTGCGCGAGGCGGCCGAGAAGCTGGGCGAGATGCACGGCAACTCGAAGCTGCGCGTCTCGATCAGTATCGGCGTTGCCACGCTCGACTCCAACGAGGGTGAGCTGATGCACTCGCTCGCGGCCGCCGAGACCGCCTGCAAGGCCGCCAAAGACCGCGGCCGCAATCGCGTGGAAGTCTATCGCGCGAATGACGTCAGCCTGGTACGCAGATTCGCCGACATCAACATCGCCGGGCGGCTGCACGATGCGATCAGCGCCGGGCGGTTCCGTCTCGATGCGCAGCTCATATTGCCTTTCGGCCGCTCCGGGAACCTCAAGCCCCATTACGAGCTGCTGGTGCGCATGCTCGATGAGACCGGGACCGCCGCGTTCCCGGACAGCTTCATGTCGGCCGCCGTGCGCTACCAGCTCATGCAGAGCATCGATCGCTGGGTGATCGAAACCGCCATCCAGCGCTTCAAGGCTCATGCCGACACGTTCTCGAGCGTGCCGTTCTCCTTCGCCATCAACTTCTCCGGCCAGTCGCTCAACGACGAGAATTTCGGCAACTTCCTGATCGAGCGGATCCGCGCCAGCGGCCTGCCGCCCGAGCTCTTCTGCTTCGAGCTCACGGAGAATGCGGCCATCGCCAGCGTCACGCGGGCGCGTGACCTGATGAGAAGGCTGCGAACGCTGGGCTGCGGCATTGCGCTCGATGACTTCGGCACGGGCCTCTCCTCACTGGCCTATCTGCGGCAGTTGCCCGTCACGATGCTCAAGATCGACGGCAGCTTCGTCCGCGACGTGGTCCGCGATCCGCGGGCGGAATTGATGGTGCGCGCCATCGCGCAGCTCGCCCGTACCATGTCGCTCACCACCGTCGCGGAATACGTGGAGACGGAGGAGATCCAGGCTCGCATCGCCACCCTCGGGGTGGACTACGGGCAGGGTTTCGCCATCGCCAGACCGATGCCGCTCGATGACCTGCTGGCGGAGCTCACCGCGGACGGCGAGCGCCCGAGGGCCATCGGGGCCGCGGGCCCCGTCCATTAATCCCGTCACTGATTCGCAAAATATTGGTCGGATTATGTCCGCCGATGGTCGGATGGCCATTGACCGGCAGCACCCGCCGTAGCATCGTCCATCCTTCGATCATTTCTTGTTCCCTGCGGGGGGATCATCACATGTCGAGCGGCAAGCGCACGCTGATCGCTCTCCTGACGGGAGCGATTTTCGGCTTTTCCGCTGCTCTTGCGGGCGGCGTGCTGGCGGAGGGCCCGAGTGTCCAGGGAAGCGCCTCCGCGACCCTCCCGTGGCAGGAGGCACGCCTCTTCGCCGAGGTTTACGAGCACATCAAACACGATTACGTGGATCAGACCAGCGACCACAAGCTGATGGACTCCGCGATCCGCGGCATGGTGTCTTCGCTCGATCCGCACTCTGCCTACCTGGACAGCGAGGAGTTCGAGGAGACCCGGCTGAGCACCAGCGGCTCTTATCCCGGTGTCGGCATCGAGGTCGCCGCGGACGGCTCCGCCGTCAAGATCCTCCACGCCATCCAGGGCTCGCCCGCCGACGAGGCCGGTCTGCGCGCTGGGGACGAGATCGTCGCGATCGACGGCACGGAAGTCGGAGCCGATGTGAACGCTGCTATCGAGCACATGCGCGGCACCTCGGGAAGCGCCGTGACGCTCACCATCCGCCGTGTCGGCACGGCGGGTACGATGAACTTCAAAATGCGCCGCGCGAACGTCGAGGTGCAGAGCGTCGCCTATCAAAGCCTGGCGCCCGGCTATGGCTACGTGCGCATCGATGAGTTCACAGACACCACTCCCGATGAAGTGGGTGCCGCGATATCGAAGCTTCAGCGCGACAATCAGGGGGGCCTTCGGGGCCTCGTGCTCGATCTGCGCGACAATCCCGGTGGTGTACTGGAGTCGGGCGCGGCGGTGGCCGATGACTTCCTCAACAGCGGTGTCATCCTGACGGCCGAAGGCCGGACCCCGGATGCCCGCTTCGAGATGGATGCGACGCCCGGTGACCTGATGAACGGCGCGCCGATCGTGGTGCTGGTGAACAGCGGCACCGCCTCTGCCGCCGAGATCGTTTCGGCGGCGCTGAAGGACCACGGCCGCGCATTGCTCATCGGGCATCGGACCTATGGCAAGGGCACCGTGCAGACCGTCATCCCGCTGCAGTACGGCGGGGCCGTGAAACTCACGACTTCGCGCTACTTCACGCCGTCGGGCGGTTCCGTCCAGGGCAAGGGAATCATGCCGGACATCGTCGAAGGGGGACCGGAACGTCAACCCGCCGATGTCATGAACGCAAAGGACGCGCCGTCCCTTCAATCGCGTGACGCCGAGGTGCAACTGGCTCTGACCACCCTCAAGGGCGAGGTGCACCGTGATACCGGCTCAGGGCATCTGGTGAAGACGGTGGCCACAGATGTGCCGCCGGCCGTCGCCACGGACGATCTGCTTCCGTAGAAGTCAGCCCGCGCCGCGAGGCCCCACGGATGGAGCCGCCGCGGCTTGATCCCTGCTAGCCTCGCACGCAATGGCGCCTGCCGCGGCGCGTCCCCCGGCCCCGAGGCCATTGGAGTACTGCACCGTGCTGTCCTGGCTGATCGATCTCGTGCTGCACCTCGACCGGCATCTGGTGGAGCTGCTGCTGCGCGTCGGCCTGTGGATCTATCCGATCCTCTTCGCGGTCATCTTCGCGGAGACCGGCCTCGTCGTGACTCCTTTCCTGCCGGGCGACTCGCTGCTCTTCGGCATCGGCGCTCTGGCCGCCGTCGACACCAGCGGCACGCTGAACGCACCGGTCATGTTCGTCGTGCTCGGCTTCGCCGCCGTGCTCGGCAACACCGTCAACTACTCCGTGGGCCGGTTGGTCGGGCCTCCGGCCTTCAGCGGGCGCTACCGCCTGCTCAAGGTGCAGTATCTGCGCCGCACCGAGGAATTCTTCCGCCGCCACGGCGGCCGCGCGATCGCGCTGTCGCGCTTCGTGCCCATCGTCCGCACGTGCATGCCCTTCGTGGCCGGCGTCGGCCGCATGCCCTACGGCCGGTTCCAGGCCTACAACATCCTCGGCGGCCTGGCCTGGGTGCTGCTTTTCCTGTGCGGTGGCTATCTCTTCGGCAACGTCCCGGTGGTCAAGCGCAACTTTGGGCTGGTCACCATCCTGATCATCGTCGTCTCGCTCGCGCCGATGGCATTGAGCCTGCGGCGCCGGTCGGTGACGGATAGCGCAGCCTCGAGGTAACGAACATGAAACCGTGGTTGACGACCGAGCCCAGGCTGCGGGCAATCCTCGAGGAGCTGCGCAGCCGGGAGCCGATCTTTCACCGCCCGGAGCTCGGCACGGCCCGGGCGGATTTTCAGGCCATGACCGATGAAGGCTTCTGGGAGGTGGGCGCCTCCGGCCGGCGCTACAGCCGCGGGCACGTGCTCGACGTGTTGGAGGATCGCCACCAGGTCGCGAGTCATCTCGCGCTGGAGGACACGTGGGAGGCGGTCGATTTCGCCTGCAGAGAGCTCGGAAGCGACACCTATCTCCTGACCTATACGTTGCTGCAGGGGCAACGCAAGACGCGCCGCGTGACTGTGTGGAAGCGGTCGCCGCCGGGATGGAAGATCCTGTTCCATCAGGGGACCGTGGTCGAGGACGACACCTCGGAGTAGGGCTGGCGCGCCGCAAGGGCGCGGCTGTAGCGCACCGTGTCGACTGTGACGTTCCAAACGGGCCGTGCGCGGTGCAGGCCGTCGGCGGTCCAGCCGTCGGCCCGATAGAACCGCTGCGCGCGGGCGTTGCCGGCGACTACCCACAGTATCGCCCGCCGGAATCCCAGGCCGTAGAGAGCGTCGCGCGCCGCCACCGCGAGCGCGCGGCCGATGCCGCGACCCCAATGCGCGGGCTCGACGTACAGCGCGCAAAGCTCGCCCTGGCCCATCGCATCGTCGTCGCGGGCGGGAGAGGTCGTGGCGAAGCCGAGAATCGTATCCGCTTCGACGGCCACCACTGTCCGCGGCCGCGCCGGATCCAGGCCGGCGAAGTCGTAGCGCTGCGCGCGGTCCTGCGGACGCAACCCCGCCAGATAATCATCCGGCATCAGACCCCGGTAGGCCGCCTGCCATGCGTGCACGTGGACCACAGCGACCGCCATCGCGTCCGCCGGCACGGCGGGGCGCAGATTCATCGCAGGGCCTCTTCCAACACGCTGGTCAGCGGCTTGAGGAAGAAGGATTCCTCCGGCATCGTTTGCGCGTCGATGCCATGCCTGCGCAAAGTGTCCGCCACGATGGGGCCCACCGCGGCTACCAATGTGTTGGCAAGCGCCGCTCTGGCGCCCTCTTCCGAGGCGACGGCGATCAGCCGCTCGATCTGCGCCGAGCTGGTGAACGCGATGGCATGGACCGCGCCGCCGCGCAGCTGCTCGATGAGGTCGCGTACGGCTTGCTCGTCGGCGGCGTCGGCATAAATGTAGGGCGCGACCGTGAATACGCGCGCGCCGGCGGCCTCCAGGAAATCGACGAGCGGACGGTTGGGCTCGGTGCCATAGAGCTGCACGCCCACATTCCGGCCGCGCAGATCCAACCCGCGCAGACTCGCGATCACTCCATCAGTCGTCGGCCGTTCCGCGGCGATCTGCGGCTTGAGCCCCAACTCGCGCAGCATCTTTGCGGGCTTCGGCCCGCGCGTCACCGTGCGTACCCCACTCAGAGCCGCGATGAACTGCGCCCGCAGCGCCGGCTCGTGCCGGTCGATGCACGACAGAATGCGCCGCAGACCCTCGCCGGTCAGCAGGATGAGATCCGCGAGCGTGCCGGCGGCGAGCCGCCGGCTCCATTCGAGTACTGGTGCGGGGTCGGGAGCATCGCGGATGGCCACCAGCGGGCAGCGGATGACGCGTGCGCCGCGGCGCTCCAGCAAGGCCGCGAAGACCTCGATTTCGCGGCTCTCCGGAACGGCGATCGTGCGGCCGGCGAGAGGCGGGGTGCTCATCGAGCCCAAGAATACCTGCCCGGGCGGTTTCCGCCTCGCCCTTTCCTCGTGCCGAGCGCGCCCGCCGGGTCCAGGTGAGAGCGCAATGCGGCTGCGCGCCACTGCCGTCGAGTCTGTCCGCCAATGTGTTAGCGATCACACTTTTCGCGGCAAAGCGCGCTATGCTCTCCCCAGGGACACGCCAGAGGCGGCCCTGGGGGCTTTTTGTACATCAATACCGCTGCGCGGGTTCGCGCCACTGCACCGCTACCGTGCCGGCGCCGGATCTTTGCGCCGCGCTACTGGCCCACCTGGATCGGGGTCGGCTTCATCCGGCTGCTCGCGCTGCTGCCGTTCCCGCTGATGCTGAGCGCGGGCGCGTTGCTCGGCGCCGTCCTGCGCCGGCTGCCGCTGAGCTGGGTGCACATTGCGCGGCGCAACATGGAGCTATGCCTGCCGGAGCTCGGAACCGAGGCGCGTGAGCGGCTGCTCGAGCGACATTTCGCCAGTCTCGGCATCGCACTCCTGGAGATCCCACTGGCGTGGTGGACGCCGCAGTCGCGGCTCGACCGGATCATCCGCGTGGAAGGCGCCGAGCATCTGCGCGCGGCACTGGCCCGCGGCAAAGGCGCCATCCTGCTCACGGCCCACTTCACCCCCATGGAGATGGCCGGGCGGATGCTGGCCACGGTCGGACCGGTGAACGTCCTCTACCGACCGACCAAGAATGAAGCGCTCGCTTACGCGCTCGGCCGCTGCCGCTGCAATCTCGGCGTCCGTCCGATTCCTCGCGATGACATCCGTGCGCTCATCTCGGCGCTGAAGAACAACGAAGCCGTCTGGTACGCGCCCGATCAGAGCTATCGCAAGAAGGGCGCCGAGATGGTGCCGATGTTCGGCATCCCGGCCGCCACCAACACGCTGACCTCGCGGATCGCGCGCATGACCGGCGCCGCCGTGCTGCCCTACTTCATCGAGCGCCTGCCGGGCACGCGCGGCTATCGTGCGGTCATCCATCCGCCGCTGGAGAATTTCCCCAGTGATTCGCCGAGCGCCGACGCGGAGCGCTTCCATCACCTGATCGAGGCGCAGGTGCGTGCGGTGCCGGAGCAGTACCTGTGGATCCACCGCCGCTTCAAGGGGCTGAGCGCCGATTATCCGGACTACTACGCGCGCCGCGCGCCGGGCAGTCCTGAGCCCGTTCAGATGAAGCGACCCTGATCGTGCGGATCGGCATCAGCACCACGAGCACCACGGCTTGTCTGCTGCCGGCGCGCTTCGCGCCCGCTGCCGCGTAATGGCACAATGAGGCCATGGCCGACTCGCGCGCCGCTCGGCGACTGACGGGAATCCTGGCCTCCTACGGCCGCTTCCATCGCGACCCCCGCAATCGGCGCACGCATTATCTCGGGGTACCGGCGATCATCTACGCCGTGTTGATCGCGTTGGCGCTCCACACCGTG
>Ga0335075_10004172_pt1 | contig 22665 bp, 19 predicted proteins | sample Lox_Sample_24_FD_206723 | JGI IMG/M metagenome (GOLD analysis project Ga0335075, IMG submission 206723) | Soil microbial communities from Loxahatchee National Wildlife Refuge, Florida, United States - Lox_Sample_2.4 | ecosystem: Environmental > Terrestrial > Soil > Wetlands | place: USA...
GTGGGAGCGCGGTGAGCAGCATCGCCGCTCACGATCGCGACCGACGCGGCGGCGCGCCCGCGCCGCGTCATCACGTTCAGATCCCGGCTGCGGCGCGCCACCTCGCACTGGGTCTGGCTGCCGCCGTCAAAGCTGAACGGCTCGTGGATGCCAAAGCGGTGGCGTCGTCCGTCGACGGTCAACGCCATCCATTCCCCGTCGATCAGGACGATCGTCCGGTCGATGCCCGGAAATGACGAGAACGGCCCGTCGGCCTCGACCTCGGCGATGCTGACCCGCCAGTCGAAATGAGCAAGGTCGGGGTCGGCCGGCGAGGACGCGATCTCATAGGTGACTCCGCCGCCGTTGCGCCACGGCATTCGCCGGTACTGCTCCCAACGCAGGACTTGGAGTGGCGGAGCGCCGCTCATGCGTGCGCAGAATAAGCGACGCGAGGGGCCGGGCGCCGAGGCCATAGCCTTTCGTGGAGTGGATCGTTCACCCCTCTCACAGCTGGTTCTGCGGACCCCCAGGCTCGAGTTGAGGCTCCCCGACGACGAAGAGGTCAGGTCGCTCGCGACGGTCGCGCTGGAGGGGGTGCACGATCCTCAGAGGATGCCGTTTCTGGTCCCGTGGACAGACCCGTCACCAACCTTCGTGGCGGACTTTGTCTCCTACCACCGAACCGTTCAAGAGCGATGGCAGCCCGACGATTGGCGCCTTGAGCTCGCGGTGTTCGTGACCGGGCGTCCGATCGGGGTGCAAGTGCTCAGCGCGACGCGGTTCGCGCAGAGCCGGACGACGGGGAGCGCCTCATGGCTTGGCCGCTCCTGGCACGGTCACGGTTTTGGCACCGAGATGCGTGCCGCGATTCTGGAGCTCGCGTTCACGAGCCTGGGCGCCGAGGCCGCGGTATCTGGAGCATTCGTTGACAATCCCGCGTCCGCCCGGGTGTCGAAGAAACTCGGCTATGAACCGGACGGCGTCGCCTGGCCCGTGGTACGCGGCCGCCCCATCCACGAAGACCGATTCCGGCTCACTCGTCGCCGCTTCGCCGCCGGGTCGCGCATTGCGGTGAGGATCGAGGGCGTGGATCTCTGCCGACCGCTCTTCGGCCTCGACGCCGTGCACTGCTGTGAAGGCGACGCGGCGTAGACTCGCGTCGTGTTCGGAGCGGCAGGGCACCTCGTACCGCAGCGCCGAACGGCTGGACGGCCAGACCTCCCTACGAGGCGTGTTCGATTGACAAATCGCGTGGCTGGCGCAAGATAGAGAGAGGCAATGGATTGCCCGGGACGGGACGTCCCGGCGCGATGGGCGACACGGAGGTAATGAGGATGGGACTTGAGATCAAGGAGGCCCGCCAGACCGAGAACGGTGTGGCCGTCACGTTCGTGACCGACCGCGGCCCGGTTGCGGTGGAGGGCTCCGAGGCGCAGATCACGCGGCTGGCGGAGGTGATGGCGCAGGTCGCGGCACTGGCGCCCCTGAACGAGACCGAGCGGGTGTGGATTGAGAACGTCGCCGTCGGCGACTCGCTGGTGAGGCTCGGGCTGGCGCCCGGAGGGGAAGGGCGGGTGCAGATCATCAACCCGGCGCGGCCGGCCTAGCGGGAGGACGTACGAGCGCTGGCGCGACCTCGGGCCGCACTGAAGCGTCAGCGCCGGCGAGCGCGCTCGCTCTCGTAGCGCCAGATCGCTGCGTCAAGGAGTCGGGCGTCGGTCGGAACGAACGTGGCGGCCTCCTCGACGAGAGCCGCCGCGCGTGCCGGCTTGACCGCAGCTTCGCCGGACGCGTGGAGAGCGTCTGCGACGAAGCGGCGAACCATCCGGTCGGCCTTCACTGAGCCGCGGCCAGTGGAGAGCAGGAACGCATCGAGCGACAACCCGCTGCGCTGGCCCGGTATCTGGATCCAGTCCCGGCGCAGCTCGGCGAGCCGCTCCGGGCTGGCGCCGCGGAGGTCGGCCGGCGTCCTGATGCCGTGGTCGCGAAGGACGGTGGCGACCTGCCTGACCGCCTCCGCCTTGAGTATCCCGTTCCGCGTGGAGGTCCGCTGCCGGTTCTGGACGACATCGGCGAACGCGTCGGACCCTCCGCTTGACTCGATGAACGCCAGCAGGTCCTCGGGCGTGTCGGCGCCGGCATCAGCGGTGCCCGCGGGATGCGACGGACCGCCGTCGCTTTCGCGGGCGCGGCGATAGCGGTCGATCACATTGCGCACCGACGTCCAGCGGGAGTTGATGCCCCAGACCGCGTCGATCGCCGCGAGCGCGACGCTGGTGTGGGCCACGGGTGCGCTCCAGTCCGCGGGATCCCCGAGAGTCGCCTTGACATGTGCCGCGACCATGGCCGCATCCGACGGCGCTTCTGTCTGCCTTCGGTGCGCTGGATCACGGGTCACTTGAGATCTCGATCGCCGCTGGTGGGGCGCTTCCGATACAGCATCCGCTGATCGGGTCAGACACCTACTGTTCCAAGTATGGACGCCCCGTTTGCGCTGATCGTCGACGCATCGAACGCGGTCGCGGCGACGCCGAAGCGATCGCAGAAGATCGCGATCCTCGCCTCGCTTCTGTCGCAGGTCGGCCCCGCCGAGGCCGCGATCTGCGTCGGCCTGCTGTCCGGTGAGCCGCGCCAGGGGCGCGTCGGAGTCGGTTGGGCATCCCTGCGCGACCTTGACGTCACGCCCGCTGAGCCGGCGACGTTGAGCATTGTCGAGGTTGACGCCGCGATCAGTGCCGTTGCGAGAGCGACTGGACCAGGGTCAGCGGCGATCAGACGGAACCTGCTCGCGGCGTTGATGGGGCGTGCGACCGAGCCCGAAGCGTCGTTCCTGAGGGCGCTCCTGACGGGCGGGCTGCGCCAGGGAGCGCTGGGCGCGGTGATGGGCGACGCGATCGCGCATGCTGCCGGGGTGAGTACGAGCCTGACCCGTCGTGCACTGATGCTTTCCGGGGACCTCACGCGCACCGCCGAGATCGCGATGGCCGAGGGTGAGGCTGGTCTGCTCTCGGTCGGCCTCGAGCTGATGCGACCGGTGCTGCCGATGCTTGCCTCGCCGGGCGCGAGTGTGGCCGAGGCCATGGTCGCGGGTGGTCGTGTGTCGGTCGAGCACAAGCTCGACGGGCTCCGCGTGCAGATCCATCGACGGGGCGAGGAGGTGCGCATCTTCTCGCGCAACCTCAACGATCTGACCGCGCGCCTGCCGGGGATCGTTGCCGCGACGAGAGCGCTGCCGGTCGACGCGGTCGTTCTTGACGGTGAGGCGTTGTGGATGGGTTCGGACGGTCCGGCCCCCTTTCAGGAGACGATGTCCCAGATCGACGCGGACGCCCCGCCCGAGGGTGTGGTGACCTTCCTGTTCGACGTGCTGCACGTCGACGGGGTTGATCTTCTCGATACGCCGCAGCACGAGCGCAGAACACGGCTGAGCCATATCGCGCCCCATCTGATGGTTCCGGCCACCGTCACCGACGAGGTTTCCGTCGGCGAGCAGGTGCTGAGAGACGCGCTGGAGGCGGGTCACGAAGGCGTCGTCATCAAAGACGTCGACTCCACCTACGCCGCCGGCCGCCGGGGCGCGGCGTGGCGCAAGGTCAAGCCAGTCCATACATACGACCTCATCGTGCTCGGCGCCGAGTGGGGGCATGGAAGGCGCCGGGGACGCCTCTCGAACCTGCACCTCGGCGCGCGCGATCCGGACACCGACGGCGGATTCGTGATGGTCGGCAAGACGTTCAAGGGCCTGACGGACGAGCTGCTGGCCTGGCAGACGGAGGCGCTGCTGAGCCGCGAGACCGGACGCGAGGGGATCGCAGTGCTGGTTGCGCCCGAGCTTGTCGTCGAGGTCGCGATCGATGGTGTCCAGGCATCCACCCGCTACCCGGGAGGCGTCGCGCTGCGCTTCGCTCGAGTCAAGCGCTACCGGCCCGACAAGCGACCCGCGGAAGCGGACACGATCGACACGCTGCGCGGTCTGCTCGCACCCGGCGGCCGCTGACCGGGCGGCCGCTGACCACGCGGCCGCTGACCAGGCGGGATCGATCGTCCCTATCGTGGCCGGATGCGTCGATGGTCGCTGTTGCACAACCGTGACTACATGCTGCTGTGGGGCGGGGAGCTGCTGTCGGAGCTGGGGTCCCAGAGCTCAGCGGTCGCCTATCCGCTGCTGATTCTCGCTCTCACCGGCTCGGCCTCCCGCGCGGGGGTGGTTGGCCTGGCGAAGTGGCTGCCACTGGCGGTATTCGCGATTCCCGCGGGAGCACTGGCTGATCGAGTCGACCGCAAGCGATTGATGATCGCCTGCGATGCGATTCGGATGACCGGCGCGGCCAGCATCGTCGTCATGCTGGTGGTCTCGACACCGAGCTACGCCCAGATTCTGGCGGTTGCGTTCGTCGACGGAGCGCTGTTCACGACGTCCTACGTCTGTGAGCGCGGCGCGTTGCGCCACGTCGTGCCGGCCGACCAGGTGCAGAACGCGGTGGCGCAAAACGATGCTCGCCTGTTCGCGGCCAACATCGCCGGCCCTCCGCTGGGTGGGGCGTTGTTTGCCGGCGCACGCTCGCTTCCCTTCATCGCCGACACGGCCTCCTTTCTGTGCTCGACGACGATGATCTTGCTGACGCGTTCCCCTTTTCAGGCCGCCTCTCCCGCCGCCCGCCCAACACCGCGGGGATGGCGGTCGGACGTCGGGGATGGCTTCGCGTGGCTGTGGCGGAACCCGTTCTTTCGCCTCACATCGCTGCTGTTCGCGCTGGGGAACCCGATCTACACCGGGCTCTACCTGCTCGCGATCCTTGTGGCCAGGCAGCACGGCGCCTCCGCGGCGACGGTCGGAGTCATGCTCGGGATCATCGGGGTCGGGGGCGTGTCCGGTGCGGTCTGTGCGGGAGCGATCCGAAGGGCGGCGAGCGCCCGCGGGATCATCCTCGCCTCGGAGTGGCTGCTCCTCGCGCTGGTGCTCGCGCTGCTCCTGGTCACGAATGCGCTGTGGATCGGGCTGTTGATCGCTGCCGCCGAGTTTCTGACCCCGGCGGTCAACTCGGTTGTCGCCGGCGCGCGAGTGGCCGCCGCACCCGACCATCTCCAAGGCCGCGTGCAAGCGGCGGCGACGATGAGCAGCATGGCGCTGGGCTGGCTCGGCCCGCTCGCGGTCGGCATCAGCTTCGAGCAGACCGGAGCGACCGTCACGACCCTGATCCTCGCCGGCTGGACGCTCTTGCCGGTCACCGTCGCGACGCTGGGACCTTCGCTGCGCCATGGCCCGCCGGACCCGCTCGCCGCCGTCCGCCCCTGAACCGATCAGCACGCGCTGCGATGGCCGTCTCGGGTACTTGCGAGAGAGTCACTTTGTATCCCATCCCTGGAGCGTACGGGTGCACGCGCGTATCGGCTCCAGCCGCGGCGTTACCCTGGATCGCGGTGCCCGGCCGAGCGATGCGATTCGCGATCTCCATCCCGCAGTACGCCCCTGGTGGCGGCTTCGATGAGGCGGCCTTCCGGAAGCACCTGGCCCGCACCGAGGAGCTCGGCGTGTTCGAGGGGGCGTGGGTCCAGGAGCAGGTGATCGGCGCTGCCGACAGCCTTGCGCCGCTGCAGACGCTCACCTACGCGGCAGCGTGCACGACCCAACTGCGCCTCGGGTGTGCCGTGTTCGTCCTGCCGCTGCACAACCCGCTGCACCTGGCGAAGGCGATCAGCTCACTGGACTGCCTCAGTCACGGTCGGGTCGACGTCGGCGTGGCGACCGGCGGCAAGTGGCGGCCGTTCGCCGCGTTCGGCATCGATGCGGACAGACCGGTCGCGCGGTTCAACGAAGCGCTGGCGCTGATGAAGGCGTGCTGGACGGAGTCCGAGATCGACTTCGAGGGGCGTCTGTGGGAGCTGCGCGGCGGCTCGATGGAGCCCAAGCCGGTGCAGAAGCCCTACCCGCCGATCTGGTTCGGAGGCAGCGCTCCGGCGGGGATGAGGCGAGCGGTCCGTCACGGCGATGGATTCATGGGTGCGGGCTCGCAAACGGTGGCGCAATTCGCCGAGCAGGTGCGCATCGTGCGCGAGGAACTGAGCACTCACGGCCGTGACCCGGGGAGTTTTCGGATCGGCAAGCGGGTCTACATGCACGTCGATGACGACGCGGCGCGAGGAGCGCGTCGCCTGGAGGACGCGCTCACCCATCACTACGGCCGGGGCGGCTGGTCTGACCACATCCTCACCGGAGATCCCGAGGCCTGTGCGGCCGGCATCCGCAGGGTCGCGGACGCGGGCGCCGAGCTGGTCCTGCTCAACCCGATGATCGACGACGCCGAGCAGCTCGAGCGACTGGCCGCCGAGGTGATCCCGGCGCTCGGCTGAGCGCGCGCGCCGGGATCCGATCGGGTCGCGCCCCGTTCAGCCGACACTCCACGGAGCGTGGCGGTTGACCGCGTCCCAGAACGCGCAGTTGTGCTGAAGCCGCAACGTGCTCGTCGGGGTGAGCGTGCTGTCGCCGGCCGGGACCAGTGACATCACGTCGTGGCCCGCGCCATAGCGGGTCCACGTCGGCGCCCCCGGTGCGTTCGGGTTGCCGTCGCGGGCGAACCCGGTCCATTGAGCGAGGACCTGGCTCTGCAACGCGGCCTGGTTGGGGTCCAGGGAGGAGGGCACGTCGTGGACGAGCCGGTTGATCGCACTGTGGTAGGCACCGAGCGGCTGGGTCTCGCCGGCGCTCGGTGAGTCGGCGTCGTCGTCCTCGTACGCGTACACGGGGATGTATCGCGAGAGCTGCACGTCGGTCTGCAGCGCCGGGCAGACGCTGAATGCGTCCGCCATCAGCGTCCGGTAGGCGATGAACGGTGCGGGTGCGGGGAACCGGGCCAACGGGTACAGCTTCATCACCTTGGGCGCCAGCGAGCCGAACTGCTGGGCGACGAGCTGCTGGTACTGCGCGGGGGTGTTCGCGATCACGGTGTGCAGCTCGTTGGTGTACACACCGCCGTTGAACTCGTCTCGGCCGACCCCGATGATGAGCTTCACCTTGTTGACGTGACCCGTCTTGAACGCCTTGGCGGCGGGCATCGGCAGCGTGGTTCCGTTGACGATCGGGCCGATCGACCCGCCGGCGTTCGGAGTCTCGTAGCTCCCCGCGTTCTTCACCAGCGTCGCGACCGGGACCGCGCGCAGGCAGGCGGCGGTGTTCTTCGCGCCACCGCACCCGACCGATGACGCGAACGCGGCTCCCGCCTTCTGGGCCTGGGCCTCGGTCTGCAGCTTCGACTTGCAGTCGGCCTGCCACCAGATCGTGTTCACGTCGAAGTTGTAGAAGCCGCTCACGCTGATGCCGCGCTCGAACAGCCCCTTGGCCGTCGGTGAGGCGACCTGGTCGCACACGCTCGCGCCACCTGCCGATTCGCCGAAGATCGTCACGTTGGCCGGGTCCCCTCCGAACGCGCCGATGTTCTGCTTGACCCAACGCAGCCCGGCCTGTTGGTCCATCAGCCCGTAGTCGCCCGAGTGAGCGCCGAGCGCCTTGTCGGCGAGGAAGCCGAGGATCCCGAGCCGGTACTCGACGTACACGTAGATCGCCGGACCGCTGTTGATCAGGTTGGTCCCGTCGTCGTCGCGGTACTCCCCGAGGAACCCTCCGCCGTGGATCTCGACCATCACCGGCAGCTTCGCGCCGGGCTTGGTGCCCGCCGGCTCCTGGACCTCGAGAAACAGGCAGTCCTCGCTGGTGCCGGACTGGACGCCGCCCGACGGGAACGTGGGCGATGGGCATCCGACCGGCCGCTGGGTCGCCGCATAGACACTGGACCATGGCTGCGCCGGTTGCGGTGGGGCCCAGCGCAGCGCGCCGACGGGCGGCGCGGCGTACGGGATGTCGAGATAGTCGGTCAGCCCGCTTGCCGTCGTCCCGCACACCGGGCCGTTGGCGGTCTGGACCGTCGTGCCACTGGTGCATGCCGGCGCCGCGGCGCGCGCATCTGTACCGAGGCCGAGTGCCCACAGCGCCGCCGCCACGGTCGCGCAGATGATCGTGACCTGCCTGCGTCCAAACGTCATGTCCCTGCCTCCCTGATCGCCTGCCTGGCGAGTGGCCTATCAGCGGGCGCGGGCCGATGTCAACTCGTGCGGTCTGCAACATGACGGGGGCCGGGGTAGGGTCGTCACGATGTCGAGCGAGCGCGTGGCCGTCGTCGGTGGCGGGATCGCCGGGGCTTCCGCGGCGTTTCACCTCGCCGAAGGCGGCGCCGACGTGGTGCTCGTCGACGACGCCCGTCAGGGGGGCGCGACCGGCGCGGGCGCGGGCATCGTGGGCTGGCCGTGGCGAGATCGAGAGCGTCCGATCTATGAGCTGAAGCGGCGCTCGGTGGCGGCCTATCCAGAACTCGCGGAGCGGATCGGCGCGAGCTGCGACGTCGTCGGCGAGGTGTTCGTCGCTCGGCCCGGCTCGCTGCTCGATGAGGCCGAGGCGGCGCTTGCGCTCGGCACAGCGGGTCCGGTGCGGCGGCTTGAGCCCGAGCAGGCGCGTGAGCTGTTCCCGTATCTGGCGCCGGAGCTCGCCGCACTCCACGTGGCGACGACCGCCCGCGTCGATGGCGACGCGATCCGTGACCGGCTGCGTGACGCCGCGATCGCGGCCGGGGCGGAGGTCGTGTCGGGACGTGCGGAGCTCGAGGCCGGGCCCGCGGGCGTGCGCGCGATTCGTGTCGGTGGCCAGCGGATTGCGGCGCGCGACGTTGTCGTCGCGGCGGGCACCTGGTCGGCGGAGCTGGTCGCGTCGTCCGGCGTGCGTCTCGCGGTCGCGCCGCAGCGCGGCCAGATCCTGCACCTCGGGGTGCAGGAGGAGACCGCGGAGCTGGTCGTCGTCCAGCCGTTGGATGCCGATCACTACCTGCTGCCGTTCGCCGACCGCCGCGTCGTGGTGGGCGCGACCCGGGAGACCGGGTCCGGCTTCGATCCACGGCTGACCGCCGCCGGGGTCGCCGAGGTGCTCGGCGCGGCGCTTGCCGTCGCGCCGGGGCTCGCGGGAGCGACGCTGCGAGAGCTACGCGTCGGGCTGCGCCCCTCGACCCCGGACGGCGACCCGATCCTCGGCGCGGTACCCGGCTGCCCGGGTCTGTGGGCGCTGACCGGAATGGGTCCCCAGGGCCTGACCGTCGGTCCGTACTGCGGTCGGCTCATCGCCGACGCGATCCTGGGTCGGCCGCCGGAGCTCGATCTGGCGCCGTACTCGGCCGGCCGCTTCGGCTGACGCTCAGCCGTTGTCGACGGGGCGGCGGCGGGGGGTGCCGGTTTGTCCCGGGGGCTGGGGCTGCCGCGCGTGCGTGGGCGGTTGTGGCCGCTGGGGTGCCGGTTTGTCCCGGGCGCGGGGGCCGCGGCGCGCGTGTGGGCGGTTGTGGCCGCTGGGGTGCCGGTTTGTCCCGGGCGCGGGGGCCGCGGCGCGCGTGTGGGCGGTTGTGGCCGCTGGGGTGCCGTTTCGTCCCGGGCGCGGCGGTCCGAGGCCCAGCGTGGGCAGTTATGGCGGCGGGCTCGCCCGGTTCGGCCCGCCCCGCGCGCGACCCGCCTAGCGACCTGACTCAGCGCAGCTCGTCGAGCGTGAGCTCGAGCGTCCGGGGCCGCCCGCCGCGGACGACGACCGCGGGCACCCGCCGCCCGATGCGCTCGGAGGTCATCAGTCGCTGCAGGTCGGTGGCGTCCCCGAGCGGCTCTCCGTCGAGTGAGACGAGCAGGTCGCCCTGCACGAGTCCGCCGCGTTCGGCGGGGCCGTCCGGGACGAGCTGCATGACCTGGACCGCGGCCTGGCGGCCGATCCGGTCGGCGATCGAGCGGGGGAGGGGGCGGGGAGCCACCGCGGCACCGAAGACGGCGCGCCGGACCCGCCCGTGGCGGATCAGCGAGGAGATGATCGTCCGAGTCGCGTCGTTGATCGGGACGGCCAGCCCGAGGCCGATCCCGGCCAGCGCGGTGTTGATGCCGACGACGCGGCCGTGGCCGTCGACGAGTGCCCCTCCGGAGTTGCCGGGATTGAGGGCCGCATCGGTCTGGATGACGTTCTCGACGACGCGGCGAGGCCCGCCCCGCGCCCCGACGGGCAGCGAGCGCCCCAGGCCGGAGACGACGCCCGCGGTGAGCGAGCTGGCAAATCCCTGCGGGTTGCCGATGGCGATGACGAGCTGCCCGACCCGCAGGCGGGTGGCGTCGCCGAGCGTGGCCGCGGTGAGTGCGCCGTCGTCGGTCCGCAGTACCGCCAGGTCCGACAGCGGGTCGGTGCCGACCACGGTCAGCGGGATCTCGCTGCCGTCGCTGAACGTCGCGGTCCCGTGACGTGCGCCCTCGACGACGTGTGCGGAGGTGACGATCAGGCCGTCACCGGAGATCGCCACGCCACTGCCGGCGCCGACCGCCTCGCCGCGACGGGTGCGCCGGCGGACCTGCAGGTTGCCGACGGTGGGGCCGACCGCCTCGGCGACTGCGATGACCGTGCGGGAGTACGCGTCCAGCGCGGTCTCGGACAAATCGGGTTCGAGCTGGCCGGGATCGCCGGTGAGTGGGTGCTCGGTGTCCATGCGGTAGGATTCTACAACAAACGTTTGGAGCTAAACAATGGGAGCTAAGACAATGACATCCAAGGCAGCGGAGGTGGCCGCCGCGGCCATCGCGGTCGCCGACCACCTCACCGACGAGCTCGAGGAGGCGCTCGGCGACCATCGGCTGAGCCGTCCGAGTTTCCTCGTGCTCGACGCGCTCGACAACGCTCAGGATCACACCCTCGGCCAGCGGGACCTGCTCGACCGGGTCCGCCGGACCTCGGGTTCGCTGTCGGTGCGGCTGACCCGTCTGGAGCGCGCAGGCCTGGTCGAGCGCCGGCCCGATCCCGAGAATCGCCGCTCGCAGACCGTGACCCTCACCGAACGCGGGACCGAGCTCGTCCGCGCGGCCCGTCCCGACTACGAACGGCGGTGCGAGCGGCTCGTTGCCGCACTGCCCGGCGGCGTCGAGGGGACCGCGGCCGACGGCCTGCGCGACTGGCTGGCCTTCTTCGAGCCCGGCGAGTCGACGGCACCGCGTCTCGGCGTCGCGGTCGCGACCGCGGCCGTCGCGAGGCAGATGCGGGCCGCGGTCGGCCTCCCCGACGAGTCCGGCCTGCTCGTGGTCAGGGTCGCGTCCGCCGGAGCCGCCAAGGACGCGGGGGTCAAGCGCGGTGATCTGATCCGGACCGCCGACGGCACCGCGGTCGACTCGCTCGGCGACCTCGACCGGGCGGTGCACTCCTCCGCCGGGACGATCATCCTAGGGCTGCTGCGCGGCGTCGAGGAGCGTGATGTGACCGTCGAGCTGCCCTGACCGTCACGATGGGCGGGTGAGTTCGCCCGGCGCCGCCATCGACCTGCTGGAGCGCGCCGTTGCGACCGGAGAGCTGCCCGGGTGGGCGCTGGCCTGCGGTCGTGGCGACGAGCTGACAACGCTCGAGGTCGGCGGGCTCGCCGTCACCGGCTCGGCGGCGCGGCCGGTGACGCCCAACACGCTGTTCGATCTCGCGTCGCTCACCAAGGTCGTCGCGACCCTCCCGATCACCCTCGCGCTGCTGCGCGACGGCGCGGTCGGGCTCGACTCGCGAGTCGCTGAGCAGCTTCCTGAGTTCGACTCCGCGCCAGGCAAGGCGGAGATCACGGTCGCGCACCTGCTCACCCACACCTCCGGCCTGCCGGCGACCCGTCCGTACGGGACGCAGCGCCTGCCGGCGGCGACGATTCGCGAGCGGCTCCTCACAGAGCCGCTCGAAGCCTCGCCCGGCTCACGGGTCAGATACTCCGACATCGGGTTCCTGGTGCTCGGCTGGTTGGCGGAGCGGGTCGGTGGCACCACGCTCGATGTCCTGCTCGCCGACCACGTGACCGACCCGCTCGCCCTCCCGGCCACCGGCTACGGGCCTGTCGATCCCGATCGCGCCGCGGCCACCGAGCGGCGGGCCGACGGAGTCATCTGCCTGGGATCGGTTCACGACGAGATCGCCGCGCAGCTGGGCGCGCCGGCGGCACATGCGGGTGTGTTCGCAACCGCCGGAGACCTCGCGTCCTACGCGGCCGCGTGGACATCGACCGGCGAGATGTGGCTGCCGGCGGAGCTGCGCTCGCGGGCGACGAGCGACCACACGAGCCACCTCGACGGGCACCGGGGACTGGGCTGGGCCGCTCGGCACGACGCCTACGACCAGCTCGGCGAGGACTGGCCGTCAGGGGCGGTCTTCCACAGCGGCTTCACGGGCACGAGTCTCGCGCTCGACCCGGGCACTCGCTGCTGGGTGGTACTGCTCACCAACGACGTGCACTTCGGGCGGGGAAGAGGCACGATCAACCCGCTGCGCCGGGCCGTCCACACGGCGCTCGCGCCGGTGCCGCGCTAGAACAGCCAGCGATGGCCGCGCCGAACATCACCGACCTTGCGACCACCTGGGAGGAGCTGCTCCGTGAGCTCCTCGATCGTTTCGATGTGCCCGGCGCGGTGCTCGGCGTGAGCCACCGCGGCGAGCGGGTGCTGGTGACCGCGGGCGTTGCCGGGTTGCGCAACCCGCAACCGGTGAGCACCGCCACCGTCTTCCAGCTGGGCTCGATCTCGAAGGTCTACACCGCGACGCTGCTCCTCGCCCTCGCCGGTCCGGAGATCCTCGAGCGGCCGGTCGCGGAACTCGTCCCGGAGGCCGAATGGATGGACCCCGAGATCCGGGTGCATCACCTGCTGACGCATAGCTCGGGGCTCGGCGGCGATTACTTCGCCGACACAGGACGGGGTGAGGACGCACTCGCCCGCTACGTCACCGCGCTCGCGAGTCTGCCCCGCGACGTGCCGCTCGCGTCCGGCAGCCGTTACTCGTACTGCAACAGCGGGTTCGCGGTGCTCGGCCGGCTCATCGAGATCCTCTCCGGAGAGAACTACGACGCGGCGCTGCGCACCCGCCTGCTCGATCCGCTGGGAGCGCGGGCGACGGTCACGCTCGCCGAGGACGCGATCATGCATCCGGTCGCGCTCGGGCACAACCGCCACGATCCCGAGCCGCTGCGTGCCGACCACACCTGGAACTTCTCACGAGCCTGCAACCCGCTCGGTGGCGTGTGCGCGTCCGCGGGCGACCTGCTCTCGTTCGCCGAGCTGCACCTCCGAGACGGCCACGGCGGAGACGGGGCCACGATCCTCGACCCCGAGGCCGCGCGGCTCATGCGCCAGCGCCATCTCCAGACGCCACCGCTCTCCCGACCGAGTGCGCGCGGCCTGGGATGGGGCATCTACGACTGGGAGGGTGCCGAGCTGGTTGGCCACGACGGCGAGACGCTCGGGCAGATCGCCTGCCTGCGCCTCGTCCCCAGCGAGGGGCTCGCGTTCGTCGTGCTCACCAACGCGATCCCCGACGGTGACGAGATCACACGCGCACTTGGGGAGGCGGTCCTCGAGCCGTGGGGCCTGGTCCAGCCGACGATCGCCCGGCCGAGTCACGGGATCGGCAATGGCCGGTTCGATCCCGGTCCTTACCTCGGACGCTACGGCAACCTCGACGCGATCTTCGAGGTCACAGCGGCCGATCCCGGTCTGGTGGTCACGTCCCGGACGATCGCCGAGGGGCTTGAGGACAACACCGAGGTCACCCGACTGATCCCGATCGGCGACGGTGCGTTCATCGACGCGGACGCTGATCGGCCCACCCGCGCGATGCGCTTCGATGACCCCGATCCGAACGGCCGGTTCCAGTCGTACTTCGCCGGTCGAATCGCGTGGCGCAGTTCTGACAAAGATGAATGATCACGTTCAGATCGGGACTTGAACCGTCCAGACGATTGACATAGATTGCCCCGGATGCCGTCCGTCGGGGAGGAGACGCTCGCCAGCGAGCTCGAGCGTGACGCCGTCGCCGCGTGCGCCGCACTGATCCGCTTCGACACGTCGAACTTCGGCGGCGGGAAGGCGCGCGGGGAGCGGGAGGCGGCCCAATGGGTCGCCTCCGAGCTGCGCGACATCGGCTATGAGCCGATCGTCGTCGAGGCCGCTCCGCGTCGTGCCAGCACCGTGCTCCGGATCCCCGGCCGCGACCGGACACGTCCCGCGCTTCTGCTCCACGGCCATCTCGACGTCGTCCCTGCCGAGTCCGCGGACTGGACGGTCGATCCGTTCGGCGGCGAGATCAGGGACGGTGCGGTGTGGGGGCGAGGCGCGCTGGACATGAAGGGCAACGACGCCGCGATGCTCGCGGTCGCCCGCAATCTGGCCCGCGAGGGCGTCGTGCCTCCGCGCGACATCGTGCTCGCGTTCGTCGCCGACGAGGAGGACAGCGGAGATCTCGGAGCCGGGTATCTCGTGCGTGAGCGCCCTGATCTGCTGGCGGGGGTCAGCCACGCGATCGGTGAGGGCGGCGGAATGCTCCACCGCCTGCCTGATGGCAGTCATCTCTACCCGGTCGCCTGCGGCGAGCGCGGCACCGCATGGATCGAGCTCACCGCGCGGGGCACCGCCGGACATGGCTCCCGGCCACGCACCGACAACCCGGTCTCGGTGCTCGCCGGGACGATCGCGCGGCTGGCGGCGATCCGCTGGCCGATCCGCCTGATCGCACAGGTGGAGGTGCTGCTCGCCGGCGTCGGCGAGCGCCTCGGCGCCGAGCTCGACCCCCACGATCCGGAGCTTCCCGCCCGTCTCGGCGAGATCGGCGAGATCGTCGGCGCGACGCTGTCCAACACGCTGTCGCCGACGATGCTGTCCGCCGGATACGCGGCAAACGTCGTCCCGTCGAGCGCCGTCGGCGTCGTCGACGGCCGGATGCTCCCCGGGTGCGAGGAGGAGTTCTTCGCCGCCGTCGAGGCCGAACTGCCGGACACGGTCAGCTACCGGATGCTCAACGACCAGCGGCCGATCGCCGCCGATCCGGGCGACCCGGAGCTCGCGTTGATCGGCGCCGCGGTGCAGGCGGACGATCCGGGCGCGCTCGTCCTGCCGTGCTGCGCCGCCGGCGGCACCGATGCGAAGTGGTTCAGCCGGCTCGGAATCGCCTGCTACGGGTTCGCGCCCGAGCGCATGGCGCCCGGGTTCGCCCATGCGCATCTGGTCCACGGCGTCGACGAGCACGTCCCGATCGAGAGCCTGACCTTCGGCGCCCGGGTACTCAACACATATGTCCGCGCCGACCCCGAGACTGGCCCGGCCGGCGTCGGGCGCAGCGACCCCACCCCAGAGAAGGAGATCCGATGACCGACTGCCCGTCCCGCCCCGAACCCAGGCTGCGCGCCCGTGTGGTCGCGCTCCTTGCGGGGGCCCTCGTCTTCGCGTGCGCGATCGTTGGGCTGAGCACAGCGCCTGGGGCGGCGCGGGCGGCGAGCTCGTCGACCAGCACGTTCATCGGGGAGCTCGACACGTCGGTCTCGAACTTCAACCCGTTCCTCGCGTTCGAGCAGGGTGAGATCGACACCAACGACATGATCTATCCCACGCTCACCTTCGGCAACGAGAAGAACCTTCCGGGGCCGTGGTTGGCGAAGTCGTGGTCGATCTCGCCGAACAAGCTCACCTGGACCTTCCACCTGCGCACCGGGTTGAAGTGGAGCGACGGCACGCCGCTCACCGCCTCGGACGTGACGTGGACCTACAACCTGATCATGCACAACTCGGCTGCGGCAACTGCGAACGGCACCCTGGTCGCCGGCTTCAAGTCGGTGACCGCGCCGAACGCGTCGACCGTCGTCATCACCACAAAGCAGCCGCTTGCGAACGTGCTCAATGACGTGATGGTCATCCCGATCGTGCCTGAGCACATCTGGAAGGCGCATGTCAAGAAGATCGGCACCTTCACCAACACGACGACGCCGGTCGTCGGCTACGGGCCGTACGTGTTCACGGGATACCAGCCGGGGCAGAGCGTCACCCTCACCGCGAGCAAGTCGTTCTTCGGCGGGGTGCCGAAGTACCACCGGCTGATCCTCAACTACTACGCCAACTCCTCGGCCGCCGTCGCGGCGCTGCGGAGTGGCGCGATCGACTCGGTCGGGCCCAACGAGATGACCTCCACCGAATGGAAGTCACTGGAGCATGTGCCCGGGGTCAAGGCCTACCAGAACGTCAGCAACGACTGGTACGCGGTCGAGGTGAACAGCGGGGCGAAGACGCGCTCGGGCAAACCGATGGGCAACGGCAACCCGCTGCTGCACAACCCGGTGATCCGCCGTGCAATCGCGCTCGGCATCAACCGCAACGAGCTCGTGCAGAAGACCGTCGGTGGCACTGCGGTCGCCACCGGTTCCTATCTCACCGTGGCGTTCCCCCAGTGGTACTGGACACCGCCGGCGTCCCAGGCGCAGAACTACAACCCGGCGAAGGCCAACGCGATGCTCACCAAGGCAGGGTTCCCGAAGGGCAAGAACGGCTACCGCTACGACAAGAAGACCGGCAAGGAGCTCTCCTTCCGCCTCGGGATCCACTCCGACTACGCCAATGACGCGGCAACGGCCAACTACCTGAAGGGTTGGATGAAGGACATCGGAATCAATCTGAACGTCCAGGCGATGAGCAACACCCAGCTCAACGACAACCTCGCGATCGGTGACTGGGACCTGCTGATGGACCAGTGGGCCGAAGGCGCGGATCCGACGTACCTGCTCTCGATCCAGACCTGCGGCGTGTTGCCGCTCAACAAGAACGGCAGCGGCGGCAACACCGACTCGTTCTTCTGCAACCACCGCTACGACCAGCTCTACAACGCTGAGCAGCATGAGTTCAACCTCGCCAAGCGCGAGGCGGACATCAAGGCGATGGAGAAGATCCTCTACAACGCCGACGACGACATCATCCTGTACGACGACAACTACCTGTGGGCGACCCGCACCAACTACCTGAAGGGGTACGTCTACGGATCAGCGAACTCGCAGGGGCTCTATCCGCTGCAGAACTACGAGCTCGGCTGGACCAAGGCGATCCCAGCAGCGAGCACCAGCGGCGGGGGATCGAGCTCGACGCTGATCATCGTGATCATCGTCGTGGTCGTCCTGCTCGGCGGTGGCGGGCTGCTCGCCACGCTGCGCCGTCGGCGGACCGCGGAGGAGCGCGAGTAGGCGGTGTCCTCCAGTTCTCCGAACCTGGTCGCCGACGAGGTCGCACTCGGGGTCGAGTCCGCATCGTCCGTCGCTCCGGGCGGCGGGGCGGGACGCGACTTCGCAACCTACCTGGGTATCAAGCTCCTCGCCGCGCTGGTGAGCCTGGTCGCGGTGGTCGTGATCGCGTTCATCCTGTTCAGCATCATTCCGGCCAACCCGGTGAGGACGCTGACCCAGGGCCGGCCCGTCTCGGCCGCCGAGCTGGCGACGCTCCGCCGTCAGCTCGGCATCGGCGAGCCTATCTACACGCAGTTCTGGCACTTCCTCGACAACCTGCTGCACCTCCGCCTCGGGTACTCCTACCAGTTCCGTGAGTCGGTCTCCTCGCTGATCGGCCAGCGGATCGGGCCGACCATGCTGCTGATGGGCACCTCGACGCTCATCTCGATCGTCCTCGGGCTGTGGCTCGGGATCCGCAGCGGCTGGAACGAGGGCAGCCGCTTTGACCGCATCGCATCGGGAGCCTCGCTGGCGCTCTGGTCAGTGCCGACGTTCTGGCTCGGGATCATTCTGCTGGTCGTGCTGAGTGTCGGCTTCGGTGCCTTCCACGGGATCTTCCCGGCCGGCGGGATGCACTCGCCGACCGCCGCGCCAGGCGCCGTCAACACCGTGCTCGACGTCGCCTGGCACCTGGTCCTGCCGTGCCTCACCCTCGTGCTCGTCGTGTTCGCGCAATACGTGACGATCATGCGCTCGTCGATCATCGACGAGCTCGGCAACCCATATCTGCTCACCGCGCGCGCGAAGGGGCTGCGCGACGACGAGGTCCGTCGGCGCCACGCCGTGCCCAACGCGCTGCTGCCGTCGGTGACCATCATCTTCCTCCAGCTCGGCGCGATGGTGAGCGGTGCGATCACGGTCGAGGTCGTCTTCTCCTGGCCGGGCCTGGGCTACCTCACGTACCAGGCGCTTCAGCTGCCCGATATCCAGTTGCTCGAGGGCACGTTCATCTTCTTCAGCGCCGCGGTGATCGGGATGAACCTCGTCGCGGACATCCTCTACCGCTATCTCGACCCCCGGGTGCGAGCCCAGTGAGCTCATGAGTGCCACCAGCGCGCCGCTGGCCCACGTCACGTCCGTCCCCGGCCGCAGCAGCCGGCTGCGCGCGCTCGTTCGGATGCCCGGCGCCGTCGCGGGGATCGCGATCCTCGTGATCGTCGCCGCGGTGGCGATCGGAGCGCCGCTGTTCGTGCACTCCTACGACCTCGACGTGACCAAGGTCAACGGGCCGCTGCTGCACGCGCCGACCGGCGCCTACCCGCTCGGCACCGACCAGTCCGGCCGCTCCGAGTTGCTGCTGCTCGCCTGGGGATCACGACCGTCGCTGCTGATCGGGATCATCGCCACCGCGCTGACGATGGTGCTCGGCACGGTGATCGGTCTGCTCGCGGGTCACTATCAGGGAATCGTCGGGCGCCTGCTGATGACCGTCACCGACTGGTTCATCGTGCTGCCGAGCCTGCCGCTCGCGATCGCGCTGTCGGCGGTCATGGGGGAGGGCGACACCTCGATCACGATCGCGATCGCGGTCACCTCCTGGGCGAGCACCGCGCGGCTGCTGCGCGCGCAGACGCTTGCCGTCGAGGCGCGCCCGTTCATCGAGCGCGCCAAGGCGCTCGGCGCGAGCAACACGCAGATCATGGTCCGCCAGGTGCTGCCCAACGTGGTTCCGCTGATCCTCGTCTCCGCGACGCTCACCGTCGCGGGAGCGATCCTCGACCAGGCGACGCTCACCTTCCTCGGCCTCGGCAACCCGACCGAGGTCTCGTGGGGGTCGATGCTCAACACGGCGTTCGCCAACGGCGACATCACCGCGGGTGCCTGGTGGACGCTCGTGCCCCCGGGCCTGGCGATCCTCGTCGTGGTGCTCGGCTTCAGCCTCACCGGTCGCGCGGTCGAACGGGTGCTGAACCCCCGGCTGGCGGTCGAGCGCTGATGCTGCTCGAGGTCAACGACCTGTCGGTCACCTATGCCGCCGCGCGTCCGGTGCACGCCGTGCGCGGGGTGAGCTTCACGCTCGACGGCGGGCAGACGCTCGGGGTGGCCGGCGAGTCGGGGTCGGGCAAGACGACGATGGCGCTCGCCCTGCTGCGCCTGCTGCCCAGTGCCGCGCGGATTGAGGGATCGGTCAGGTTCCAGGGTGAGGAGCTCACCACCGCGAAGTGGGGCCGGATGCGGGCGGTCCGCTGGGACGGGGCCTCCGTGGTGTTTCAGGGCGCGATGGGTGCCCTGAACCCGGTGCGCACCGTCGGCTGGCAGATCCGCGAGGCGATCGTCCAGCACGATCGCGGTGCCAAGGGCATCCGCGGCCGGATCGAGGAGTTGCTGGAAAGCGTCGGGCTCCCGGCCCGGCGCTACGAGGCCTACCCGCACGAGCTCTCCGGCGGCCAGCGCCAGCGGGTCATGATCGCGATGGCGCTCGCCTGCCGCCCGGATCTGATCATCGCCGATGAGCCGACGACGGCGCTCGACGTCATCGTCCAGGGGCAGGTGCTGGCGCTGCTGGGGGAGCTCGTGCGCGAGTCGGGGATCGGGATGATCATGATCAGCCACGACCTGTCGGTGCTCGCCGAGACCTGCGCGTCGCTTGCGGTGATGTACGCCGGCGAGGTGGTCGAGCATGGCCCCTCGCGCGAACTGGTGCGTGAGCCTCGTCACCCGTACACGGCCGCGCTTGCGGCCGCGTTTCCGAAGATCGGCGATCCCGCATCGAGGCTGGCTCCCGCCGGCCTCGGCGGCGATCCGCCGGACGCGAGTCTCGTGCTGCCCGGCTGCCCGTTCGCGCCTCGCTGTCCGGTCGTCATGGACGAGTGCACCTCCGCGGAGATCGAGCTGTGGAACGCCGGCCTTGAGAGACGCTCTGCCTGCCTGCGGGTCCTCGGCGACGCGCCGGAGACGGCCGCCGGGACGGTGACGGAGCGCAGCGGATGAGCACGCCGCTGCTTGAGGTGCAGGACCTGCGCGTCACCTTCCCGGCGCGGCGCAGACGACCGCCGGCGCGCGCGGTGGACGGCCTCGACCTGACGGTGCAGCGCGGCGAGATCGTCGCCCTGGTGGGCGAGTCGGGCTGTGGCAAGTCGACGCTCGCGCGGGTGCTCGTCGGGCTGGTCAAGCCGACCGGTGGAGCGGTCCGCTACGACGGGCAGCCACTCAGCCACCGCTCCGCCGCGTTGAAGGCACACCGCCGCGCGGTGCAGCTGATCCTCCAGGACCCCTACAGCGCGCTCAATCCCCGCCAGACGGTGTATGACGCCGTCGCCGAAGGCCCCCGGCTCCACCACCTGCGCTCCGATCTGCGCGACCGGGTGTCCGAGTCGCTCTCGCGCGCCGGGCTGCGCCCGCCCGAGCAGTTCTTCGGCCGCTACCCGTTCGAGCTCTCCGGCGGCCAGCAACAGCGGGTGGTGATCGCCTCCGCGCTCGCGCTCCAGCCGTCGATGCTGGTGGCCGACGAACCGGTGGCCTCGCTCGACGCGTCGGTGCGCGGCGAGATCCTCGCCCTGATCCTGCGCTTGCGCGAGGAGCTCGGCCTGTCGGCCCTCGTGATCAGCCACGACCTCGGCCTCGCCTGGAACATCGCCGACCGCGTCGCGGTGATGTACCTCGGACGGATCGTGGAGCAGGGCAAGGTGGAGGACGTCCTGCAGCATCCGCGCCACCCGTACACGCGGGCGCTACTGGCGGTGAGTCCGGACGCCGACCGTGAGGCGGTGCCACCGCTGATCGCCGGCGAGCCTCCCGATCCGACCGCGATCCCCGGGGGCTGCCGCTTCCATCCCCGGTGCCCGCTGCGTGAGGAGCTCGCGGCGCGCGGCGTCGACGTCTCCTCCTGCCAGACCTCCGATGTCGCGCTGGCGCCGGTGGACGGAGTCGAGGTCGCCTGCCGGTTCGCCGACGCACGCGCGGTGCAGACGGCGAGCTCGGCTACTCCCCCGGCGCAGACCAGTTCGGGATGAGCGTCGCCGACACCGCCGCCAGGTTCTCGATCCGAGCGGCCACCTTGGTGCCGAGCCGGTCGACGACCGCCGCCTCCAGCGCCTGGCAGAGCACCATCGCCGAAGCCATCGAGTCCAGTGGCGTGGGCGCGGCGCGGGCGATCAGCACCGCGCTCGCCAGGCCGGCCACCGGCGACACCCACTGGTCGGTGACGAGCACGATCCGCGCGCCGCGGTCGGCAAGATGCTGAGCGGCGACGAGCGTGTCCTGCTCGTAGCGGCGGAAGTCGAACGCGACGGCGACGTCGCTGGCGCCCGCGTCGAGCAGCACCGCCGAGCGCTGCACCGGCGCAACGTCGAGATGCCAGACCTCGCGGCGGGCGCCCTGCAGCAGCGCCGCCAGGTGACGCGCCAGCACGTCGCTGAACCACCCTCCGAACACGACGACGCGGCGCCGGCGGGCGAGCAACTCGACCGCGGTCTCGAACTCGCCGGGAGGCAACTGGGCAACCGACTCGCGGATCGCCTGAACCGACTGATCGGCGGTCCGCACGGCGCGCTTCATCGCGTCCGTCTCCGGCTCATATTCGCGGAACGTCTCGACCGGGGAGACGAGCCGCGCGTCGAGCTCATCGCGCCATGCGCTCTGGAACTCCGCATAGGTGGAGAAGCCCAGCCGGTTGACGAAGCGGATCACGGTCGGACCGCTCGTCCCGACGATCTCGGCCAGACGCGAGGACGACTCGAGGCCGATCGTGGGCGAATGCACGAGCAGCGCCCGGCCGACCCGGCGCTCGGCGCGGGGCAGCTCCGAGAGCCGCCGGCGCACCATCTCCGAGACGGGAAGTGCGCCGTTGGAGGGCTGTTCGGATCGGTCGGCCATCGGCGTCTCGGCGGTTCGGAACACCGCCGCGCCGCCACCGCACCATTATCACCGGCCACGCGACGCGGAGGAAAGAGCGGATGAGCATGGACTCGGCACATGCCGCCCTCGGACGACTGGCGGCTGCTTTCCACGGGACGCTCGCCGTCGCCGTCAGGGACGAGACGACCGGCGAGACGCTCGGGCTGAACGCGGAGCGCGAGATGTCGACGGCGAGCACGATCAAGCTGGCGGTGCTCGTCGCCGTGTTCGAGCGGGTGCGGCAGGGTGTGCTCACGCTCGAGGAGCGCCGCCCGATCCTTGACCAAGAGCGCGTCGGCGGCTCCGGCGTCATCAAGGAGCTCACGGCCGGTACCGAGCTGACGATCCGGGACCTCGCGACCTACATGGTGGTGGTGAGCGACAACATGGCGACGAACCTGCTGATCGACGCCGTCGGCGGCGTGGAGGCGGTCAATCGCTTCGTCAACGAGGACCTCGGGCTCAGCGCCATCACCCTGCATCGCAAGCTGATGCTGATCCCTGGAAGCAGCGGACCGCTCGCGCTCGCCGCCCCGCGCGATCTCCTCGCGCTGGTGAGCGGCCTCCTGGGCGGGCGGATCGTCTCGCCCGCGGCAAGCGAGGAGATGCTCGGGATGCTTGCCCGCCAGCAGTATCTCGACCAGGTGCCGCGGCTGTTCGATCGCGCCGAGCTGATTGGCGAGAGCGAGTCCGAGGGCCGGATCCGGGTCGCCTGCAAGACGGGGATGATCGACGGGGTCCG
>Ga0335075_10004173_pt1 | contig 22660 bp, 19 predicted proteins | sample Lox_Sample_24_FD_206723 | JGI IMG/M metagenome (GOLD analysis project Ga0335075, IMG submission 206723) | Soil microbial communities from Loxahatchee National Wildlife Refuge, Florida, United States - Lox_Sample_2.4 | ecosystem: Environmental > Terrestrial > Soil > Wetlands | place: USA...
GCCAGGGGAATCAGGCGGATGTTCCATGCGGCTTGCGCAGGATAATCCGCCGGATATTGCTTCTTCAGCGATGCGACCAGCGCGTCGATATGTGCCTGTGCCGAGGCCACCGGCAGACCCGGTTTCAAACGCGCGAAGGCCGTCCCCAATCGCGAGTTCCGCAGCGGAGGTGGAAACGGCACAGCGGCAAAGCCGGCTGCCGCCCACAAATCCGTATTCCGCTCCTCGCTGGTCTTTCCCTGGTCGCGAAAACCAGGCGGCATCACGCCCACCACGTGATACACATCGTTATCCAGGCGCACCGTTCTCCCCAGAATGCGCGGGTCCGCTCCAAACGCCCTCTTCCAGAGCCCGTCGCTGATCACCACCTCCAGGTTGAAGCCCGGCGTCTTGTCGCCCGGATCGAACGTGCGCCCCAACTGCGCGCCCACTCCCAGCATCGCAAAGTAATTCGGCGTCACAACCTTCGCCGCGATGCGCGTGGGCTGGGCGCTCCCCGTAAGATTCCCGGAGCCGAAACCGTCGAGGGCCACGTATTGAAAAATCCCCGAGTTCTCCAGGTCCTTCCACTCAGGAACCGAAACGTTAATATCCTGTGCGCCCACACCCGGAAGATCTTCCTCGATGCGCACCAGTTCGCTGGGATGCGGATACGGCAACGGATGCAGCAGCGTGGCGTCGATGATGCTGTAGATGGCGGTGGTGGCTCCGATGCCCAGCGCCATCGTGGCGATCACAATGAAAGAGAACCCGGGGGATCTCACCAGCATGCGAACCGCGTACCGCACGTCTTGCGCCAGATTTTCAAAGAACGGAAGGCTGTGCTCGGCATGATGCTGCTCCCGTATCGCCTGCGGCGCGCCGAGCTTCAGCGCAGCTTGCCGCCGCGCCTCGGCCGGCGACATACCGGCGCGCATGTTCTCTTCCGTTTGAAACGCGAGGTGTTCGGCAATCTCTTCCTGCAGGCGATGGTCGGCGCTTTGGCGGGTTGCGAAATTGGAAAGGCGAATCAGGAAGCGTCGCAGGAATCTCAAGATAAATCCTCCGCTTTGACTTTGAAAAAGCGCGCGCGGCGGTTGTTTTCCGATGCGCCCCACTCGGAGGCAATTGAGCCCTCATTCTCAAGCCTGAGCAGCAAGGGATAGAGGGTGCCCTGATTCACAGCCAGAAGGTCTCCACTGATCAGCTCGATGCGCCGGGCAATTCCCCAGCCGTGCTGCGGTCCCAGAACATCGAGTGTTTTAAGGACCATCAGCGCAAGCGTTCCTTGCAAAACGTCAGGTTTTTCCTTCATGGGGAATCACCCTTTAGGTTTCCAACAGGAATAATGACACAGCTCCTTTGGGAAAACAACAGGGGATAGTTGGCTTCCTTTCGCCGACCAATCCGAAGAGCTGCCGGGAAACCCTCGGGGCGCTGTTTATGGAGGACCGCGTAGCTTGATTTCGGGCGAGAAGCCGGCCAGTGTCGAGAGATTTCTGCAAGCAGCTCCAACCTCAACTGTTGCCTAAAGGGCTTACCGCTCATTCAGCCTCAGAGTATCGGACAGGCGTTAGGTCTACGATTTGGCGATCTCGCACCAATCCACAGGTAATCTTTGTGCATGGCCGAGAGCTGGTGACCGCGGCATTTGGTCGAAAGCTTCTTGCTAACTTGAATCGCACCTGAAACGGCTCGACAGGATGAAAAACGCCGATTATGTTCCGGTCGGTAGCCAATTCGTTGTCAAGCCCAAAAACGGTGGCATCGCCTCCAACCCATTCATTCCAGAGAGCTATAGCCCATCGAATCCTGGCGGAACAATTTGCCCGAGCCGATACAATAGAAGTAGAAGACGCGATAAAAAACCCGCTCCGGCGGGCTTTTTATTGTCCGCTGGCCGCAAAAGAAGCTGCTTGGGCCGCGCTGCATAACTCTCGATAAAACAATGGGTTACAAAGTTCACCAATGGAATGAATGGGTTACAAAAAGCAGCGCTTTCCTGCGGCAATAACCCCTTTCGGAAGAATCGGTTACAGATTTTCCTAATAAAATGAATGGGTTACAAAATTTGCGTCATAACTTACTTGAGATCAATGGGTTACAAAATGACCGTGAAAAGAGGGGGAGGGGGGAGGAGGGAGGGGTCAGGCGATGACCCTCGGAAATTCGATCCCTGCCAGGTCCCGGTCCCGGACTCCGATCAGGTAAAGCAGGCTATCCAGACCAAGGTGTGTCAGGGAATGATCGGCGTTCTGCCGCACCAGCGGCTTGGCGCGGAAGGCGATCCCCATTCCGGCCAGATTGAGCATGGGAAGGTCGTTAGCTCCGTCGCCCACCGCGATCACCTGCTCGAGCGAGATCTTCTCCTGCTCGGCGATTCGCCGTAGAAGCTCAGCCTTGCCCGCGCCGTCGATGATGCTGCCGCTAACCTCGCCGGTAACTGCTCCTCTGGCGATTTCCAGGGTGTTGGCATAGATGTAGTCGATCGCGAAGCGCTGCTGCAGATGCCGCGCGAAGAAGGTGAACCCGCCTGAGAGGATGGCTGTCTTGTACCCCAGCACCTTGAGCGTCCGGATGAGCTGCTCGGCGCCCTCGGCGAGCGGGATACGCCCAATGAGCTCCATCACCCGCTCCTCGGAGAGCCCCTTGAGCAGGGCGACCCGGCGGCGGAAGCTCTCCTTGAACTCGATCTCGCCACGCATCGCCGACTCGGTGATAGCGACGACGCGCTCGGCCACGCCGGCCATCTTCGCCAGCTCATCGATCACCTCCCCCTGGATGAGGGTGGAGTCCATGTCGAAAGCAAAGAGCCTTCGGTTGCGCCGGTAGATGCTCTCCCGCTGGAAGGCGATGTCGATCCCGAGTTCCTGCGCTGCGGCAAGGAAGTCCGCGCGCATGCCATCCTCCGACGCGACCTGCCCGCTCGCCTCCAGCTCGACGCAGGCATTCGAACAGCCGGTATGGACGGCCAGCGAGAGCCGCCCCGAGAGCCGCTCGATGCGGTCGATGTTGAGCCGGTGCTCGGCGATGATGGCGCTCACCCGCGACAGGTCCCCTGCACTCACCGCCCGCCCGAGCACGGTGATGATGAACCGGTCCTTGCCCTGGCTGCGGATCCAGTGCTCCAGCGCCTCGACAGAGATCGGCGTGAACCTCACCTGCAGACCGATCTCCTGGGACTTGCCGATGAGGGCCGCCTTGAGCGGAGCGAAGTGCTGCCCCTCCGGCACCTCGATGAGCAAGCCCAGCGCCAGCGTCTCATGCACCACCGCCTGGCCGACGTCGACGATGCAGGCGTCGTACTCGGCAAGGATGCCGGTGAGCACCGCGGTAAGACCGGGGTGGTCCTGCCCGGAAAAATGAATCAACACCCTCTCGCGCATCGCTTCGTTCAGCCTATCAAGCATTTACAAAACCGCCCTGTACCGGTCTGTCGTAGAATATCCTCAGGAATCCGAGTGATGCTTTTCCCTCCACTCCTCAAGCGCTTTCGACATGGCCGCCCCGACCGTGGACGAAGCCTCTCCTTCTAGTTAATCTTTTCCTGGCAAAGCTGCGGCAATACTGGCGCTGCCTGAATAGTCGCGCCCTGCGGTGTCAGGATCGCGATTACGCCCGCAACGGGCCTCCACGAGAAAAGGAAGGATGGCTATGAGCCAATCAATAGACACTTTCTCCAGCCGGTCATCACTGAAGTCCGGCGACCGCACCTATGAAATCTACCGTCTGAGCGCCCTTGCGACGAGTGGCGTGGATCTCAGCCGCCTGCCTTACAGCCTGCGCATCCTGCTTGAGAACTTACTGCGCCACGAAGACGGCAAGTCGGTCACGGCCCAAGATATCGAGCTCCTGTCCAGATGGGACCCTAAGGCCGAGCCTTCGCGGGAGATCGCCTACATGCCGGCGCGTGTGCTCATGCAGGACTTCACCGGCGTCCCCGCCATCGTCGACCTGGCCGCCATGCGCGACGCAATGAAGGTACTGGGCGGCGACCCGCAGAAGATCAACCCCCTCCAGCCTGCCGAGCTCGTCATCGACCACTCAGTGCAGGTCGACGAATACGGCACCGCGAATTCCTACTCGCTGAACGCCATGCTTGAGTTCCAGCGAAATCGTGAGCGCTACGCATTCCTGAAGTGGGGACAGTCGGCCTTCCGCAACTTCTCGGCTGTGCCTCCGGGCATGGGCATTTGCCACCAGGTCAACCTGGAATACCTGGCCCGCGTGGTCTTCACACTGGAGCAGGACGGCAAGACCGTCGCCTATCCTGACACGCTCGTCGGGACTGACTCCCATACGACGATGATCAACGGCCTTGGCGTGCTTGGCTGGGGCGTAGGCGGCATCGAGGCCGAGGCGGCTATGCTGGGCCAACCGGTGTCGATGCTTGTCCCGCAGGTAGTCGGATTCAAGCTGACGGGCAAACTGCGCGAAGGCGCCACGGCGACCGATCTCGTCCTGACCGTGACCGAGATGTTGCGCAAGCTGGGTGTCGTCGGCAAGTTCGTCGAGTTCTACGGCGCGGGCATCAGCGAGCTCGCGCTTGCTGATCGTGCAACGATCGCCAACATGGCTCCGGAATATGGCGCAACCTGCGGCATCTTCCCTGTCGACGCTGAGACGCTGCGATATCTCACGCTGACAGGACGCAGCGCCGAGCAAATCGCACTGGTCGAGGCGTACTACAAGGAGCAAGGGCTGTTTCATACCCCAGACGCTCCCGAAGCCGAGTACTCGCAGACCATCTCGCTCGATCTGGCGACTGTCGAGGCCAGCGTGGCCGGTCCGAAGCGTCCTCAGGACCGAGTACTGCTGAAAGACGCGGGAGCAAGCTTCGCAAAGCAATTGCCGGGCCTGCTTGGTCCGACGGGGAACAAGAACGGCGCACGCCAGGTGGTGCGTTGGGAGGGCGAGGGCGGCCATACGGCGGAGACCATCGATGCCGCTCAGGGAGTCCACGAGTCCGGGGCCACGACGTCTATCAAAGACCGCTTCGGCATCGACGTAGACAAGTATCTCGACAACGGCTCGATTGTGATTGCCGCAATCACCAGCTGCACCAACACATCGAATCCCTCGGTGATGGTTGCGGCGGGAATCCTTGCCAAGAAGGCGGTCGAGAAAGGACTCTCCGTACCGCCCTGGGTGAAGACTTCGCTCGCGCCTGGCTCGCGCGTGGTCACAGACTACTACGAGAAGGCGGGCCTGCTGCCGTATCTAGACAGACTGCGCTTCAACGTGGTCGGCTACGGATGCACGACATGCATTGGCAATTCCGGCCCTCTGCCGGCGGATGTGTCGAAGTCGATCGAGGAACACGGTCTCGTCGCGGTGTCTGTTCTCAGCGGCAATCGTAACTTCGAAGGCCGCATCAACTCCGATGTCCGCGCCAACTATCTCATGTCGCCGCCACTGGTGGTCGCTTATGCTCTGGCGGGACGCATCGACCACGACTTCGAGGCCGAGCCCCTAGGCAAAAGCAAAGCGGGTGATGCTGTCTACCTCAAGGATATCTGGCCGTCGCAGAAAGAGGTCTGGGAGGCGGTTGCGACGTCGATTGACTCGGGCCTCTTTGTAAAGGAGTATGCGAAGGTCTCCGACGGAGACGAAAACTGGCAGCATCTCAAATTTCCAACCGGCGACGTTTACCAATGGGAGGGCGACTCAACCTACATTCGAAAGGCGCCCTATTTCGACGGGATGCCGGCAACTCCTGCCCCAGTGGAGGATATTCACGGGGCGCAAGTGTTGGCGGTGCTCGGCGACTCGGTAACGACGGACCACATTTCTCCTGCAGGTTCGATCAAGGTTAGTTCGCCGGCGGGCAAGTATCTGACGGGGCATGGCGTGAAGCCGGCGGACTTCAACTCTTACGGGTCGCGGCGCGGCAATCACGAAGTGATGGTGCGCGGCACCTTTGCGAATGTGCGGCTGCGGAACAAGCTGGCTCCGGGAACCGAAGGGGGCGTCACTCGGCTGCTTCCTGAGGGCGAGCAGATGAGCATCTTCGATGCTTCGGTGACGTATGCCGAGCGAGGGACTCCGCTGGTCATCCTGGCCGGGAAGGAATACGGCTCAGGCTCGTCACGTGACTGGGCGGCCAAGGGCCCAAAGCTGCTCGGAGTACGCGTGGTGATCGCCGAGAGCTACGAACGTATCCATCGATCGAACCTTGTCGGTATGGGGATTCTACCGCTGCAGTTCGCTGCTGGCCAGAATGTGGAGAGCCTCGGGCTGACAGGCGAGGAGGTCTTCGATTTTCCTGGTCTTCGCTCATTGCTCGATGCGAAATTCGCGGATGGACGAACGCTGGCAGTAAAAGCCATTACTGCGGATGGCAAAACGAAGGAGTTCTCTGCTATGGTCCGGATCGATACGCCACAGGAAATCCTGTATTACGAAAATGGAGGCATCCTGCAGTACGTACTCCGCAGTCTTGCCGGGAAGAGTTAGACCCCCAAAGGCTAATAAGCAAAGGCCTCGGATCATTCCGAGGCCTTTGCTGTTTCTCGACAGATTATTTCAGATGCCCATGCCGAATTCGGTCGTCTGCCCCTCATCGCCCGCGTGTGAATAGAAGTCACTGGGAGTACGACGATTGAATTTGTAACGCAGCCGCAGCTCGCGACCTACGTAGAGGCCCAGGGCAGCTATCCCAACCGCGACTGACGCCCATCCCAGAGCACGCAGAGCGACTCGAGCTTCATCGCAAGACTTAGATCCAAAGCGTAGCAGTCCACTCACAAGACCTTCCCGTTACGGCTCTTCGCAATGCCTTCATGATAGCTCACTTTGGCTGACTCTCACCTGAAGTGTCAGACGCGCCGTGTACAACTTTTGTCACAATTGAAAACTGAATTCAGACCGCGCTCTCAATTCGGCGTAGTAGATCGACCTTCCGCTCAGGCAACAGGAAACTGGCCTCAACGGAATTGGCAGCCAGCTCGCGCAGATGTTCGTTCGTAAATGCGAATTCATCCTGGGCCAGCCGGTATTCTTCTTCGAGATCGCTGAGAAACATGGCGGGGTCGTCGGAGTTCAGCGTAGTCATCAAGCCTGCATCGAAGTACCTGCGGACCGGATGATCGGCAACCCCAGTACAACAACCCGTGCGCAGATTGGACGAAATGCAGATTTCTATCGGGATCTGCCGTTCGGCAAGCACTTCCATCAGCTCTGCGTCATGAACGGCTGTCAGGCCATGGCCGATGCGCTCCGCGCCTATGTTGATAGCCCCCCAAATGCCCTCTGGTCCAACAGACTCGCCGGCGTGGGCGGTAAGACGCAGACCGACGTCACGGGCCTCGGCGTAGAGCTCACGGAAAGGCTCGGCCCCGGTATGGCGCTCGTCACCTCCGATACCGATGCCGATGATCGAGGGATAGTGCCCCCGTAGCTCGGCGGCCTTGCGGAAGACCCGGGCTGCGGCTTCGGTGCCGAACTGGCGAACGGCATCGAATATCCAGTAGACGGTTATCCCGAAGTCGGCCCCTGCCCGATGGCGGCCGCGCTCCATGCCATCGAAGAGCGGCTCCAGTTCGCTGCGTCCCCAGTAGTAAATCACTCCGACAGAGACGTAGACCTCGGCATGAACCACTCCCTGGCGAGCGAGTCGTTCCAGCATGCGGTAGGTAATCAGCTCATAGTCTTCGGAAGTGCGAAGGTGTTCGGTGACCGCCTTGAACGCCATGAGGAATCCGGTGAAGTCGGTGTACTGATAGAGCGCCTTCGCTCGCGCGAGGTCGAGCGGATCATCATCGTGCCGGCGGCTCAGCTCGACCAGGGTCTCCGGTAGGACGGTGCCTTCGAGGTGCAGGTGCAGTTCAGCCTTCGGCAGGCGGCGGATGAAGGCGAGTTGGGATGCGGAATTGGGCACGAGGCCGGCGCGCTTAAGTGCCAATGTTGACGAGGCCTTGCGCCGATCCCTGGGTAGAGCCGGGCGAGGTACGCGAGGTCTGCGGGGCACGCCAATGATCGATGTAGGATATCTGATGCACGCAGCTCACAGTGCAGTGAGGCGCGCAGGTCTTTTCGGTTAGGAATTCCCGGCGGAGATCGGCTTTGGTGTATTCGGCCAAGGGCACGCCAGGAAAGCCGCGCTGCTGCGAGCAGTAGTGCACCAGGCCGTTCTCGCAGATGTAGAGATAGCGAGAGCCGGCGCGGCAGCGCCAGTCATTGGGCTCGCCGTTGGCGATGGCTTCCTGAAACTTGTTGAAGCGCGAATAATTGCGCTTCTTCCAGTTACGCATCTCGAAGTACACCCGGCGTTCCTCGTCGGCGAGGGGCTTGAGTTGGCCGTCGCCGTCGTGGATGATGCCGATGGTAGAGGTGAAGCCAAGCTCAAGGGCACGGCGGCCGATGACGACGGCATCGTTGGGGTTCTTGATGCCGCCTCCGACCACGGAGTTGATGTTCACATGGAAGCCGGCATGCTCGGCGAGCATCTGCAGCTTCTTGTCGAGGACCTTGAGGCTTTTCTTTGAGACTTCGTCGGGCTGGATGTTGTCGATGGAGATCTGCATGTGGTCCAGGCCGGCCCGGTTCAGGCGCTGGATGCGGTCGGGCATCAGCAGGTAGCCGTTGGTGATCATGCCGGCCAGTGCCCCGTTCCGGCGGATGCGGCGGATGATCTCGTCGAGCTCTGGGTGGAGCAGGGGCTCACCGCCGGAGATGGTGATGATACTGGTGCCCAGCCTGCCGAGGTGGTCGATGCGGCGCATCATCTCGTCGAGCGGGACCGGCTTCGAGACATCGTCATATTCGTTGCAGTAAGTGCAAGAGAGATTGCACCTCCGCATGGGGACGATCTGTGCCATGACCGGGTGCCGTGTCGAAGCCAGCGAATGGCCGACGATGGCCAGCTCGCGGACCTTGCGGACGGCGGCCCCCATCCGGCGGATGGGGGTCTGCTTGCGTCCGGCTTGTGCGGCAGGTGTCGACATTTCCTTCACTATTCAATCACATGCGACGGGAGGGAGCGAAGCCGGATGGAGTGAATGGGGTTTCCGAGGGATCGAACGGCTGTTTGACGGGGATTCGCGGAAGACTCTGTCTTCATTGGGCGGTTGGTATGGCTGGGTACCCCCTCCCCCTTCTTTTTTTCTGTTATGTGCAATTCATAGATTCTAAGAGACTTTCATAAGGACTTAAGTTGGTAAATCGCAGAAAATAAAGACTTTGCCAATATCTCACATGGTATCTACGAGTTACCGCATCTCATAGAAAATACGGGGCATACACTGTTACCCATTGATTCTAAACGGCTTAACGTTGTTGTAGCTCATTGATCCCGCCAAAAATGAAAGAGCCTGCTGCGCGGCAGGCTCTTGTAGTCTCTATTCTTATTTTAGCCGACGACGGGAAATAACACGCCAAAACAGACTCAATCTTTCGGGTCCAGGTGCATGGACTCGAAGTCCTTCTGGATCTGGTCCATCTGCTTCTGAAGCTGCTCCTGCTCGTCCTTCATCTGCTTATCGAATTCCTGCATTTTCAGGCTGCGAAGGGCGGCACTTTCCTGGCCGGTCAAAAATGCCGGGTCGAGCTGACGCAGCCGGGCCTCGAACTGGGGCAGGGTGTTTTCGAGTTGCGAGCGGTCGTTGTACCAGTCGAAGTCAGGCATGACCAGCTCGCCTTTGTGCTTCCCTTCCCCCGCCTGCATGCTGACGGTTTGCTCCTTGCGGTTGCGCACAATGGTGACCTGCACCTGCTTGCCGCGGTTGGCGTGGATGGCCTTACTCCAGGTGTTGACGGTGGGCACCGACTCGCCATTTACCTTGGTGATGACGTCGCCTGCTTTCAGTCCTGCGGTTGCCGCCGGGCTGTTCGCAGCTACATGCTTGACCAGCAATCCCTGACCGTCTTTGATGCCGAAATAGTCGGCAAGCTGCGAGCCAAGCGGATCAAGCTCCACGCCGACCGAAGGGGTGCCGATCGTAAAGGCGCCGAAGAAGCCGTTGCCGGCTCCGTGGCCGGAGGGACCGACGAGGGTGACTGTCGAGTCGTCATCCGGATCGGGAACGGTGTGGATCTGGGTCCACGCGTCCTGCTCGATCTTGGCGCGATCGGCCAGTTGCACGCCAATAGTCTGCTGCTGGCCGTCGCGGGAAATCACAAAGGTCACGTTGCGGCCAGGGGGAGTTTCCCGGAGCATGCGGCGAAGCTGCTCGACTCCCTGAACCTGCTGGCCGTTCATCTGCAGGATAACGTCGTGGACGCGCAGGCCGACCTTGCCAGCGGGGGCGTCATGATCGACGACGGTGACTTCAGCACCGCTGACATCCTTGAGCTTGAGGGCTGAAGCACGCTCGCTATCGATGTCGCGCATCTCGATGCCGAGGTATCCCTGAGAGCTGTGAACGGCGAGCGCAGGGCTTTCCGGCATGATGTTGAACAATTGCGCCGAGAGGGTGGGTTGGGCAACAGCGGCCGAACCAACCAGAAGGCCGACCGTACTCAGGGCTGCCACGGAACCTGCCTGCGAAACTAACCTCGAGAAGTGATTCATGTGGGTTTCCTCAGTTTGGCGCTTCCTTCTTGCGGGAAGCTCACCGTTGACGATTTCCGGCCTTTAAGGATACAGCCGGACCTTCCTGAACCCCAACTACCGAATCCCGAACGCCGAACCTCAACTACTGAACCTGCGGCATCTGATCGAGCACCTGCCGCGTCGCCGTGCGAATCTCCGGACTGTCGTCGCGGACCGAAACCGTATGCAGCACCTCGCGGACGCTGGAATCGGCCTCGACAGGCTCGAGCAGCCCGATTGCCTGCGTGCGTACCCGGGGATCGCTGTCTTTCATCAGGGCCTCGAGGACGGCGTCGCGGACATTGACATCGTCAGCGACATAAGGCTGCAGACCTTCGAGGGCCTTCATGCGGACCGCGGGACTCTTATCGTAACGCAAGGCGACCATGAGGGCATTGCGGACCGGACCGTCGTCGCATTGATGGCCGGCGCGGCACTCGTCGGCGAGCACGCGCAGGGAGGAATCGCGCACTCCGGAATTGACGCGGTTCTGCGCGGCGGCGAGAAGGAGTTGGCGGATCCGCGGGTCGTCGAGCGAGCCGCGAATGGTCTCCGGCTGAATCCGGTTGTAGACGACTTCGACATTCCCGGAGTTGGGCTCGCGGGCGATGCTGTCGATGCCCGCGACATCGATCACGGAATCGTCACTGGGTGCTGCGGACTGGACTACGGCCGTCGACGCGGATGCACTGTGCGCGTGTTCGCCGGCCTGAAAACCCGAGTAGCCTCCAGCTGTGAGCCCGGCAACGAGCACTGCGGATACGGCGACCGGGGCCGAACGCAGACGGCTAAAACCCTGTATAAAGCGCCTCCAGCCGCGCAACAGCCAGCTGCCGCGGGGCAGGGCGTCGATGGCTTCCTCCAGACGGAGGCGGGAGCGGGCGATGAGATTGGCAGAGGGCTCCTCGACCGGCAGAAGCGACATGGCTTTGGCGAGAGCGCGAACGGCCTCGAGCTCCTCCCGGCAACCGTCGCATCCGGCCATATGCTGTTCAAGTTCCGGGGTCTTCTCGTCGGGAAGCTCGCCATAGACTGCCATCGCAATCATTTCCTGTGCCAGATCACACTTCATGATTCCTACCTCACTTGCCTCACAAAATCGCCGCCGCCCCGGGGGGAGGGCTTAAGGCATTTAGCGCAGTTCCGCCAGGTTCGCTCTTAGCTTCCTGGTCGCGCGGAAGAGTGTATTTTTGGCTGTCTCTTCCGTCGTATTCAAAATTTCGCCGATGGTTCTCAGTTTCAGTCCCTGAAAGTGCTTCAGCTCAAAGACCATTCTTTCGCGAGGTGTGAGCTTATCGAGCGCCTGGCGAATGCGTTCTCCAAGATACTTCCTGTTCAACTCGCGATCCGGATTCGAGCTGGCGCGCTGATCGGAAACATTCGTCAGCAGGTCGATCTCCTCGCCCGACGAGTCGAAGGTGACTGCCTGATCTTCGCGGCGCGACTTGCGGCGGCGCAGAAGATCGAGACACAAATTTGTAACGATGCGATAGATCCACGTATAGAAGGAGCACTCAAAGCGGAAATTTCCGATGTACCGATAGGCCTTGAGAAATGCTTCCTGATGGATATCTTCGGCGTCCTGCTCAGAACCGGTGAGATGCAGGGCCAGCCTTAACACCGCCTGATCATATTGACGCACGAGCGCGTCAAAGGCTGTGCGCGAACCTTGCTGCGCCTCGCGAATCAGATCGGCTTCAGTGGCGCGCACGCTGGGATCGATCGCCATTCCTGAAGAGGATTTTATCTTTGCCTTGGGAGAAGAGGGGAAATTGGCGCTGGACGGCGGGTAAATGCGAAGAGAATCAACAGACATTCAGGTTCCTCTTGACGGGCAGACCACCCCTGCGCAGGAGACGAAGGGCAGAGGGATTCGTTAGCATCCGGGGCGAATTTTCACCCCCGGTAAATCGGCTACACTCCGGTTATGACCAGCGGAGAGGCAAGGGCGGGAAGCGGCCAGCTATGGCCGGCAGAGGTAGAAAAGGGCGCGGAGACCATCACGGCCTATTGTGACGGCGGATCGCGCGGGAATCCCGGACCGGCGGGCTTCGGAGTGCATATCGAAGACGGGGACGGGAAGACAGTTGGCGAACTGAGCGAGTTTGTCGGCAAGAAAACTAATAATTTTGCGGAATATTCCGGGCTGCTGGCAGCGTTGCAATTTGCGCTGGACCATGGGCACCGGCGGCTGAAGGTGGTTTCCGATTCCGAGCTGATGGTCAAACAGATCAAGGGCCAGTATCGCGTGCAGAGCCCGGATCTGCGGCCGCTCTATGAAGAGGCAAAGCGGCGGATCGGGAAGCTGGATTTCTTCCAGATCCAGCATGTGCTGCGGGCGAAGAATCAGCATGCCGACCGGCTAGCGAATGAGGCGATGGATCGCGGCATGGGCCGGAAGGCAGATCGCCCTGGAGGCGGAGGCGAGGCGGCCGCCGGGCCGGATAAGGCCAGACCGATTCGCGGATTCGTAAAAGGCGGGGTGGTGCACTTTCTCGAAGGCGAGCTGCCGGACGGCGTGTTTGTGAAGATCACGCCGGAGCGCGGGTGAGCTCGTGGTCGAGAGCTTGTCCGAGGTACGCATTCGTGCGGCGGCCAAGCGCGATTTGCCCCAACTGACGGAAATCTACAACTACTACGTGCTGCACACGCCGGTGACATTCGATGTCGAGGCGCAGACGGTGGAGCAGCGGGCGGTTTGGTTTGCGCAGTTCGCGGAGACGGGCCGGCATCGCCTGCTGGTTGCGGAGAAGGATGAACTGATCCTCGGCTATGCGGGCACGACGCGCTTTCGCCCCAAGACGGCGTACGACACGACGGTGGAGGTGACGATTTACTGCGCTCCCGATGCGGTCGGGCGGGGCGCGGGAAGTAAGCTGTATGCGGCGCTCTTCGAAGCGCTGGCCGAGGAAGAGGTGCATCGCGTGGTCGCGGGATACGTGCCGCCGAATCCCGCCTCGGCGGCACTGCACGAGCGCTTCGGGTTCAAACCGGTGGGCGTCTTCACGGAGAATGGCTACAAGCTGGGACGGTACTGGGATGTCTGCTGGCTGGAGCGAGAAGTGAAGTCGTGAAGGTTACTTCTTCGCCTTCCCACGGGCGCGCTCGTATTTGAGCTCAAGCAGACCCTTTGAGTAGGCCTTGTTTTCGAGCAGAGAGAATTTCCGCTCGGGAAAACCGCTGGGGAAGAGCGGGATGCCTTCGCCGATGAGGACGGGGACGATGCCGAGATGAATCTCATCGACGAGGTCGGCCTGCAGGAAGTCGCGGGCGAGCTCGCCGCCGCCCATCAGCCAGATGTCCTTGCCGGCCTGCTGGCGGAGGTCGCGGATGAGGGCGTCGGGGCTCTGGCGGGTGACGGTGTACCCCTTTTGCGGGCCTTCGGGCAGGGATCGCGACATGACGTAGCAGGTCAGGCCGTAGGCGTTGAAGGATCCTCCGGTCATCCTGAGGCCGGCGTCCAGGGTCTTGCGGCCCATGATGGCGGTGTCGATGGTCGCGAAGAACGGGGCCATCGAGTAGTCCTTCGGCATGAAGAGAAAGTCGACGTTGCCGTTGGGGCGAGCGATGTATCCATCGAGGCTGATGCCGAGGCCGAGGACGACTTTGCGCATAGCGAGTCACCCGCGAGATATTACCGGAACGATTCTACTTTGCCAGCTCGGCCCTGACGATCTCGCTCACCTGGCGGCCATCGGCGCGCAGGCCGGCGGCCTGGATGCGGGCCTGCACAGCTTTCATTGCCGATCCCATGTCTTTGGGTCCGGGCTTGGTGCTGGAGGCGGCTAATTCGGCTATGGTCTCAATGACGAGAGCACGGATTGCCTCCTCGTCGGCAGCTTTAGGCATGTAGTTCTCGATCAGGGCAATCTCGGCGGCTTCCTTAGCGGCAAGCTCGGGGCGGTTGCCCTTGGTGAACTGCTCGACGGAGTCACGGCGCTGCTTGATCAGCGTGGTGAGGACCTGCAGGGACTCGGCTTCGCTGAGCGGCGCGCGCTTCTCGATTTCCTTGTTCTTGAGGGCGGTCTTCACCATGCGCAGGGCGGTGGTGCGCTCGGAGTCGCGCGCCTTCATGGCGGCGATGATGTCCTGTTCGATGCGTGCTGGGATGGCTGCGTCCGTCATGAATCACTCCAAACCTCTCATTATAGAAACAAAGCGCGGCTCGTGCCCGCTCGCTACAATTAACGGCAGAGGTAACGGAAAAGATGATCCACAAAACACGACTTTTTACCCCCGGTCCGACTCCCCTTCTGCCGGCTGCACAGTTTGCGATGGCGGCTGCGGATATTCATCATCGGACGGCGGAGTTTCGCGCCCTGTACAGCCGGGTTCTCGACCAGTTGAAGACTTTTGTGGGCACAAAAAACGACGTGCTGCTGCTGGCGTCGTCGGGCACGGGTGCGATGGAGGCAGCGGTTTCTAATCTGACCTCACCGGGCGACCGGGTGCTGGTGCTATCGGCGGGGAAATTCGGCGAGCGCTGGGTTGCGCTGGCCAAGGCCTTCGGATGCGCGGTGGATGTCGTGAGCGTGCCGTACGGGCAGACATTCTCGCTGGATGAGGTGCGTAAGGCGCTGAAGATCGAGACGCGCGCCGTCTTCATGCAGGCGACCGAGTCCTCGACAGGCGTGCGCCACGATGTGAAGGGCGTGGCCGGGCTTTTGAAGAAGGCGGAGAGCGGAGCGCTGCTGGTGGTGGATGCGATCACCGGGCTGGGCACCACGCATTTCGACGTGGATGGCTGGGGAGTGGATGTGGTCATCGGCGGGTCGCAGAAGGCGGTTATGATTCCGCCAGGACTGGCCTATCTCGCTGTCAGCGACCGTGCGTGGGAGGCGATGGAGATCTCGCTGAATCCGCGCTACTACTTCGATCTGCGCAAGGAGCGCAAGAATGCGCACAAGGGCGAGTCGTCGTACACGCCGGCGGTTGCGCTGATTGCGGCACTGGGCGCGGCGCTGGACTACATCGCTGCGCAGGGCGGCGGAGATCTGGCTGCGGGGCGCGATGCACTGATCGACAACGCTGAGAAGTGCGCCGCGATGACGCGAGCGGCAGTGGAGGCAATGGGCCTGCGGCTCTTTGCGCCGGATTCGCCTGCGGCTGCTGCGACGGCGGTTCTGCCGCCAGCCGGAGTTGACTCGGGCGTGATCGTGAAGGAGTTGAAGAATCGCTTCGGCGCGGTGATCACCAATGGCCAGGGCGAGATGAAGGGCCAGATCTTCCGCGTAGCGCATATCGGGCTCTTTGATTACATGGACACAATCGCCATCGTTGGCGCGCTGGAGCAGGTTGCGGTATCGACTCTGAAGATTCCGGGCTTTGAATTCGGCCAGGCGCTGGCGGCCGCGCAGAAGGTCTTCGCGGGAGAAACACCGACGGCAAAACAGGAACTGGCTGAGGCTGTTTCCGCGCGGTAGCCGGTAGCGGGAAGCGTCCGCAAAAGATACGAGGAGCAGGAATGAAGATTGTGCTGGCGGAGAAGGTTTCTCCGGCTACTCTCGCCGTGTTTCAGACGGAACCCGGCTGGCAAATTGTCACGCATGACCAGATCAAGCACGGCCTCGCTGCAGAAATCGCAGATGCCGATGGACTGGTGGTCCGGTCGGCGGTGCAGGTTGACGACACCCTTCTTTCCGCGGCACCGAAGCTGCGCGTGATCGGGCGTGCAGGCGTAGGCGTGGACAATATCGACGCCGAAGCGGCGACGAGGCGCGGCATCGTGGTGATGAATACGCCGGGCGCAAACGCCATTGCGGTGGCGGAGCTGACGCTGGGCATGATGCTTGCCCTGGCGCGGCAGCTGCCCAAGGCTAACTCGACGATGCACGCCGGCAAGTGGGAGAAGAAATCTCTTCAGGGCGTGGAGTTACGCGGCAAGAAGCTGGGCGTGCTGGGGCTGGGACGCATCGGTCTCGAAGTGGCGCGGCGGGCTCGCGGTTTCGGCATGGACGTGATCGGGCACGATCCGTTTGTCTCGGCATCGGTTGCGCGCGAAAACGCGATCCAGCTCGTTTCCACCGATGAGCTCTTTCGCGACGCCGATTACCTGACGCTGCATGTCGGGCTGACTCCGCAGACCGCAGGAATTATCAACGCGGAGAATCTCGCGAAGATGAAGAAGGGCGTGCGCATTATCAACTGCGCGCGCGGAGAGCTGATTGTCGAAGAGGCGCTGGCCGAAGCGCTCAAGAGCGGCCAGGTGGGAGGCGCGGCACTCGATGTCTTCCATCAGGAACCGCCGAAAGACTCGCCGTTCTTTTCCCTCGAGAACGTGATTCTCACGCCGCACATTGCCGGGTCGACGGCGGAAGCGCAGGAGGCCGTGGGCGTGCAGATCGCGCTGCAGGTGCGCGAGTACCTGAAGCTGGGCGTGGTGCAGAACGCTGTGAATCTGCCCTCGCTATCGCACGAGGAGTATCTCGAGCTTGCGCCCTACATCACGCTCGCGGACCGGCTGGGCACGTTCCTGGCACAGTTTCCGCAAGGCGGCTTCGAGAGCATCCACATTTCGTACAACGGGCGCATTTCCGAAGCGAAGACCGATCTGATTCGCAACAGCGCAATTGAAGGGATTCTGGGACACGCGGAGGGCGTGAACAGGATCAATGCCGCGTCGGTTGCGCAGGAGCGGGGCATCCGCATCTTTGAGGAGAAGAAGCCGACAGCTTCGGGCGGTGCGGGGAACGTGCTCAAGCTGACGATCCACACACACAATGGCGATGTGATGGGCAGCGGCACGGTTCTGCATGGTTCGTCCGCACGTTTGTTGAGTTTGAATGGCATCGACATTGAAGCGCCGCTCGAAGGAACGGTGCTGACGATCCGCAACCAGGACGTGCCGGGCGTGATTGGCCGCGTGGGAACGATTCTGGGCGATCACAAGATCAACATCGCTAATTTTGCTCTGGGGCGCGCGAACGGCGACCGCCGGCAGCCTGCGGGGACGGCGCTCGCCGTGGTGCAGGTGGATGGAGTGGTGACCGATGCCGTGCTGAAGGCGCTTCGGAGCGTGGAAGCGATTTCCGAGGTGCATGTCGCCAGTCTCGGCGAAAAGCTGCAGCCGGTATCGGTAGAATAGATTTGTAAGAGTTAGAGGAGCGTTTCAGCTTGCCGCTTTACGAATATCGCTGCAAACAATGCGGTCATACGTTTGAGAAAATTCAGAGCTTCAGCGCGCCGGATGAAAAGGAATGTCCGGTGTGCCACGGTGAAGTGGAGCGGCTGATCTCCGCGCCCGCGATTCAGTTCAAGGGCGCCGGCTGGTATGTGAACGACTATGCCGCGAAGAGCTCGAAGCCTGCTGCAAGTTCGCCGGATTCAGGCGCCAAAGCGGATAAAGCGGCTTCCGACAGCGCTGGCAAGTCTTCCTCCGACTCAAACAGCTCCGGCTCCTCGTCAGGAGCCGGAACCGCAACCAGTGCAGGTAAGAGCGAATAAAATTCAGAGAAGGGGTTGCCGGGCTAGGACTTCGCCGACTTCTTCTTAGCCGAGGGCACCTTCGCGCCTGACTTACGGGCCTCAGAGAGACCAATCGCGATTGCCTGTTTGCGGCTGGTAACTTTCTTACCGCTGCGTCCGGACTTCAGCCTCCCTTCCTTCATTGCCCGCATCTCCCGCTCAACAGACTTGGAAGCCTTGGGGCTGTACTTCTTGCTGCTGGATTTCTTGGCGACAGTTTTCTTTGCGACGGATTTCTTCGCGGCCGTCTTTTTCCCTGCGCTCTTCTTGCCTGTGGTTGCTTTCTTGCTGCTGGTCTTCTTCGGTGGCATTCTTACTTTCCTCCATTTGACTGTGAAGCCGATGGCTTCGCAAAAGTTGTCAAGTGCTGCATGTAATTACTGCTTTTTCAGTGACGACATATCAATCACAAAACGGTATTTCACATCGGCCTTCACGACGCGCTCGAAGGCCTCGTTGATTTTCTGAATGGAGATGACTTCGACGTCGGAGACGATGTTATGTTCGGCGCAGTAATCAAGCATCTGCTGCGTTTCCGCCATCCCTCCGATAATTGACCCGGAGAGAAGACGACGCTTGAAGATGAGATTCCCCATGAAGATGGTTGGCGGTTGATCGGGCAAACCCACCTGGCAGTAGACGCCGTCGCGCTTGAGCAGGGGGAGATACGAGTTGAGATCATGCACTGCTGAGACTGTATCAAGAATGAAGTCAAAGCTGTTGGCTTCCTTGTTCATCGCGTCGGGATCATTCGACAGCACAACGTCGTGAGCGCCGAGACGCCTGGCATCGGCGATCTTCGATGAAGAGGTTGTGAACTGCACGACATGCGCTCCGAAGGAGTGAGCGAATTTGAGGCCCATGTGTCCGAGGCCGCCTAGGCCAACGACGCCGACCTTCTTCCCGGGGCCGACTTGCCAGTGACGCAAGGGCGAATACGTCGTGATGCCAGCGCATAGCAGCGGAGCCACTCCGGCGGGATCGAGTTTCGTCGAGACGCTGTGGACGAAGTGCTCGTCGGTCACGATGTTGTTGGCGTAACCGCCCTGCGTAAGGTCTCCATACTTGTCCTGCGCGCCATAGGTAAGCGTGGCTCCCACTTCGCAGTACTGCTCTTCTCCGGCTTTGCAGCTGGGACATGTGCGGCAGGAATCGACGATCACGCCGACACCGACGCGGTCTCCCACTTTGACTTTCGTAACTGCGGGGCCAACGGCGGTAACGCGACCGACGATCTCGTGTCCGGGGACCATCGGATAGACGGCGTTGCCCCACTCGTTGCGCGTGGAATGAATGTCGGAATGGCAGACACCGCAGTATTCGATCTCGACGGCGACATCGTGCTCTTTGGGATCGCGGCGGGTGAAGCTGAAGGGGGCCAGAGGCGTAGTGGACTGCTGCGCGGCGTATCCCCAGGATTGAGTCATGCGGTTGCTCCTTGAGTGATTCAACAGAGAATCGTAAACGGCGTAAGTGAAAAGCGGTTTACAGCATCCGGCCGGAGAGAGGCTGAATGGGATTTCGACGCTGTCTCCGCGCTTTACAAGCATGCGATACAGGCGCGATGCTTAGAGATCAGTGAAGACAGCAATTAGCGTATCAAAGGAAGATTATCTCAAGGCTGTGCTCGAAGCCGAAAGCGAAGGGCAGACGGTGATCTCGGCCACGCTCGCGCATTGGCTGGGCGTGTCACCGCCCGCGGTGTCGATGGCGTTGCGGCGGCTGAAGCGTGACGGCTATCTGGAGGTCAAGGCGGATGGAGTGGTGCGGCTTACTGCGAAGGGCAAGCAGACTGCACAGAGGACAGCGCTACGCCATCATCTGATCGAGCGCATGCTTTCAGAGATGTTCCATATGCCCTGGTATGAAGTGCATGACGAGGCGGAGCGTCTGGAGCACGCTGTCTCGCCCGCATTTGAGGCACGGCTGCTCGAGAAGCTGGGCGCACAGGGGTTGTGTCCGCATGGGAATGCGGTGCTGCCGGAGAATCCTGCGCGGCGCGCGAAGCGTGGACTGCGCACGCTGGCCGAGAGCGCGGAGGACAGCGAATATACCGTCGCCAGCCTGTATGAACGCGATCCGCGGCTGCTGCGCTTTCTGCATGAAACGGGGATTGAGCCGGGGGGCACGGTGCGCGTGCTCAAGAAGAACTATGACCAGACGCTGACGATTGAGACGCCGACCGGCTCATTCACGCTTGGCGCGCCGGCGGCGGAGAAGGTCTGGGTGAGGACGCGGGATCAGAACGGCGCGGGACAGACTCGGCGGCGAAGCTGAGCCCTGGAGGGCGATCTCACGCCGCAGATTCTTCACCTCGCAGCTTCTCCACCTTATGATGGATATTTTTCTCACTCGCCCGGTGTGTAGGATGCGGAGAACGATGCGAAGACCCCGCAGCCGGCGAGCCCTGAGGAGCAGCGCGCTGCGAGGCGCTGTATTCGGTGCGATGCTGCTCTTTGCAGCGGCAGGGTGGGCGCTCGATCCTCATCAGAGCCTGCGGCACTACGGATACCAGTCGTGGCAGACTGACGACGGATTGCCGCAAAACACGGTCCACGCGGTGGTACAGACGCGCGACGGCTATATCTGGCTGGCCACGGAGGCGGGGCTCGTCCGCTTCGATTCGGTGAAGTTCACCGTCTTCACGCATAAAGACACTCCGCAGCTAGGCAGCGACCTGATCTATTGCCTGATGGAAGACCGGAGCGGCGATCTCTGGATCGGCACATCGAGCGGGGTGACGCGTTATCGTCGCGGGCGATTCGAGTCGTTGTCGCAAGCGGATGGACTGCCGCCGAGTACGGTGTGGGCGCTGCACGCGGATCGAAGCGGCGTGGTGTGGGCGCTTACGGCGAGCGGACTGCTGCGCTTCGATGGACAGAGGCTCCGCGCCGTCGCGGGGATTTCCCCTCTGAATGAAGCCAGCAGGATGCTCGATGGGGCGTATGGCGATCTCTGGCTGGCCACATCGAATGGCCTGTATCACGCGAACTGGGGCGAGCCGCGCATCTTCAGGCAAACCGGGCAGACAGCTGTGATCCAGGCACTCGCCCTGGATAAGACAGGCCGGGTGTGGGCGGGCATGCAGAACGGGGTGGAGGTCTGCGGGGCGGAGAAATGTGATGCGATCGCTCTGCCGGGAGCTACGGCCACGTCGCGGAACGTAGCTGCTCTCACCGTGGATGCAACGGGGGCAGTGTGGATCGGCACGGAGGCAGGGCTTGTCAGGAATGACGGCACCCGGATGACCGTTTACAACGAACGCGACGGCTTGCCTTCCGGCGTTGTGGCGTTGCTGCTGTGTGATCGCGAAGGCACGGTGTGGGCGGGCACGGGCTCGGGAATTGCCCGCGTGGTCAACGGCAGGATTGAGTCCTACACACCGAAAGAAGGCTTTTCGAGCAACGTGGTGCTTTCGATGCTCGAGGATCGTGAAGGCAATCTTTGGCTGGGGACCGAGTCGGGTGGAGTGGATATTCTGCGCGACCGCGTGTTCACCACATACACAGCACAGGATGGCATTTCCGACGATCACATCCGCTCGGTCTATCAGGACGAACAAGGCACAGTGTGGCTGGGCACGAGCGGCGGCGGCCTGGATCGCAGGAGCAAAAACGGATTCACCGCTCTGACTACGGCGTACGGGCTCTCGAGCAACGTGGTGCTCTCGATCGCAAGCACACCGAATGGCGATCTGTGGCTGGGCACGCCGGATGGACTGGACCGCTTGCGTCATGGCAAGGTCACCAGCTTCACCTCGGCTGACGGCCTGGCAGATGATTTTGTCCGCTCGCTCTACGTCGACGCGCAGGGATCGTTGTGGGTTGGAACGCGGCGCGGCCTTTCGGAGCTGAAGGACGGCAGGTTTACTACCTACTCCTCTGTCGATGGACTGGGCGGCGACCTCGTGGGGTCGGTGCTGCAGTCCCGCGATGGATCGCTGTGGATCTGTACGCTGGGCGGGCTCACTCATCTGCAGAACGGCAAGTTCACGAACTACACAGAAAGGGATGGACTATCGAACCACACGGTCACGGCTCTGCAGCAGGATGCGGATGGCACGTTATGGATCGGCTCGATGGGCGGCGGATTGAATCGCTGGCGGCATGGCGTGTTCAAGGCGATTTCTCCAAAAGGCGCCGCCCTGCCGGAGGTTATCTACGGGCTTCTCGAAGATGCGAGCGGCAATCTGTGGATGAGTTCGAACCAGGGGATCTTTCGAGCCAGGCGTGAGGATCTGAATCGCTACGCGGACGGAGTTGCTTCCACGGTTGACGTGACCGCGTATGGAGTTGCCGACGGCATGAAGGTCAGCGAGGCGAGCAGCGGCGGACATCCCGCGGCATGGCGCCTGAACAACGGAGAGCTGTGGTTTGCAACGCTGAAGGGCGCAGCCACGGTTGATCCGGCGCACATGGCGACCAATCGCGTGCCTCCACTGATGAGCATTGAGCAGTTCAGCGTCGATGACAGGCCTGAAGCCATGCAGGACACATTGACGCTTCGTCCTGGGGGCCGGCGCTTCGCGTTTGAATATACTGCGCTGAGTTTTGCGGCGTCGCAGAAGGTACGCTTCCGGTACAAGCTGGATGGCTTTGACCATAACTGGATCGACGCGGGCGCGCTGCGCGCTGCTTACTATACGAACCTTCCGCCGGGCCGCTACACCTTCCGGGTTCTGGCCTG
>Ga0335075_10004174_pt1 | contig 22653 bp, 21 predicted proteins | sample Lox_Sample_24_FD_206723 | JGI IMG/M metagenome (GOLD analysis project Ga0335075, IMG submission 206723) | Soil microbial communities from Loxahatchee National Wildlife Refuge, Florida, United States - Lox_Sample_2.4 | ecosystem: Environmental > Terrestrial > Soil > Wetlands | place: USA...
GTGGCTCGCAAGGATAAAGGGCCTTTAGCCTAACGAGCAACCAGAAAGAACAACGCGAGTGGCAGGAGCTTCGCGATCAGCCGCGGGCGGCCTGGGCGATGGAGAACTCGCGCGCGTATCCGGCGGGATCGGCGGAGATCTTTACGCGCAGGTTGCCGCCGGCATCGCAGGTGTATTCTTCGCGGACGCTGACGCCGTGCCAGCTATCGAGGGGCGCGACGGGCTGCGCGGCGAGGTCGGTGAGGCTCCGCAGGCCGGGATCGAAGGGGAAGCGGATCTGGTCCCAGTTGGTGATCTCGCCGATGGGCTGGCCCTCGGAGTCGAGTTGTGAGCACTCGAGGTAGCGGAAATGGCCGATGTTGTGCGCGGGGTGGTAAACGCGCTCGCTGCGCAGGGAAGGCTCGCCGGGCGCAGGCAGGCGCGATCCCCGGGGGAAGATGAGATCGAAGACGATGTTGCCGCCGTGGTCGGCTTCGCGCCAGATGCCGAAGTTGCGGTTGAACTGCTCGCGGAGGGTGTCGGCGGTGAGGCTGGCGCGGATGGCGAGCCCGATAGCGCTGGCGGAGCGCATGTAGGCGGAGCGGCGCACGCGGCGGCCGAAGGTTTCGCGGAGGATGCGGGCGACGGGGGGCAGCTCTGAACCTCCGCCGGTGATGTAGAGGGTCTCGAGGGGACGCGAAGGATGGGCGGCGAGAAGGTTCTCGACGACCTGGCGAGTGGACTCGATCAGAGGGCGGCAGCGCTCGTAATAGGTGTCGACGGGGATGGTGATTTCCTGCCAGCCGGGGCGCACGCGGTCGAGATCGATGGTCACCTTGCGGGTGTTGGGGTTGAGGGACTCCTTCTTTTCGCGGCATTCGTCGAGGAGACGGCGGCGTTCGAAGGGCGTGAGATGGGGATTGCCGACGGTCTCAAGGACAAGCTCGGCGAGGATTTCGTCGAAGTCGTCGCCTCCGAGATTGGCGATGCCATCGGTGGCTTCGACGACATGCTCGGTTTCGCCGAGGGCGACCAGGGAGACGTCAAAGGTTCCGCCGCCGAGGTCGTAGACGAGCAGTCCGTTGCCGGCGCGGATTTTGCGCTCAGCGCTGTTGCGGTAGGCGAACTCGATGGCCGCCGCTGAAGGCTCGTTGACAACTCCGAGGACGGAGAAGCCCGCGCGCAGGGCGGCTTCTTCGGTGAGGAATCGCTGGTTGCTGTTGGCGTTGGCGGGCACGCCGATCATGGCTTCAAGGGCTTCGGATGGTTCGGCGCCGAGGTTCGAGCGTTCCACCAGATGGGCACGCAGGGAGGCCATCATCTCCGTCATGAGGACGGAAACGGGCAGAGGCTGGCCGGCGAGGCGCAGCTCAGAGTGCGGGCCTGCAGTGCGCAAGAGGCGCTTGAGGGAGCGGGCGGTGGTCCAGGTGTCGTCGTCCTGGACAGCGATGGCGTCCCATCCGTAGAGGCGGGTGTTGCCGCGCGCCGCTACGACGGAAGGGAACCAGTCGTGGGTCTGACCGTCGGCGGCTTCGAAGTTCACCAGGGGGAAATTGCCGCGGTCGACGGAGGCCACGACCACGCGGGTGGTGCCGAAGTCGATGCCGATTCTCATTTCCCTTCCAGTTTATCGTGAAGTAAACCGCCGGGTCCCCGTCAGAATTGCCTCCGGAAGCTTGTTTGGTACTAGGTTTTCAACAGCCGAGCCAGAGTTTTCGGCGCGAGCAGCAAATAGCTGCCAATCAGGAGATCGCGCACCTCAGTCCAGTTGATCCTGCCGACATCGAGACGAAGCGCGACCCAGCCTCTGGAAGCAAGATATGCAGGCGGATAGAAGCGCCGGGGCTGAGCAGCGACCAGGGCGTTGTTTTCTCCGGGCATGACCTTGCACGTGAAGCCGACGATGCCGTCTCCGTGGTGGTTATCGAGGAAATAGGCAAAGGGCTTCCTGCGGACGAGGAACGATGCGTGCGAACCGTATAGCTCGCGCGAGACCTCGGGGAGGATGAGAGCAATCTCTGTCAGGCGCGTGAGGCGCGGGTCTTCTGGAGATTTCGCTTCCGAGAAATGCTTTGAGACAGTGGATCTTGGCATGGGCCGTTACCATCTTATTCCTCACGCAAGGCAACCATGGGGTGCACGGCCGCGGCGCGCTGCGCGGGCAGCAGGCTGGCGACGAAGGCGACCAGAGCCATTCCAAGGATGGCCGCGGCGAGGGTGAGTGGATCGCGAGGCTTCAATCCATAGAGGAGAGAGGCAGCAGCGTTCCCGGCGACGAGCGAGATGGTGATGCCCATGACAAGGCCGATGCCGAGGAGCACAGCGGCTTCGCGCAGGATCATACCGAGGATGTTGCCACGGCTTGCGCCGAGGGCCATACGGACGCCGATCTCGTTGCGGCGCTGCACGACCATGTAGGAGATGACTCCGTAAAGGCCGACCATGGCGAGGATGGCGGCGAGTGCTCCGAAGAAGCCGGAGAGCATGGCCATGAGCTGCTCACGGAGAAGGCCGTCACGAAGTTGCGTTTTGAATACGGTGAAGTCGAGGACCATTGCCGGGTTAAGCTCGTTTGCCGTTTGCTTGATCGATGAGATGAGCGGGAGTAACGGCTCATCGGAACGGATCATCAGGGTGGATTGCTGTTCAGGCCCGTTGGCCTGCGTGAAAGAGACGTAGACGGTAGCAACGGGGTCTTCGCGTATGTTCCAGTACTTTGCATCTTTTACCATGCCGACGATCAGCCAGGTGGCACTCGGTTCTCCGGAGTAGTGAAAGAGCTTGCCTACAGGATTCCCACGCCCAAAGAATTGGCGCGCGAAGGCCTCGCTCACGACCGCCACGCGCGGCGATTTTGGCGTATCCGTCGTGGTGAAATCGCGCCCTGCGAGCATGGGTATCTGCATGGTCTGGAAGTAGCCGGGGCTAATCCTGTTGAACGCTACGAGCTGGCGTTGCAGGCCATCGGGGATATCGATGTTGTCGTTCCATCCCGCATGGTTCATGGGCACCACGAGGGCTTCGGCGGCGGAACTGACGCCGGGAATCGCCCGCATGCGCTCCAGCAGGTCGCGTTTGAAGACCATCTGGCTATCAGGCGTGAGCTTCAGAGCCGCGTAGTCGATGCTGGTGATGAGGATGTGGTCCTGCTGGAAGCCGGGGTTGATCTCAGCCAGATTGCGGAAGGTTTCCGAGAAGAGAAATGCTCCGGTGACGAGGACCAGTGACAGCGCGACCTGCGAGACCACGAGGGCGCGGCGCAAGAGAAAGCGCTCGCGGCCAGCCGTGACTCCGCGGCCTGCGGCTTTGAGGGCGATGCCGGGCTCGGTACGCGAAGCCTGGATGGCGGGCGTGAGTCCGAAGAGAATGCAGGTGAGAATCGCAAGAGCGGCCGCGAAGCCGAGCACGCGCCAGTCGGGTGCAAGGTCGACAAAGATGCGGGTCTGCTGTGTGCTGAGAAAAGCGACAAGGACGCGGGTGAGGACTTGAGCAAGCACTGCGCCGGCGATTGTGCCGGCAGCGGCGAGCAGCAGGCTCTCGGCGAGCAATTGGCGGATGAGGCGTGAGCGGGAGGCTCCAAGGGTGAGGCGAAGGGCCATTTCACGCTGGCGAACGGTGGCGCGGGCCAGCATGAGATTGGCGAGGTTGGCGCAGGCGATGAGGAGTACGAGACCGGAGAGCGCAAGGAGGATCCATAGCGGGTCTTCGTAGGCTTCGCGCAGCGACGAAACTCCGGTCGACGCAGGCAATGCTCCGAGATGGAAGGACAGAAAATCCTTCTTCGCGATGGCGTCGTAATCGGACGGAAGAGATGCGGTGAGTATGCCAGGGGCAATGGCATCAAGCTGAGCGGAGGCGCGCTGGATTGCCCAGCCGGGCTTGAGGCGACCGATGACGGCGAGCCACCACGAGTCGGGCCTATCCATGAGGCCGCCCTTGGTGGAGAAGATGGGCTGGCTGCACAGGGCGAGGGCGACGTCGAAGTTGCGGCCTACCTCGACGCCGTAAAAACCGGGCGGGGCGACGCCGATGATCTGGAATGGATGGCCGTCGAGGGTGAGCTTGTTGCCGATGATGTCGGAGCGGCCTCCGTACTCGCGCTGCCAGAAGGGGTAGCTGAGCACCGCTCCCTGAGCGCCGCATCCGGTGTAGTCGTCGGGGGGCGAGATGAGACGGCCAAGGAGCGGCTGCACGCCGAGAACGGTGAAGAAGTCTCCGCTGACGAGCAGGGTGTCGGCGTAATGGGCCTCGCCTCCCTGGCCGAGGTTGTAGCGAAAGGGCGACCATGCTGCGATATGGGAGAATCCCTGCTGCTGAGCACGGATGCCTTTCCAGAGGGCGAAGGTGAGGTCGGCGTTGTTCGAGTAGAAGTCTCCGCGGCAGCAACTCGGAGAGTTCACGATTTTGATGCGCGCGAGCTGCTGCGGATTTTGCACGGGCAGCGTGCGAAGGCGGACAGCGTCCAGCAGCTGAAAGATGGTGGTGTTAGCTCCGATGCCGAGCGCCAGAGAGATGATGGCGATGATGGCGAAGCCGGGATTGATGCGCAGGAGACGGGTGCCGTGACGGAGGTCGGCCCAGATGCCGGCAAGGAGTGGCTCGCTGGCGTCTTTTCCGACGGCGAGCGGCGGGCGTGCGGGGTTCACGGTGGCTTTGAGGCCAGAAAGCAGGGTGCCGTCGCGCAGTTCTGAGAGCAGCGTACGCTGGGCGTCTTCCGGGGGAGTGCCGTGAATGAGCATCTCGTCGTAGCGATCGCGCAGATCCTGGCTGAGCTCCTCGACGACTTCGGCTTCGCGCGTGGGGTCGAGGTTGAGGGAGGCGATCGCGGCACGGATCTCGTTCTTCCAGTCAGGCATTTTCTGCCTCCGTGATGCGATGGATGGCGGTGACGAAGTTAAGCCACGTGGAGCGCTGGGCCTTGAGCATTTCCCTGCCTTGCGCAGTGAGGCGATAGAAGCGGCGACGGCGCTGGCCAGATTTTTCGATCCAGCGGCCGGCAATCAGGCCGCGCTCTTCGAGGCGGTAGAGGAGAGGATAGAAGGACGCGACGTTGAACTTGAGCATTCCGCCGGAGCGCTCTTCGATGAGCTTGCTGATTTCGTATCCGTGGCGTGCGCGGTGCTCAATGAGTGAAAGAATCAGCAACTCGGCGCTGCCTTTTTTCAGCTCCCGGTCGATCGCTCGCGACCCAATATGTTTCATACCGATATATGACGATGACACAGGTCGGAATGTCAAGGCGCAAAGAGACGGCTCCGCGCAGAAATTGTGACGAGCGTGGAGCCGGGATCTTCGGCGAGCGGATTTAGCGATTACCTGCTGACGATGAGCAGAGTCACTCCGTGGCGGGGGACGGTGCTGGTGAAGACGCCGGCTTTGTGGCCGAGGTCCTGCTGCTGCCACACATCGCGCACGTTGCCTCCGCTTTTGAAGCCGATGTCGGAGAGGTCGACGGAGATGTCGCGCGGGCCCCAGGCGCGGTTGAAGAGGCCGACGGCGACGCGTCCGTTGCTGAGGGGCTTGGTCCAGACATCGATGTCGGCGCTCTGATAGAGGCGGTCACCCTGCCTGCCGAGGGGATCCTGGTCGATGGCGATGGCGTCTTTGTTCATCAGGATGCTCTTGTCGGTATCGGTCATCTTGCTGAGGTCGTTGCCGGCGAGAAGAGGCGCGGCGAGGATGACCCAGAGGCTCATGTGGGTCTTGTATTCGTCGGTAGTCATTTTGCCGTTGCCGACTTCGAGCATGTCGGGGTCGTTCCAATGGCCGGGACCGGCGTATTTCGAGAGGCCGGCCTGGCTGAAGCCGATCATGACCATGCGTCCGTAGGAGTCGTCGATGTCGTCGGTGGTGCGCCACATCTGCGCGCCGACGCTGGGGCCCCACTTCCAGGGCTGGTCGACTCCGTACTGGCAGAGGCTGTAGAGGATGGGGCGGCCGGTGGCTTTGAGAGCGTCGCCCATCTTCTTATAGGCGGCGATCATGACGTCGCGCGCGGCGTTCGGGTCGTTTGGATGGGCCTTTGTGGCCTCAGCCCGATTATCCCAGAAGGAGCACATGTCGTACTTGAGGAAGTCGACGCCCCACTCGGCGTACATCTTCGCGTCCTGTGCCTCGTGTCCGAGACTGCCTGTGTAACCGCCGCAGGTTTTTTCCCCAGGCCCTGAGTAAATGCCGAACTTTAGACCCTTGGAGTGGATGTAGTCGGCGAGAGCTTTCATGTCGGGGAACCTGCTGTTGGGATGGAGGACTCCCTGCGCATCGCGAGTGCCCTGCCAGGTATCGTCGAGGTTGACGTAGATGTATCCTGCTTCGCGCATGCCGGTGCTGACGAGTTGGTCGGCGGCGGAACGGACATCAGCATCGGTGACTTTGTCGGCAAAGTGATTCCAACTATTCCAGCCCATGGGCGGGGTGGCGGCGAGCTGCTGGGCGAAGGCGGGGGCGGCGAGGATAGCAGTGCAAGCAAGGGCGGCGAGAAGGCGCATGGGTCGAACTCCCGAAGGAAAGCGGTTACATTTTGCGGAATCATCATACATGGTCGGAAAGGATTGTGGCCGGATTGTGTCGTGGAAGATGTGTCGGGGAAGATGTGTCACGATGTGAGGACATGTTTGTCATTCGTTCAGCGGGGATCAGAGATGGCGATGCGATCTGGGCGGTGATTGCGCCGATCATTCGAGCGGGAGATGTGTACGCGCTGCCGCGCGAGATGAGCAGGGAAGAGGCGCTGGCCTACTGGTTTTCAGAGGGCCACGAGGTTTTTGCCGCCGAGGAGAATGGCACAGTGGTGGGCACGTATTATCTGCGGGCGAATCAGCGGGGCGGCGGGAGCCACGTGGCCAATTGCGCATACGCCACTGCGCAGGCGGCTACGGGACGTGGAGTGGCACGGGCGATGTGCGCGCACTCGCTCGAACATGCGCGGAGCCGGGGCCTTCGGGCAATGCAGTTCAACTTTGTCGTCAGCACGAACGAACGCGCGGTGCGGCTGTGGCAGAGCTTCGGCTTCGAGATTGTCGGCGCGCTTCCGAAGGCATTTCTACACCCGGAGCATGGCTACGTGGACGCATTTGTGATGTATCGCGAACTGTGAACAAGCCAATCAGGCCCGAGCTGACTCCGGCTGGGCGACGGGAGCCGCCTGGACGAGAGGGTAATCGCCGATTCCTTTCTCCGCGCAGAATTCCTGCCATTGGTCGGCGGACATGGCTCCGGATCGAAGCGCGCCCATCAGAACGGTAGGCTTAACCAGCGTGTTCCCCTGCTGAATTGCGACAGAACCAGGCATAGCAATGAATTTCCATCCGTGGTCGACGAGAGACAGGCCAAAGGCACAGCCCAGAACAGAAAGCGCCTGTTCTTCCCGCTGGGAGCGGCTGAGTATCCGGCCGGGCGGGTGGAGGACCTTGTCGGCAAGGGGAGCGATGTTCTTCGCGATTGCGGGCAGAGCGAAAATCGTCGTGTCCGCCAGCAGCGGCAGAAAGCTTTCGACATGCTTGCGCCACAGCGGCAAATAGATTTCCGTCGCTGCCAATTCCCAGTTCACAGGTTTCAAATTTGCATCTTTCAGGTCCGGCACGAACTTGCGAATCATGTTCGTCTCCCACTCGTGGAGATTCGCGAACAACGACAGGGCTGGCTCGCTACTGCATTCGGGTACAGTGAGTCCGAGTAAGCGCGCGCGCTCAATCCGCAAAGCCAGAGGGGGATGCGAGTCGAAGGGCTCGGGGCGCCGGGTCTCGAGTTCCTTTTCAAGCACGTCAGAGGTTGCCTTCTGATTATGCGGAGTCGACAGGAAGGTGGCGAAGTCTTCTGCGATGCGCGGCTGATATCCATTCGACAGCAGCGGCTGTACCACGCTTTCCACATATGGATTGAAGCCAGCCTGAGATTTGGGAAGGTCGCGCAGCACTTCTATGAATGCCTCTGACCCGGCAACACGGCAGGCGATTTCGTCAGAGCGGTACTCCTGCTGGCGCGAAATCATGAGGGTTAACCGCATAAAGCCCGCCCAGTACCAGCGCAGGCCAGTCATCAGCACCATGTACGGAATCCAGACGATGACGTGCCGCGCCAGTTGCGCCATGATCGGCGACTCGCTGCTCAGATTTTTGTAGACGCGGAGCATTGACTGATGGGCACCGAAGAGCCAAGGTGCAAGCCGGGTATCTCCGGAGTAGAAGTGAGCGAATTCATGCGCGAGGAGTCCCCGTAACTCAGAGACCGAGAGTGTCGCCAGCAGTGGCAGCCCAAGCGCGAGGATTCGATGGCTTCCAATGCCGACGATGCCGCCGCGCTGGGCGACAAATGCGTTTGCAGCGGGGATGAGGTACACCTTGCGCGGCATGGATTCACCCAGCGCAGCGGCTACGTACTCAATCTCCGCCATGAGACGGGTTTCACGTGCCGCATCGATTAGAACCCCAGTCACCTCAGACTTATCCCGCCGGGGTATGAGCGACCAGAAGATGGTGAGACCGGCCACGAGCCCGAAGGCGGAGAGCAACACGGCGGCGATCGTATAGTTCCTCAATATTGCGGACGAGAAGATAACGAAAGGCAAAGCAACGCAGGCGATGGCCAACGCAATGAAGAGCAGGTAGGAAACAACTACCGCTGTGGCTCCCGCGGTTCCCAGAGCGACGACGGACCATTTCCTGGCTGGGCGGCTATTCGAGGCGTTCATTTTGGGTGAGTATGCGCGATGGTAGCATCACTCACCTCTCACACGCATTCGGAATTTTGTGCTCCTTAGAGATGCTTTGCGATCCCCGCCTCGAATTTATGTGCCTTCTTTGGCGCCGAAGTAGAAGAGGGCTCCGCCGCCGATGATGGCGACGACTCCTAGGAGCGGTGGGAGCGGGACGGAGTGGTGTTCGGCCTTTTCGACCTGGAGCGGGCCGAGGTCAACTGCCTTCTTGTGGGTGGTGTAGGTGAATCCTCCGTAGATGAGGGCAGCAACTCCGGCAATGATGAGAATGATTCCAAGAATCTTCATCGTTCCTCGCATTCCTAGATGATGGAGATGCGAGCGGTGGTAAAGGGTTGCAGGGCGGCGAGGGGCTCATTCAGGATGAGACCCCTCGCACGGCGAGGGCGGCGATCCGCAAAGGATACGGATACGAAGCGTCGAGGCACGCTTGTGGGTTCGTCCCTCGCAAACGGGGTGGATTCCGTGTCGGCAAACTGAACCCTCCGTGGGGTTAGATGTTCAGCCGGCCTGCATGGAAGTAGTGCGTTGCGATGTTCCGGCGTTACAGGCAAAGCGGGAAAATTTTTTGCGATGAACCTCAGGCGGCGGTTTCGCTGTTCTGAGCTTCTTACGTCAGATGGTTGTGAAAACCAACGGTGAAAGAAAGAGTGGAAGAGATGAGCAAGAAGTGGATGGCCGCGGGTTGCGCGGCGCTTTTAGCGCTGGGTTGCGCGACCGATACGAAGCCAACGAACGCCAAACTGGAGAAGGCTCTGAATGCGTATTTTGAAGGGCACAACGAGTGCCTGTTTCCCTCGGCGATGCGGTTTCCCTATGAAGTGAGCCCGGGGAGCGATGCCAAGGCGGAGGCGAAACGTTTCGATGCGATGACCGCGGCGGGGCTGCTTACGAGGCAGGTAGAGGTGGCAATCAAGGTGGAGCGGTACACGCTGAGTCCCCTGGGCGAGCGGGTGAAGGGACGGTTCTGCTATGGGCATCGGCAGGTGACCAGCATCGACGCCTTCACGCCGCCGGTGAAACAGGGCGGTTTTCTGCAGACGACGGTGAATTATCACTCGAAGATGGTGGATGTGCCGGTATGGGTGCAGACCGACGAGATGCGCGCGGCCTTTCCGGATATGGCGGCGGCAATTGCGGATCCGCAGCCGGGCCAGACGCTGATGGAGAATGCGGGAGCCGGATGGCAGGTGCCGCAATAAGGGCGGGGGGCGGGGTTCGGCGACAGCAGTCTGTGATTGCTGGCCTGGTCCCTGCGGGGCTAGGATGGAAGGCGACATCGGAACTCGCTTCGCACGTGCGGATTCCCCCATCCCAGCGCCAGGAGGCTTGTTGTGGCGAAGATTTTCGATCTGGGTCGCTTTTTCATAAAGCGGAAGAGCAATCCCTCGCTATTCACGACCGAAGAGGATGCCACAGCTTCCGAGACGAAGCGCAGGGCCAAGATTCTGCCGATGAGTGTGGCGAAAGACCGTCCGGAAGATTCCTGGCCGGCATCGAGCTCGCGCGCTTCATCCCGCGGGTGGGGTGCGCTTCTGCTGGTCATTGGCATTCTATGCGGGCTTTATCTGGGCAGAGCCGACCGGAATCCGACAGCTTCGCAAGTGCCGCCGGATACGCATGCTTCGACGGCGTCGCAGCCCCAGCCAGCAGCAGCAGCGCCGGGGAGACTGCTGAGCAAGCCCTCGGCGATGATTCCGGCGGTGAGAGCGCAGGGTCAGGGAGCAGCGGGTTCGGGGCAGGGTTCGGTGTTTGCGCCTTCGCCGCGGCCTGCGGAGACGGTCCCGGTGACGCGTTTTCTCACGACGCGGTTTGAAGCAACGCACAAGAAGGCATTCGGAGGGTGTAGCGGCCAGCTAGAGCTTACGGCTACGGGGCTGCTCTTCCGGTGTCCGGATCAGCCAAATCTCAATTTTCCCGTCGATGAGATTGCCAAGGCCCACAAGGACGGGGTGGTGCTCAAGTCCGGCGAGAAATATCACTTTGCAATTGCCAACCGGACGAAGGATCAGGTGGAGGCGATCTTCATCTCTTGGCTGAGCCGGGTTCAGCAAAGCCCGCAGACGGAACGGACGGCGTTTTGAGGGCCGATAAGGTTTGCCCAGGTCCGAAAATCCGGACCTGGGGCACCACAAATATGTGCCTGATTGAGTTACGTTATTTCGGCAGACCGCCGGGAGGGACGTGCTCCTCAAGATAGCGGGCGATGAGGCTGTAGATGTGGAAGGATGTACCGGAGCCTTCGCAGATGCAGTGGGTGCGGTTGGGATAGTCCATGAAGTCGAAGGGCTTGCCCAGCTCGACGAGCTTGTTGATGAGCAGCTCGGTTCCCTGAAAATGCACGTTGTCGTCGCCCGAACCGTGGACGACGAGCAGATGGCCGGTAAGGTTCTGCGCGAAGTTGATGGGCGATCCGTCATGGTAGCCCTTGGCGTTGTCCTGGGGCAGGCCCATGTAGCGTTCCTGGTAGATGGTGTCGTAGTGGGCTTCGTCGGCGACGGGCGCGACGGCGATGCCGGTTGAGAAGAGGCCGGGCGAGCGGAACATCAGGTTGAGAGTGTTCGAGCCGCCGCCGCTCCATCCCCAGATGGCCATGCGGGATGTGTCGATGTAGCTGTGTTCCTTGGCGAGCGCGCGGATGGCATCGGCCTGCTGCGCAGCGGAGAGGACGCCGACGGCACCGTAGACGACCTTGCGCCACTCACGGCCTTTGGGCGCGGGGGTGCCCTGATTGTCAAAGCTGACGACGATGTATCCCTCGCGCGCGATGAGGGCGTGGAAGAGGCGGCCGTTGCCTCCCCAGGCGTCGCGCACCAGGGTGGCGGCGGGCTCTCCATAGACGTTGACCAGAACGGGATATTTCTTCGCGGGGTCGAAGTTGGGCGGGCGGATCATGAAGCCGTCAAGGGTTACGCCGTTGGAGACGGGGACCTTGAAGAATTCAACGGGGAGGGAGAGCAAGTCTTTAACCTTCGCGGCAAGCTGCTCGTTGGTCTGGAGTGTGCGCACCACCTTATGGTCGGGCAGGTGAACGAGCTCGGTGACGGGCGGCGTGGTGAAGTTCGAGTGGATGTGGAAGGCCCACTCGCCGTTGGGGGACAGGTCGTAGAAGTGGGTACCGGCCAGATCGGAAGGCGTGACACGCTCGGGCGTTCCCGTGCCGTCGAGGCGCGAGCGATAGAGGAAGGCCTGCGTGGCGTTGTCAGGCGAGGCTTCGAAGTAGAACCAGCCGTGTGCGTCGTCGACGGCGACTTCGCGCATAACGTCGGCGGCAAAGTTGGTGATGAGCTGAGGCTTTCCGGTTGCACGCGAGACGACGTAGGCGTGACGCCAGCCGTCGCGCTCGCTGAGCCAGACGAGAGACTTGTTGTTGTCGACCCAGTCGAAGGTGTCGACAACGTCGACCCAGGCTTTGTCGGTGTCTTCGAAGAAGGGTTTGGCTTCGCCGGTCTTCGCGTCGGCGATGTAGACGGTGTTGGTGTTCTGCAGGCGGTTGAGGTACTGGAGAATGACGTCGTTCGAGTCGGGGACCCAGTCGAGGCGCGCAATGTAGTGCTGGCGAGGGTCGCCGGGGAGCTTGACCCACGTGACGGGGCCGCCCTGCGCGGAGACAACACCGGCGCGGACGGCGGAGTTGGTGGTGCCGGGCTGGGGGTAGAGATAGCGCGTGGTCTCGGGATATTCCTGCGCCGTGTCGTTGATCAAGGTGTAGTCGCCGACGCCGGAGGTGTCGAATTGCCAGAAGGCGATGGACTGGCTGTCGGGACTCCAGCGGAAGCCGTCGCGGATTTTCAGCTCTTCTTCGTTGACCCAGTCGGAGGTTCCGTTGATGAGGGTATTGGAGCCGTCGGTGGTGAGGGCGTGGACGGCGTAGGTGGACAGATCCTGCACGTAAATATTGTTGGCGCGGACGAAGGCGACGCGGCGCGAGTCGGGGGAGAACTTGGCGAACATGAGGGTGGATTCAGGGGCATCGCCGCCAAGTTTGGTGAGCTTGCCGGAGGCAAGATCGAGCACCCAGTAGTCGCCGCGCGTGTTCAGACGCCAGACTTTCTTCGAGTTGGTGAAGATGAGCAGGAGTCGGTCGTCAGGAGACCAGGTGTAGTCCTCGATGTGGAGAGGCTTCGCGCCGGGCGATGGAAGTAGTTTGGTTGCTGCGACCAGGACGGTGCGCTTGCCGGAGGCGGTGTCGTACTGGACGATATCCTGGCCGCGGGCGCTATCCTGGCCGCCTTTGATTTCAGCCGATGGCTCGACGGTGGTGTACTCGGCTCCTTCGTGCAGCCAGCGCGCGGGTCCGAAGGGCGCGGAGGCGAACTCATGTTTGTTGAAGATGCGGTCGAGGGTGGCGGTGAGCTGTGTGGATTGCGCGGAGAGAGCGGCAGGTGCGAGGAGCGAAATGAGGGTGAGGAGCGATGTTCCGGGCAGACGAAACGTTTTCACTAGGGTGTGGTGATCCTTTCCTGTTGATTCGGTGAGGTGACGCCGACGGCCGTTGAGCTACTGAGCCCTATCTTCCGCTTAACATAGAGCCGATGATGCCGCCGACGACTCCTCCCTCGGTGCGCTCCTGTGCGGGCGAAGGCAGGTAGGGCACCAGGGCGTGTGCGAGGCGAGAAATCGGCAGAGTCTGCAGCCAGACCTTGCCGGGTCCGGTGAGTTGCGCGAGGAAGATGCCGTCTCCGCCGAAGATCATGTTGCGGATGCCGGGAACGGTGGTGATCTGGAAAGAGACGGTGTTCTCGAAGGCTCCGACGTGGCCGGGATGGACGCGGAAGATTTCGCCGGGACGAAGCTCTTTGACCACAACCTCGCCGGAGAGCTCGATCCACGCCAGACCGACGCCGCCGACACGCTGGAGGATGAAGCCGTCTCCACCGAAGACACCAGCGCCGAGCGATTGCTGGAAGCCCACGCCAAGAGTGATCTGCGGCGTGGCGCAGAGGAAGCCGTGGCGGTGGATCATGAGCTCACGGCCGTTGCCGATCTCGACCGGCAGGATGTGCCCGGGAACACGGGTTGCGAAGGCGACTTCGCCGGGACCTCCATAGGGGCGGTACTCGGTCATGAAGAGGCTGCCGCCGCCGGCGACACGGCGGATGGCACCGAAGAAGCCTCCACCGCCGCCCATCTGCGTGTGGGTGGTCATCTGGACGTTGCCCGACATCCAAGAGAGCTCGCCGGCTTCGGAGATGATGGCGTCGTTGGGTTCGAGCAGGAATTCAAGAACGGGCATGGTCGTGCCGACGATGCGACTCTGCATGGGGAGACTCCTGGGATGGTCTGAATCTGGCGGGGGCTTACGTAGGGAATTCTATCGGAAGCGGAGTTCGACGAGACAATCTCACCGCAGAAGAAAGAAGGGATTGGAGAGCAGATCCTTCGCCACGCTCAGGATGACAGCTTTGTGTAAATCTCGCTGAGGATGACAGCTTTTGTGTAAGCCTCGGAGTTAGTTCGCGGCGGCTTGGGGAGTTGCAGACATGAGCCACGCTTCCATCTGCTGGTGGCCGACGACTCCGGCCTGCTGGTTTACGAGCTTGCCTCCGGCAAAGACGATGAAGTTGGGGATGCCGCGGATGTTGTAGCGGGCGGAGAGCTCGGGATATTTCTCGGTGTCGACTTTGAGGACGATGGCGCGGCCAGCCATTTCGGCGGCAGTGCGGGCGACGGCGGGGGCGGCCATGTGGCAGGGTCCGCACCAGTCGGCCCAGAAGTCGACGAGGACGGGAACGCGGGCGTTCTGGATGATGTCATCGAAGAGGGCGGTGTCGGCATGAATGGGCTCGTCGATGGGAGGCAGCGGAGTTTTGCAGGATCCGCAGCGGCCGGTGTCGGCGAGGTGCGAGGAGGGGATGCGGTTTTTGGCGCCGCAGTTCTTGCAGGCTCGGATGAGGGGCATGGAAAAAACTCCTCTGACAAAAATGATTTTAAGGCATGAGGATCTGGAATCCGATGTAGCCGGCCATTGCTGGAGAGCGCAGAGGCATTGCCCGGCGATGACAAGTAGACTTGACACGCGGCAAGAGGAGATGTAAAGTTTGCTTGTCATCGTCGGAGGCCCATGTTGCTCTGCAGGAAGAATCTCACTCCACTCCAACGCCGCTCTGTGCAGCTGATGGGCGTTGCCATCATGCTCACCGTAGTGACGAACCTTTCCACGCCGAATCTGTCGAACCCGCTGCTCGATCTGTTTCCCGGAGTTGCGCCGTTTATCGCGCATCATTACTCGTCCGGGCTCCTGGTGGGATTGCTTTCTGCACTCTCCGTGCTTCCGGTGCTTTTTGCGGTATGGGTAGCGGGCCGCTATCTAACTGCCGAGCCGGACGAGTTCATTCGCTCGCTCGTTGTCCGGTCGCTGCTCTGGGGCTTTGCCGTCACCATGGCGGGCAATGCGGTCGCCGGAGTCTTCATGAATGTCTATTCCAGACCGTTTCCGCTGAGCCTGTTGAACGCCGACCTTTTCTTTGCTTCGAGCCTGATATCTTTTCGGCTTCTTCAACGGAGCTACTGGTGAAGAACTCTCTGCGAATGCTCCGCACAGAAAGAAGCTGGAGCCAGGCCGACCTTGCCGAAAGGCTGGGCGTGTCCCGTCAGTCGGTCAATGCTATCGAGACAGGCAAGTTTGATCCCAGCCTTCCCCTGGCGTTCAAATTGTCGAGGCTTTTTCAGCTTCCGATCGAGTCTATTTTCTCGGAGTAAAAGCGTGCCCGGTTGAGATCCGGGCCTCAGAATATGCGGGCGTGGAACACCAGGCGGTGCGCGTCAGGCGTAACTGCGGACCCACTCGACGATGCTGCGCAGGGCGATGCCGGTGGGACCTTTGGCGAGCCAAGGCTTTTCGGCGTCCTGCCAGGCGAGGCCGGCAATGTCGAGGTGAAGCCAGGGGGTGTCGCCAACGAATTCCTTGAGGAACATGGCGGCGTTGGTGGCTCCGCCATAGCGGGTGAGGCCGGTGTTCTGGATGTCGGCGATGGAGGAGCGAATCTGCTCGCGGTATTCATCTTCAACGGGGAGACGCCAGAACTTCTCACCTGAGATTTCGAGAGCTTTGGTGAAGTGCCGGTAGGCGTCTTCGTCGTTCGCGAAAACGCCGGCGTTGATCTGGCCGAGGGCGATGGCGACGGCTCCGGTGAGAGTGGCGGCGTTGATAAGGCGTGTGGCGCCGAGCTCGCGGGCGTAGTGGAGGCCATCGGCGAGGACCATGCGGCCTTCGGCGTCGGTGTTGAGGACCTCGATGGACTTGCCGGATCTGGCGAAGACGATGTCTCCGGGTTTGACGGCCTTGCCGGAGGGCATGTTTTCGGCAGCGCAGACTATGGCAACGACTTTGACAGCGGGCTTGAGCTGGGCGATGGCGCGCATGGCTCCGATCATGGCGGCTCCGCCGGCCATGTCGTACTTCATCTTTTCCATGTTGTCGGCGGGCTTGATAGAAATGCCTCCGGTGTCGAAGGTAATGCCTTTGCCGACGAGACCCATGACGGGGGTATCGGGCTTTACGGTTTCAGGCTCGTACTGGATGACGATGAGCGCGGGCGGCTCGTCGGAGCCCTGGGCGACGGCGAGGAAGGCTCCCATTTTGAGCTCGCGGAGCTTGTCGGTGCTCCAGACCTCGCACTTAAGGCCGTTCTCGGCGGCCATCTCTGCGGCGCGCTGGCCGAGGATGGTGGGGGTCATGCGGTTGCCGGGTTCGTTGATCAGAGTGCGGGCGAAGTTCTGGGACTCGGCGATGACGACTCCTTCGCGATGACCTGCTGCGGCAGGGGATTTGTCGACGCCTGAAGGAACCTGGATGGAGAGGAATTCGACGCTGCGGTCCTTGCGGTCGGTGCGGTAGGTGTCGGAGTCGAAGTCGGCGAGGATGGCACCCTCGGCAATGGCGCGGGTGGACTGGGCCGGGTCGAAATTGCCCTCGGGGACGAGGATGGCCAGCGAACGGATGCCGCGCGGCTTGGCGAAGCGGACGGCGGTTCCAGCGGCCCTGCGGATGGCGTGCGGATCGGCTTTGGCTGCGTTGCCCAGTCCTACAATGAGCAGGCGGGTGGCGGCGAGGCCCTCGGGGGCATGCAGAAGCAGAGTTTCGTTGGCTTCAGCCTTGAATTCTCCGCTGGCGAGGACGAAGTTCGCGGCTTTTCTGACGGCTTCGTCGGAAGTCAGGAGGGTGATTTCAGGCTTCGCATCCTTATCTTTATTTACAGAAGTGTCGGCGGCGAAGACGGCGAGGAGTTCAGTCTGGGCAGAGGCGGCGGGAGTGAAGAGGAGTTCGGTTTTCATGTATGTCATTTACCTTTTGGCGATCATTGCCTTACACGGGAAGGGGAAAAGCAGGGTCGTAGAGGAACGGATTAACAACTAACACGCCATTCAGATCCTGTCCCGATTGCAAATCCTCGGTGAGAAGGTAACGGCATGAAGCGGCCTTGGCGCCTGCCACGATCAGTGAGTCCCAGAAAGAAAGCTGGTAACGGTCCTGGAGTTTCCACGCCTGCTCGAGCACACCGGAATCAACAGGCACAGGCCGCCAGGCAAGAAGATCCCTCACTTCCGCACGCGCCTGATCCCGCATGGCCGGCCATTTTTGTGCCACATTTGCGTAGAACTCCTGCAAGACCTGATAACTGATTCGGCCCCGCCGACTCTTCCACAGTTCAGCACGCCAGTTCTGGGCTACATGCTGTTTTTGCATGTCCGCTTTGTCCATCGCATAGAGGAGGACGTTTGTATCAACGAAGATGGGCGCGGTCATGAACCTCTTCGCGTGTCAGGTGAGGCCCGTCTGATTTTAAGAAGGGCTTTCGCGCCAATGCCCGACGCATCGCAGATTCATAAGCGTCCTCTTGCACCATGCGCTCGCGAAGTATTCCTCCGAGCAGGCGGGAGACACTGAGTTCCCTGCGCGCGGCCTCAATACGAGCCCAGCGAGCTACATCTTCTTCTACGGTCACCGTAATGTTCCGTAAACGGGGCTTCATATCACGATTATAGTGTTACACGAATCTCGTGTCGAACTGGTTCACACCTGAAATAGCCCTATTTCGCGTACTTCCCTTTGCTGTGAGCGATGGCGGCGCGGGCTTCGCGATCGGCTTCGCGGCGGCGTTCGGTTTCACGCTTGTCCCAGTCCTGCTTGCCTTTGGCGACGGCCAGTTCGCACTTGACGTGTCCATTGCGAAAATAAAGCCGGGTAGGGATGAGCGTATGTCCCTTGAGCTGCGTCTGTCCGATTAGTTTGCGGATTTCCTCGTGGTGGAGAAGGAGTTTTCGCGTCCGGAGCGAGTCGTGATTGCTGGTATTGCCGTGGGAATAAGGCCCAATATGGGCATTCAGCAGAAAAGCCTCCCCATCTTTGATGATTCCGTAGGAGTCTTTCAGGTTAGCCTTACCTTCGCGGATGGATTTCACCTCTGTCCCCCGCAGTGCGAGTCCACATTCAAAGCGATCGAGGAGGAAATAGTTGTGACTGGCGGCGCGATTGACGGCGGCATCGCGTTCACCGGCAGCGATGGGATCGCGCGGTTTCTTTTTCGCGGGCGCCTGAGTGACAGCATGTGTGGATTGCCGGGGCATGGGCGGGAGTCTGAACTTTCATGCTAGCACGCAGACGGAGGATGTCTGGCAGGCCAGACGACGGGGAGCACGATGCTATACTCGACGAGCACCCGGTGATGAGACGAAGCAGGTTTAGGTTCGCACCCCCAGGGCGAACGAAGGTCACTCAGGACCACAAAACAACACCGGAAGCAAGCTGCTGGAGTTTGATGAATCTGCGTATTTTGAGATGGGAATCGCTCGCGGTTCTGGCCCTTACCGTAGGGCTGGCACTGGTGGCCTTTAACTCCCGTGTGCATGCCCAGTCCGAAGAGAAGCTGGCCAAGGAATCGGCCAGCAAGCTGTACAAGCAGGGGCAGGCGGCCGAGGCGGCGGGCGACGTCGATCAGGCATTTCAACTCTTTTCGCGGGCGTTCCAGAAAAATCCGAAAGACCTGCGATACAAGACGAGCTATGAGCGCACGCGCTTTTCCGCTGCCGATATCCATGTCAAGCGGGGAGAGAAACTGCGCGATCAGGGTGACGAATCGGGTGCACTGACTGAGTTCATGCGGGCGCTCGAGATCGACCCCAGCAACGAGCTGGCGCAGCAGGAAATCAGGGCCATGCGCGAAAAGGCTGCCACCAGCGCAGCGCCCAACCAGGAAAGCTCGGTGTCGCCGGCCGAAGCAAGACTCATGAACGAGATCGGTTCGCCGATCGAGCTGAAACCGCTGTCAAATGAGCCCCTGACGCTGCACTCGGTCGAAGACAGCAAGGTCATTTACCAGACGGTAGGCAGGCTGGCCGGGGTCAACGTTCTGTTCGATCCCGACTACACCTCGAAGCGCATCCAGGTGGACCTGACAAACGTAGACCTCTACGATGCACTGCGGATTATCGGGACGATTTCGGGGACATTCTGGCGGCCGATTACGTCGAACACGATCTTCGTTGCCCAGAATAGCCGCGCGAAACGAACCGAGCTTGAGGAAGAGGCAGTCCAGACCTTTTATCTGACGAATGTAGCGCAGCAGAACGATTTCACCGACCTGCAGACGGCACTGCGCAACATGTTTCAGACGGCGAAGATATACGGTGTGGCCAGCCAGAACGCGATCATCATGCGCGGAACTCCCGACGAACTGCTGTTGGCGCGAAAGCTTATTTCCGATCTCGACAAGGCGAAGCCGGAGGTCGTAGTCGACGTTGCTGTGCTTGAGGTGAGCCGCAATTACGAACGCACGATCGGTATTCAGTTGCCGCAAACGGCCTCCATCAACTTTCAGGCGTCGAACTACAACAACACGACCACCTCTACTTCGTCGTCGTCCTCATCCACGACCACCACAACCACTTCCACCACCACCTCGACCAGCAGCAGCAATGGATTGACGCTGAATAGCCTGGCCCATCTCAATGGGACGAACTTCGCGGTCACCATTGGCCAGGCAACGGCTAACCTGCTGCTGACGGACAGCACCACGCGAATTCTTCAGAATCCGCGTATCCGTGCCTCGGACGGTCAAGAGGCGACGCTCAAGATCGGCGAAAAGCTGCCTGTGGCTACCGGCTCCTATCAGACCGGCGCAGCGACAGCGATCGTCAGCTCGCTGGTCAACACGCAGTTCCAGTACCTGGACATCGGCGTGAATATCACGGTGAAACCGACGGTTCACTACGACCGCGACGTGACCCTGAAGCTCAAGATCGAGGTTTCGTCGCAGAACGGAACATCGAATCTGGGCGGAATATCCGAGCCAATCATCACGCAGCGCACCGTCGACCAGACGATCCGCCTCAAGGAGGGCGAAGCGAATATCCTGGGCGGCATTCTGCAGCGGCAGACTTCGAATTCATTGAGCGGAACGCCGGGGCTGGCATCGGTGCCGATCCTCAAGTACATCTTCAGCAGCAATGACAAGACGACCATGGACGACGAGATCGTCTTCCTGCTGATTCCGCATGTGGTGCGGGCGGAGATGCTCAACCCGCTGAACCTGCGTGAGCTGGATACCGGCACAGGCAACACGATCGAGCTGCGCCATATCAACGAGGACACCACTCCTCAGCAGACGGCGCCGAAAGCTGGAGTATTTACGGTGGCACCGCCGCCGGCCGGGGCACCGGCTGCCCAGGAAGGCCCGCCACAGACTGCAGCGGCCGCAGCGGCTACCGCCGTCAACAATATGCAGACGGAAGGCACCGGAGGTCCGGTGAAACTGATGTTGACTCCCGACATCAGCCAGCAGAAGGTGGGGTCGACCTTCCAGGTGGCGGTGAACCTGGCGGGCGGATCGGACGTCTTCTCGGTGCCGATGCAGGTGCAGTATGACCAGACGAAGCTGAGCCTGATCAATGTCGATCTGGGAGATACGCCGGGTAAGGGCGTGAACTTTCTGGGGCAGGATGGGCAGGCGGTGGCACTGGTGCATCGCGACGACGGCAGCGGGAACATCGCGATCTCGGCTTCGCGTCCTCCGGGAACGCATGGAGTGACGGGAACGGGCACGGTGTGCGTGATGACCTTCCAGGCGAAGGCGCCTGGCGATGCGGCTGTGGTGATTACGCGGCCGATGGCACGCAACAGCATGCAGCAGTCGCTACCGGCAATCGGATCGCGGGCGATTGTGCAGATAAAGCCCTGAAGACGCGGGCAGTTGTGGATGTGAATATGCGTCGGGATCGGAGATCGCCGGGAACGCCACATGAGGCGGGGCTCACGCTTGTCGAGCTGATCGTGACGGTGGCGATTCTTGGTTTGCTGGCCGGAGCCGCCGTACCGATTGCGCGATTCCAGGTGAAGCGCGAGAAGGAGCGCGAGCTGCGCTATGACTTGTGGCAGATGCGCGATGCGATTGACCACTACAAGGACGCGGCGGACAAGAACGCATTTATCACCAAGGTAGATTCCCAGGGTTATCCGCCGGATCTGGAGACACTGGTGGACGGCGTGGACGTTCAAGGCAAGAAGGTCCGATTTCTGCGGCGGATTCCGGTCGATCCGATGACCGGCAAGGCGGAATGGGGGCTTCGCTCGATGCAGGATGATCCGGATAGCGATTCCTTCGGCGGGCAGAATGTCTTTGACGTGTACTCGAAGTCGGATGGCACGGCTCTCGACGGGACGAAGTACAAGGACTGGTAGAAGTGCAGCAGACGAGGCACAATTCGGCGCTGGAAAGCGGATTCACGTTGATCGAGCTGATGGTGGTCATGCTCATCATCGGCGTGCTGGCGGCGATTGCCATTCCCAACTTCGTTGCCTCGATCAAGAACGCCAAGGAAGCGGTGCTCAAGGAAGATCTGCATGTGATGCGCAACGCCATCGACTCCTACACGATGGACAAGCAGAAGGCTCCGCAGTCGCTGGATGACCTGGTGCAGGCCGGATATCTGCGCGAGATACCGCAGGACCCGATGACTCACTCAAAGGAAACCTGGGTGACGACGACCGACGATACGCTGGAGAGCATCGACCAGACGGAGCCGGGTGTCAACGATGTGCACAGCGGGTCGCAAGAGGTAGGCACGGACGGACAGGCGTATTCGACCTGGTAGGACTGGGCTCCCCGCGTTCAGGCGGGATTGGCGGCTGTGTGGATGGCGGACCAGAGGTCCTTGAGGCCGGATCCGGTTTTTGCGGAGCAGAGGAGCAGATTCTCAGTATCGAGGCCTTCGGTCAGGGCGGAGTGGGCTTTGGCGCGGCCGTTTCCGGAGAGCTTGTCGGACTTGGTGGCAACGACGAGGAAGTCACGCTGGATGGTCTTGAGATAGTGGATGAGCTGCGCGTCGGACTCCTGCGGCGGGATGTTACTGTCAACCAGGCAGAGGCAGAGGGCGAGTGTGCGGCGTTCGGCGAGGTAGGGCTCGATGAATTTGGGCCACTCGGCGGAGATGGATTTCGAGATTTTGGCGTAGCCGTAGCCGGGCAGATCGGCGAAGAGCATTTGCGGCTGCCGGCGCTCGTTCTCGAGTGAAAAGAAGTTGATGGCGCGGGTCCGTCCGGGGGTGGAGGAGACCTTGGCCTGCTTCGAGCCGAGGAGCGCGTTCAGCAGGCTCGATTTGCCGACGTTGGAACGGCCGAGGAAAGCGATCTCCGGCACTGAGGGCGCGGGGAACTGGGCAGGCGAGTGGGCGGAGATGAGGAATCTGGGGTAGACGGGCATTGCAACCATGATATCTACCGATGTCTGTCCTCTTATCTGCCCACCCCTACCCCCTCCTCTCTTTTCGGGGCGCGGCTTGTAAATCATAGATTCTAAATGGCTTTCATGGTCGACGTTTCTGGCAAATCATAGAAAAGATGCCGGCCCAGAGTCCGTAGGCGTGGTCGCTGAGGTGCAGGGCGTGGCCAACGACGGGAAAGACGAAGAGCGAGAGGGCGCCCAGGGCGAGGATGGCGGCGATGGCGTAGGAGGTGTCCTTTT
>Ga0335075_10004175_pt1 | contig 22651 bp, 20 predicted proteins | sample Lox_Sample_24_FD_206723 | JGI IMG/M metagenome (GOLD analysis project Ga0335075, IMG submission 206723) | Soil microbial communities from Loxahatchee National Wildlife Refuge, Florida, United States - Lox_Sample_2.4 | ecosystem: Environmental > Terrestrial > Soil > Wetlands | place: USA...
GGAAATCCGCGACCCTCGAAATAGTCGCTCGACTCCGGTTGGTTGACCGTCAATACCACTTCAAATCGGATGCTATGCTCCAGTCGCTCCAGATCCGCAAACAATTGAGCGATCATCTGACCGTGACCGTGGCTGACGACAGAAAGACTCAGCTCCGGTGCCGACACGGAATCGGCTGGCGGCGAATTCACCATCCTCACTTCCGGTAATAGTGCTCGGATTTCTTTATGCCACCGGGGAAAGCCCTTCTCAACAGGTGGCGGGCACCGCCGTCAAGCTTGAGCAGCAGGTCCCGCAGCGGCTGTTCCGGCCGACCCCGGAACGTAGTGACGTGCGAGTATTCGCTGGTCCCGACCGGATACTTCGAGAAATAATAATTGGAAACGCAGCACCGATTCTCCTGAGAATTATTTTTCGACACCGAATGCCAGGACCGTTTATCGGTCACCATCACCACCAGGCGATTGAAGCGACTTACGACTGTGAGCGGTCGCCCGTCCGGCCCCTCGGGCCACAATTCCAAATTACCTCCCTTTGCTTCAGTCCAATCAGGCGATACGTAAAAAAGCAGATTGAGAACACGGTAACGCTGTCTGGACTGATCGTGTGAATTGTCAATATGTGGATTGAGAAAATGCCCGTGCCCCATCACGGATATCCCGCCCGCATACAATCGCTCATCAGGCTCCAGCGCTCTCAGACGAGTTATTTCACCTATCTGCGCGACAATCTCCGGCGATTGAAATGCGTAGATGGCTTCTTCAAGCAATGGATCATACCGGTCCATCTGAGCCGAGACATATTTGACCTCGCGCAGAGTGCGTCTCAACGTCATGGCTTCGCCCGGCGGAAATGCCCGCCGGATTTCCCCGACCCAGTCCTGCGGCAGAACATCGTCAAGAACAAAATGCCTGATCGGGTCCGACGCGAGCCACTGCGCAGACAATTCGTCCCGAGCCGCACCGATTCTGGCGGCGATCTGCATGCCCAGGGATTGACGGGTCAGCATAACAGAGGTTCCGATATCACTATCGATATCGCTATAATAGCGAATTACGACGCATGTACATATGCCTCCCTGCTCCCGGTGTCAGCCTGGTTGTCGCTTCGATGCCTCGGTAATCTGCGGGGCATTGCCGAACGACAGTGGCTCGATACGGCAACCAATTTGAGGAACCGGGCTGCGGCTCGCCTGCTGCCGCCTGAGAGCGCGGGGATCTCCGCAATCTCCCGGGAACTCGAGGTGCCCGCGGCGACCCTGGAGCTGTACCTGATACTGGACCTCGCCCGACCAAGCCCGACATGAGCACCAACCCCACAGGTATCGCCACCGCACGCGACAGCCATGCCAGTTCCGCGCAAGGGTCACCCATACCCAAGCCCAGAATTGGAATCAACCTTCTTTTCATGAAGCCTGGCGAATTGACGGGACCAGGGATCTATGCTCAAAGATTGACCGATGTCCTGCTCGACCAGGGAAATTACGACTGGTTCTTATTCTGCCATCGCGAGCTGAAGCTTCCCGAAGACTGGGACTCCAAAGCCAAAATCTGCCGAATCTCCATCGGATCATCCCGATTTCTACGCGTGCTGCACGAGCAGATGAAATTGCCGCTGCATTGCCGGCACGAGCATATAGATCTGTTGTTCAGCCCTGGATTTGTCTCCCCCTTATGGGGAGTCCGCCGCAAAATCGTCGCCATTCCGGACATGTATTACGAGGTGATACCCCAGGTACTTCCGCCGATGCAACGCCGCTACTGGAAGATGTTCATTCCGCTATCGGTTCGCCGCTGCAACCAGATCATCGCGATTTCGAATTCTACCGCGAATGATATAGTCAAATACATACCGAGCGCTCGCGGCAAGGTCACCGTGACGCACCTGGCCTCCGCGGTCGAAGACTCCCAGGCACGCGGGGATCCGATCGCCAACATCGAGCCAGGCTACGTGCTCTACGTGGCAAATGTCGTCGCCAACAAGAATCCGCGATCCGTCGCGAAAGCCGCCGCAATGCTGGCGAAGCAGGGCAGATCGATACCCTTCGTGCACGTTGGGGTGGATCATTATTCACTTCTGCAGCGGGCTCTGACGGAATTCCATGTCGACTCGAATTTCAGGCTGCTGGGCAGGGTATCCGCCGCGCAACTGCGCTGGCTGTACCGCAATGCACTCTGCGCAATACTGCCTTCAATATACGAAGGATTCGGCATGCCCGCGCTCGAAGCGCAGGAATACGGCGCACCGCTCATCTGCTCCAGTGCGGGATCACTTGCCGAAGTCGCGGGAAACGGAGCCCTTTACTTTGAGCCTCTTGATGCAGCCAGACTGGCGGAGCTGATATCCAATATCGACGCGTCCCCACAACTGCGGCAGACGTTGATCCGTAAGGGCAAGGAGAACTGCATGAACTTCACCTGGGAACGAACGGCGCAGAAGACACTGCAGGTATTCTCGCAATCTTTATGCCCCAGCCAGCCGGATCCCTGATGTACGGCCGCACGGAGCGCCCCATGGCAATTCCGACATCTACACAATGGCAACGTGAGTTCTGGCGCCTGCTCTGCGCCCTCGTGCTGTGCTGCGGGCTGCTCGATGCAACGGCCATTTACAACACAAATACCTTCGGCATCAGCGTATTCGTCGTCGCCAGCGGAATCGCCGGCCTGTCCATCGTGCTGTCCACAGCGCCCGATGTGCGCGGCACTGCGACACTGAAGTATACGCACCTGGTGGCATGCATCCTTTGCCTGGCAATCTTCTGGCTGATCGCCTGCGTACAACTGGCGATGCGCGTCCAGGCCGACGATAAAGTATTCACACAGACCATGCTCCGCACTCTGGTAATCGGCCATTTCATCGTGTGCCTTACGATACTAAAACTGGTCGACGACCGCGAGTATGTGAAGTCCGTGCTGTTTTGGTGCCTTCTCATATACCTCTCATACGGGATATATGACTTCGCGGCCCAGATTTTTCAATATCCGCGCTTCCTGGATCCGCTGCGGAACAACGCAAGTTTTTTTATCAGTAGACAAACCGGAACGCAAGGCTGGATCGCACTTCCCCGCCTGTCCAGCCTCGCTGCCGAGCCATCCTTGACAGCCATGCCGGTGGCACTGTCAGCTTATCTCGCGTTTCAGTTCAGGGGCCCACGAAGATTCTTACTGATCGCGCTCTGTACCTTGTTCGTGCTCGGCACATTTGCCCGTTCGGTGTGGATCACAATGGTGGGCGGCACGTTACTCGTCGTCGGCATGAAAGTACTGAAACATTGGAGTAGAAGATCCGGACTGGACCCGACCAAACTCGCATTACTCATCCTGGCAATTTGTCTACCGCCTATCGTAATGGCGTCGTCCGACTTCATCACTCCCGGCCCGAATGCCGACACATCGGAGCTCATACGCGTTGAAGCGTCCCGCGCTGGTATCGATATGTTCCTTCATCACCCGCTTGTTGGTGTCGGTTTTGAAGGATGGCGAGGCAGCGCGGCGTCCTTCAAGGGACATGTCTTCGGCTCGGCTCAGATCATCACTGAAATTGACAACGGCTTCTCTCTCTACCTGGCATCCCTGGGATTGCTGGGGATATTTGCCATTTATACCCCCCTATTCCTGATTCTCACACAGCCACGCATATCCGTTTCCGCAACTGCATGGTGGGTAGGAATCTACTGCTTTTCCGCCTTGAATACCGACTTCATAAGTCTGGCCAGCACCTGGACGGCACTCGCAGTCATTATGACGCTGTCGTCTTCCGGTTCCATCCATGAGAATCAAGCCAGCCCGGCAACGCGGTTGCTGGAAAATGGCCGAAATCGGCAGACCTAAGTTGCGTGCAACCTTGCGCCATCGATCGCCGCACGCAGGCGCAACAACAGCCCGTTCCAGGAATCCTTTCCAAATATCCATCGTGACACCAGATACAGCGCATAGGTCAGGCCATACAGCGCGAAAATGAGGAGCGGCATGTGTTTCCTCATGAAATAGAGTTTGTTTCGCGTCATCATTCGCAATGTGAAATCCGATCTTCCCCCGCCCGTCAGTGAACTTACCTTGTGGCGCAGGGTTGCCATATGGCAATACCATATGCATATATCGGCACGCCTGCATCTGAGCACAAAATCAGCGTCGTCGTAATAGACGAAATAGCGCTCGTCCATCAGTCCGACCACGCCGAATACGTCGGACCTTATCAGCATACAACAGGTGGGCGCATAAGCCGTTTCCCCGGCCGTATCGAATTGCCCGGCGTCGACCTCACCTTCGCCCCGATGCCAGGTGCTGTATCCCCGCAGCCGATACAACCCGCCTCCGGCGCACCATATTTTTTGCGGCTGATCGAAAAAATGAATTTTAGGAACGACTATTGCGTGGCGGCCACTGATGCATTCGCGCAATAGCGAACTGAATAATTCAGGGCCGAATGCCGTGTCATTGTTGAGCAGCAATACATGCGAGCAGTCATCCTGCAAGGCCAGTCGGATGCCTTGATTATTCGCCGCCGCCACTCCCCGGTTGGCCTCGTTCCTGATCAGGACGTAACGCGCATCCGCGATCGAGGCCACCATATCAGCCGAACCGTCATGCGATGCGTTGTCTACGACATAAATCTTGTAGTCGACACCAGCCTGCGAGGCAATAGACGCCATAAAATCCGGTAAAACGGTGGCGCTATTGTAGGTAACGGTAACGACGCCGATCCGTGACCCGACAAAGTCATTCACAGAACAACCCTCTGTATCTCAGCTCGGCAATGGAATTGTCGCGATGGTATCCGGAAACCTCAAGGGATGTCAGATCTGCGGGCACGCAGCAATACGGTCAGGCATGAAAGCAGGAATCCTCCCAGAACAGCGGTGCCAATCCATACTGCCGGCAGTGGCGACGACTGCTTTTCGGGGGGGACAGCCGGATCGACCACCCTGAACGCATACTGTTCGTTGCCACGAGCCAGCATTTCCTTTTCGATTTGATTCTCCATGAGCGAATAAATCGCCTGCCGCAATTCAACAGCGTTCGTCTTGGCAAGCTGGGCGTTGAGATAGTCAATATCGCGTTCCGATTCCGCTATCGCTTTGTTGCGCAAGTAGTCATTGGTCATCTTTACCAGGCCATTCGCCCATTTGGCCGCCAACAGAGGATCCCTCCAGGTTATGGTCATCGCCACCAGACCGCTCTTGGGATTTTCCTCGACAGCTTGCACTTTTTTCTTGAAATAGATGTCGCCCTTCCACAACGTCGGCATCTTATCGGGATTATCGGTCTTCCAGCGGTTATGGACAGAATCCCACTTCCGCCAGAACAGCACCGGCAACAGATTCTCCTGCTCGATGTAGCCCTCGGTAAGTACCTGGGATTGGAGCGTGGCGATCGAAATGGCCTGAGTCTGACTCTCCTTTGACGTAAGGCCAACCACGGCGGCCAAGCCACCCAACTGGGATCCCAATGCGGCGCCCAACTCGTTGTCGGATGAAGTCGCCGATACCGGAGAAAGCAATATTGTGGCCTCATACTCACGCGGCATGACGAACGCAGCGACTGCTGCCAGTGCCCCCAATACAAGAGGCACGGCCGACACAAATAGTTTCTTGCTCCACAGCAGCAGGAGCAAATCAATGAAACCAACCTCCCGGACATTCGGTTGCAGATTAAAGCCCGCGCCGATCGTACGGATTGGAATGTTTTCCGAAGTCAAGGTCTTTCACCACTTATCTGTCTGTCACCAATGGCGCTCTCGAGGACTAGCAGCACCGCCTCGAATGATTAGATCAAAACCTGTCCGTTCTGGCAAAATCCACTTACGGTCGGTTGTCCTTCGGCACGTGTGAACATGATTACACTTTTGAAAACTCTCGCCAGGAATCTGGCCTATCGTCCCCGGGGCATGACGATGGGACCACAGTCAGCCGTTTACCTGCCGCGTTGGATCGTAAATCCTCAACGCATAGATATCGGCAAAAACACCCAGATCATGCGCCACTGCCGACTTGAAGCCTACGGTACGCGCAACGACCAGAGGTTGAATGGACGCATATCCATTGGAGATGATGTCTACATAGGCGCGTATTGCATGTTGGCGTCCATGAACACGATAAAAATAGGTGATGGTTGTGTTATAAGCGACAACGTTTATATCTCGGATGCGGCACATGGACTCAATCCGGATGCGGGCCTGATTTTTCAACAGCCGCTCGAATCGAAGGGAGGCATAGACATCGGTAAATCCTGTTTCATCGGATTGGGCAGCTCAATATTGCCTGGCGTATCCCTTGGCAGTCATTGCGTAGTAGGAACCCGCGCCGTGGTCACGAAAAGTTTTCCCGCTTACTCCATGATCGTTGGCAATCCGGCGCGACTGGTAAAGAGATATGACCTTGGCCGCAGAGAATGGGTGGCTTCGTCGGAGAGATAGCTCGGATGGAACCGCCGATTTCTAGTAGCGGCAGGTACCTATAAAAGCAGGTCGCGGCTGTATTTCTCTTTTGGAATACATACGATCTCGCCTATGTCCGGCAGCCCTGGTTTGGCGCGAATATCGTGCGCGTCCTTGACCACATAATCGAGCTTCTCAAATAGCTCGATTACATCGCCGGCCGTGCGCCCGGTGGAATTGGATGGTGCACGCCACAATTCTGAGATCACCGTCGGCCTGAACTTGGTCAATGTATCCCGCGCGCCGTCAAATACCGCGTATTCCGAACCTTCAACGTCCACCTTAATGAGCCCCGGACGCAATCCATACTGAACCACCAGATCATCCAGGCGTTCTATTGGAACCGCCTCCGATCTCACCTGATGATCCCTGGTAGCAGCATGCTCCAGTACGTTGACGGAAGAATACTCTTCCAGACCAGGAACATAATTAATCGCCGCCTCGCCCTTGTTCGCCCCGATCAAACCCTTGAAAAGGATGACCTTATTGGATATGCTATTGAGTTTGACATTCTCGCTCAGCCGTGCAAATGCTTCGGCTGTGGGCTCTACCGCAAAGAGCCTGCCAGTGGTCAGTTTCTTGGCGCCACCGACAGTATAGAAGCCAACATTGGCACCGACGTCCAGGACATCGTCCTCCGGACGCAGCAGTGAAAAGAACAGCCCGGAAACACGCGGCTCGTAATAGCCCTGCTGCAAAACGCGGTGAAGAAGGTGCGATCGCGGATTTATGGAGAACACGCCATCAAATTCCTCCACCTCGAACACGACGTTGCTCCTGAAGATTCTGCCCATGCGTTCCAATGTCGTGCTGGCCGGGCGCAGACGCCACTTCAGCAAGGCATGCCTGACTGCTATGGGGGCCGCGAGCATACCTGTCAGTAATGCATGACGCTTGATGAATTTCTTCATTGTTCAATATTCTCCAACAATCTTCTTGACCATGCGTTGCGCTCACGCTCAATGACAATGCGGCAGCGCTATGAAAAGCGCTGCAGGGGCAACCCAACGCGCCTCATCATCCTCAGCAGCCATTGCCTTTCGGGCATATCCATCGAATATTTCCAGATTGCAAAAAGGCTGGTCGCGGCACACACCGTGGCAAGCGCCAGCCGCAGGGAGGCGGGCACCGGCAACGCCTCAACAGGCGGGATGAAGGCGATCGGGATGAAGCACATCAATGGAATGAATATCGCCTTGCGCACGAGGAAACGGCCATCCCCGACCACGTCTCGCGTCCTTGGGTAATTGTAGAAAATGTTCATTGCCTGTCCCACGATGGCGCCTACGATTACCCCGCAAGCCACTCCATCGGCGCCAAACTCGAGCCCGAGCAGGATTGCCGAGCACGTATTGGAAAACGCTTCGGCGAGCGCAGGAAGCCGCGCAACCCGATGGTTGTTCGTAGCCAGGAGTAAAGTCGCGTATGGTGTCGCGATCAGCCGGATCGCCTGCCCGATCAGCAGCAGCCTCAGGATCAACGTAGCCTGGTCCGCGTACGATCTGCCGAGCCACAGCGTCAGGATTTGGTGGCTCAGAAGAAAGACCGGCGCCACGGATAACACGATGGTGATCAGACAGACGCGGGTGGATCTCTCCAGCAGCGAATGAAGTCGGGCCATCTCGCGGGAGACGAAAAAGCGGGACCCCACCTGCAGAAGAGGTCTGAACATGGCATTCTGCGCGCCGGCAACGATGGTAATCGGAGTCACGCAGACCGCATAGGCGGCGACGCGCGCAAAGTCGACTCGCGCCACGATCGCGACATCGAGTCCCGACACCATCAGCATGCCGATGCTCCATATCATGCTGCTGCTGCAATAGCTCCAGAGCTCCTTCGCCGCCTCCCGGTCGATAAACCACCGATTGATTTTCAGGCGACCGTGTATCCGAGCGACCCACCAATATGCTCCGTACGAAATCAGCTTGACGGTCGCGAACCCCACCGCCAGGGCTACGATGCCGTACCCCGCCAGGGCCAGAGCGATCAGTGCCGCCGACGATATCAGACCGGCGGGCGCGGCAATGAGCGTAACGAGCTCGTAGCGCTCTATCCCCGCCAAAATTCCTCGAAACGCGCTTGCAGGCAAGCCCAACGATATTCCAAGTCCCACTATCGCCAGCGCAATTCGCGCCTGGGTCAGCAGGACAGGTGGTATTTGCGGGAACAGCGCGTGGAGATAGACACTCGAGGCGGCGAGCCCGCAAAAGCCAATGGCTGCAGCGACACAGAGAATGCTGAATGCGCTGCTGACGAAGTCTTCCGCCATCTTGCGCTTGAAGTCCGCGAGGTAATAGGCGACATAGCGGCCGACCGCTCCCTGGATACCGAGGTCCAGTACCGAGACGTAGCCGGCGATCTGCAATAACAGCGCCCATGCGCCAAACTCCATGGGAGACAGCGTCCGTGACAACACGGGGGGAACGAACACGCCTGTCAGCGCAACGGAAAGTCCCGTGATTATGTTGGCAACCGAGTTCCTTATTACATGCCCGGCGCCACGCCGGTCATGAGACTCTTGGCATTCGCGCTCGGGTTGCGATGCTTTATCTTCGCTGGTCAACTGAAAAGGCCCATCGCCGGAGCGGCAAAGCGACGCGGAATCCGTTCAGGCAGTCACGCGGCCGAGACCGCGTGCCGTCAGCTCCATCTGCGCCTCGCGTGAACGGTCAGCGACCAGTGGTTGCGTCACGGCCCAGCCCACGAACCGCTCGAGCCCTTCTTCGAAGGAGGTGGAGGGGGTGTAGCCGAGCAGCGCGCGCGCTCGTGTAAGGTCGGCGTAGCAATGACGTATGTCGCCACTGCGGAATTCGCCGCTCACCCTTATTTCCGAATCGCTGTTGAGCAGGGCTTTAAGACGCTCTGCCACCTCTCTCACCGAGGTCGGCTGCCCGGATCCGATGTTGACTGCATGGAATCCATCCGCCGGGCACTCGATGGCGCTGCGGATGGCACGCACGACATCCGTTACATGGACGAAATCCCTGCTCTCTTTGCCGTCCTCGAATATGTTGACCGGCAGTCCCTGGCGCATTCTGTTGGAAAATATGGAAAGAATCCCCGTGTAGGGATTCCGTAACGACTGCCGCTCCCCGAAGACGTTCTGCAAGCGAAGAGCCGTCACGCTCTTTCCATAAGCTTCCGAGAAGACCGTTCCAAGCTGCTCCATCGCCACTTTCGTGGCCGCGTAGATGGAGGCCGGCCTGGGCTGCACAGACTCTGGAGTGGCGATGGGACGCAAGCGTCGTCCATCGGCGTGGACAGGATCCCACTGTCCGGCGGTCAATTGCTGATAGCTGCGCGGCGCGGGTACGGTGATCTCGCCATCGATTTCGTAGGCACCCTCGCCATAAATGGAACGGCTTGACGCAAGAATGATCTTCTTGATGTGCTTGTGCCCGACTGCCACGCACTCAAACAGTGCCGCCGTCGCCTGTACGTTCACCTCGTAATAATGGGCAATCTGGTACATCGACTGCCCAGTGCCGGTTTCCGCCGCCAGATGTATCACGACGTCGCAATCGTGCATGGCTTCATTCAGGAACGCGACATCGCGGACATCGCCACGCCTGAAATCGACCGCCGCATGACTGAGCCATGGATACCCCAGGACGGGTATCTGGCCGTGGATTTGAGGACTCAGGCTATCGATCACCCGCACTGCGGCGCCTGATTCCACCAGGGATTCAGTCAGCCAGGATCCGACGAATCCCCCGCCACCCGTAATCAGAACTCGACCGGTGGTCATGCTTTTTCGCTGAGGTCATATTGCCGGAAGAGCGTCAACGGAGCGTCGCTCGCCAGACTCGCAGTTGCAATGTTCATGAGGCGTGTACCGGTACGGGCGACATTCACAACGCATGCACTGCCGCGGTCGCAATAGCGACGTTGTACAGGATGCCCGTCACGGCCTCCCAGAATGGCAGCGGCAGCATCTGTTCGGCGTTGATCGGCACCACGATCGTGTCTCCCGGATGAATGTCCACGTCGGACCCGCGGTTGAACCAACGGCTGCCCTCGTTTGCGACGACACTGCCGTCGGCCCGAACCACGTAGATTCTCTTGTGGTCCGCCTGCGCGGTGAGCCCGCCGCTCAGACGAATGTAGGCGTCGCGCGACATATCCGGATTGTAGAGATGCGAAGTCGGATCCTGAACCTCGCCGATGACCGTCACCTCCTGTTCGTACTTGGGCACGATCAGCTCGTCGCCGTTGCGAAGAACGACGTCGTCGGGCGCATTCGCCGGCTCGGAAATGATGCGCCGCAAACTGATGACGAGCCGTCCCACAGCCTTCTCACCCTGGAGCTGCTGCAGCAGAGACCGGCCCACGATCAGCGCGCTGGATGCATTCTCAGGATTGCCGCCTGAACTGGTGGCTACGGCACGAAGCGCCAGCACCCCAAGCTCCACCTTCATCCGCTCCGCGAGTTGGTCCATCTCCTGCTGCTCACGCTCCTTCAGCTCGACGCGGGTGAACACGGCACCCTGGGGGAACGCGTATGGGGTCAGCCCTCCCGCCCGTTCGATCACGGATTTCAGCGTCTCACCCGGCTCGATGGTATAGGCACCGGGGAAGCGTACCTCTCCCATGAGTGTCACGCTCTCCTGATTCGCCCATTGCGAGACTTCCTTGACGCTCAGAACGTCGTAGGGCTCGAGCTTTACGTTGTCCGCCGGGTTGCCGCTCAGTGCTCCGGCAAGGTCGACACTCATCAGCTCGGTCCGCCGCGTACCGCTGGGGACCACAACGTAACGCGTCAGCTCGGCCCTGCCGGCGTAAGCCGCATCGGCCAGGCCACCGCCCGCCCGAATCAGGTCAGCCACTCTCATGCCCTGCTCGAGCGGGTACTGCCCGGGCACATTCACGCGGCCCTCGATACTGACCACCTCCTCCGGTTGCTGCTCCGTCGACTCTGCACGCAGCTCGTCCAGGATGGGCTGCATGATCCGGTCGCGGCTGGAGGATAGATCGAACACAGTGACCTGATCACGCGGCATCAGCGTGACGTCCGCCTTCGACGCTGGAGCCGCCAGCGCGGCCGCCAGATCTGCGGATAGCACCACGACGTGCCGGTCGGGCGGCAGCTCGCGGCGAATGAGCACGTAATGGAGGTCCGCACCCGGCTTGAGGTCGTCGACGGAGCGGATGACATCCACCAAGCGCATACCCGGCCGGTACGCGTAGGGGCCAGGCGTGTAGACGTGCCCCTGCACGATGACAGCGGAATCCAGCGTGGGCTTGAGCCGTGGTACATCAATCAAATCTCCGTTGCTCAGTCCCTCCCCCACTCCAGCGGCTAAGGCGAGATCCAAGGGGAGCACCACCCGCTCGCCATTCGGCTGGATGCGGGTCAGTGTCGCCTTTGAGGTGTCCGCGTCCGGGGTGAGTCCACCCGCCAACGCGATGACCTGGGCGGGTGTCGTCTCATCCTTGATCTCATAGATCGCAGGCCGTTCGACCTCCCCTTCCACCGCGACCGTGCGACCGACGGGAGGCACGAATACGACATCTCCCTGGAGAAGCTTCACGTCATCCGCGGTACTGCCATGGATCAGGAGATCATAAACGTCGAGGGTGCGCACCAGGGCACCATTGCGCTTCAGCTCGATCCTGCGGAGCGATCCCGTCTTCTGAATACCGCCGGCAGCATAGAGGGCGGAGGTGATGGTACCGAGGCCGCTGATCGTATACGAACCCGGCTGGAACGCATTGCCCATCACGAAGACCTGGATGGAGCGGGTCTCCTCCATCGTCACGCTGGCACGCACGCCGATCATCTGGTGCGCCACTTTCGACTCGATCTCCGTCTGCACCGCGCTGAAGAGTTGTCCACCGACGGCGACCGGCCCCAATTGCGGGAAGTTGACGCGGCCATCCCGCCCCACGACCATCTGGTAGGCTTGGTTCTGGCTACCGTAGAGCAGCACGTCCAGAACATCGCCGGGACCTACGATGTAGTTGGACGGTATCGGTACGTTGGTGATTGGGTTGAAGTTGGCAGGATACTGCGCGAACAGGTCGTAGCCGAAAGGCTTGAGCGCCTCCTCCCCCGTCTTCTCGAGCGGCAGCAGCGTCAGCCTGACTTGCACATTCTGGAAGGCGGGCACGACGGACAGCCTCAGAGTCGCCTGATCTTCTGTGAGGCCAAGGAGCGGGATGGGTGCGAAGCCCGGGAGCATCAGCTCGCCGTTCGGCGAGAGCTGATAGGGATTGCGCGAGCGGATTACGTCCATCAAGGCCGTCAGCCGCTGCTTGTCGGCTGCGCTCAGATTGGTAGCCACCGGCGTGGAAGCCTGCGCCGGTGCCATGGCACTGCCCCCCGTGCCAGTACCCTGCAGCGCCTGCAGAGCCTGCAGATTCTGCTGCGACAGGCCACCTCCGACCGCCTGAGTGTTGTACGCCTGCTGGAGCGCCAGGGCGGCCTGCGACTGCGCTTGCGGCGGCAGATGGAATCCGAGCTCGATGATGACCCAGTCGCCACCCTTCAGGACCGGGATCAGGGGCTCCTGCTCCTCTCCCAGGCGCCTCTGGCGGAGCGCCATCTCCTGCTCGAGTGCCTGGAGCTGTCCCTGATTGCCCTGACCGGCCTGCCCGAGCGCACCCGGGTAGTTATTGAGCTGGCTCGTGCCCGGGCCAAGGGTTCCGGCACCGGTGATGCGCCCCAGGATAGCCTGCTGCTCGGACGGCGAGAGCCCCTGAAGCAAGGCTAATGGATTGTCGCTTGACCCGAGCGGTGACGTCTGAGCTTGAACCGAGGTAGCGAGCAGCCATAGGCTCAAAAACGCAAGCAGCAACCCGGCCAGCGGCCCGAACGGACGTCGCATCAAGCGCATTACCAACCTTTATCGCCAGTGCACGAAGTAGCGCACGCTCGAGCCTCCGTCCAGCTGTCCGCCGGATTCTCGAGGCCCTCATCGCCCCCGGCTCGCCTCATGCGAGACTCGTGATTGTAGCGGGAGCGCTGCCGCTTTGGAGCGGATTTGGCACGCAAGCGTTCCCGAGCGATCGTGGCACTGCCCTAGCGACGTGCGCGCTATCGGTAATGCGTCTCGATCCAGCGCTGATAGCTGCCGTCCATGATCGCGCGCCACCACCACTCGTTCTCGATGTACCAGTGGAACGTGCTCCGGAGCCCCTCGGCCAGCGTCACCTGCGCCCGATACCCAAGCCCCCGCTCGATCTTGCCGCAGTCGATCGCATAGCGGCGATCGTGGCCGGGGCGGTCTTTGACGAAATGAACGAGGCTCGAGCACTTCCCGCCACGGGCCGCGGGGCAACCGCTGAAACGGGAGCGGAGCTCCTGGCGGCTCCCGAAGGCCTCATCGGCTACGGCGCACAGCGTCTCGACCAGCTTCAGGTTCTCGCTCTCGACGCCGCCGCCAATGTTGTAGACCTCCCCGGGGCTGCCCTTCTTCAGAATCAGGTCCAGACCGCGGCAGTGATCGCTCACGTGCAGCCAGTCCCTGACGTTGCGGCCGTCGCCGTAGATCGGCAGTGGTCGCCCGTGCAACAGGTTCACGATCATCAGCGGAATCAGCTTTTCGGGAAAATGGAACGGGCCGTAGTTGTTCGAGCAGTTGCTGGTCGTGACCTCGAGCCCATAGGTATGGTGGTAAGCCCGAACGAGGTGATCGGATGCGGCTTTGCTTGCCGAATAAGGTGAGTTCGGCGCATACGGGGTGCTCTCGTGGAATCCGGGGTCATCCAATCCCAAAGATCCGTAGACCTCGTCCGTCGATACGTGATGGAAGCGGTGCGTTGCGACCGTCTTCTCCTCCAGCCATACCTTGCGCGCCGCCTTCAGCATCGAGTGGGTGCCTTGTACATTGGTCTCGATGAAGGCGTCGGGTCCGTGGATGGAGCGGTCAACGTGCGACTCCGCGGCGAAATGCACGATGGTGTCGATCTTCTCCTCTCGCAGCAGGCGCTCCACCAGCGGCGTGTCGCAGATGTTGCCCTGCACGAACTTGAGCTCCGGGCGCTCCTTGACCGGCTCCAGATTGGCGAGATTGCCGGCGTAGGTCAGCGCATCGAGCACCACCACGCGCTCGCCGGGGTGAGCGCTCAGCCAGTAGTGCACAAAGTTAGCGCCGATGAAGCCGGCGCCGCCGGTAACGAGCAGCCTAGTCACTGGGGAGCTCTCTCATGACGTCGCGCAGGCGCCTGCGCCAGTGAATGGGTAAGAGACCGTAACGAGCCAGGGAGCGCTTGTCGAGCACGCTATAGGCGGGGCGGCGCGCGGGCGTCGTGTACTCCGCGGTGGTGATGGGAGTGACAGCGATCTCGGGTGGGAGCAGTCCCAGTTGCCCTCCCTCCTCCGCGATCGCGACCGCAAAGTCGTACCAGCTCGCTACGCCCGCGTCGGTCCAATGGTGGATGCCGCGAATCTCCGTATCGGCCGCGATTCGCCACAGCGCTTCCGCGAGGGAGCGCGCCGCGGTTGGTGTTCCCACCTGATCCGCGACCACGCGTACTGATCCATTCGCGCGCATGATGCGCAGCATGGTGCGCAGGAAGTTGGCGCCGGTTGCGGCGTAGACCCAGGCGGTGCGCACGATCGCGGAGCGCTCGGGAAGCGCCTCCAGAACGCTCCGCTCGCCGTCCAGCTTGGTCCTGCCGTAGACGCTGAGAGGGTTGGTGGCGGAATCCGGCCGATAGGGAACGCCTGCGGCGCCATCGAACACGAAGTCGGTCGAGATGTGGATCAGCCGGGCGCCGTATTCCCGGGCCGCGGAGGCCAGATGCCCCGGACCCTCCGCATTGATCCGCGCGGCAGCCTCGGGCTCCGATTCGGCCCTATCGACCGCGGTATACGCGGCGGCATTGATGATCACGGCCGGCCGATGACGCCCGATGCACTCGCGTACCGCCTCGCCCGCGCCGATATCAAGGTCGGCGTGCGTGCAGGGCACCAGCTCGAGGTCGTCCGGCGCAGCAGCGAGCAGCGCGCGCCCGACTTGCCCGCCGGCCCCCGTGATCAGGACCTTGGTTGCCGGCGCCGCGCGCAGCGTCAAGGATAGACCTCCGCATCGTGAAAAGCGGCGGCCGCGGCGTCCTTGCCCGAGAGCACCGGCTCTGCGCCCGCGGGCAGCGGCCACTTCACGCCGATCTGGGGATCATTCCAGAGGATCGCCCGCTCATGGTTGGGCGCCCAGAAATCCGTGACCTTGTAGAGGAAGTCCGCGGAGTCGCTGAGCACGAGGTAACCATGCGCGAAGCCGGGAGGAACCCACAGCATGTGGTGATTTTCCGCGGAAAGCACCACTCCGACCCATTTGCCGAAGGTTGGCGAGCTGCGGCGAATGTCGACTGCCACGTCGTAGACCGTGCCCGTGACGACACGTACCAACTTCCCCTGCGGCTGCTGTATTTGGTAATGCAGTCCCCGCAGGATGTGCCGTGCGGAATGGCTGTGGTTGTCCTGCACGAACCTCAGCTCGAGTCCCGCGGCAATGAATTTGCGCTCCTCCCACGATTCCATGAAGTAGCCGCGGGCATCGCCGAACACTTTCGGGCGGATGAGCACGACTTCTGGAATGTCGGTCGGGACGAATTCCATGTCAGGGCTGCCCCTGCAGAATGTCGAGAAGATAGGCGCCGTATCCCGTTTTGGCGAGCGGCCGCGCCAGCGATTCCAGCTGAGCGGCGGAAATATACTGCCTGCGATAGGCGATCTCCTCGGGGCAGCAGACCTTCAGCCCCTGCCTGGTCTCGATCGCCTCGATGAACATCGACGCTTGCAGCAGCGACTCGTGGGTGCCCGTGTCGAGCCACGCCACGCCGCGACCCAACTGCTCCACCCGCAGCGCGCCGCGCTCCAGGTACTTGCGATTCACGTCTGTGATCTCGAGCTCCCCGCGTGCGGAGGGCTTGAGGCCCGCGGCGACGTCGAGCACCTGATTGTCGTAGAAGTAAAGACCAGTCACAGCGAAGTGCGATTTCGGTTTCTCAGGCTTCTCCTCGATGTCGAGCGCCCGCCCCGCCTCATCGAACTGCACGACACCGTACCGCTCCGGGTCGCGCACCCGGTAGGCGAACACCGTCGCACCTTCGCCGTGCCGGGCTGCGGCCTCGAGCTGCTCGGGCAACCCCTGGCCGTAGAAGATGTTGTCGCCGAGGACCAGCGCGACGCGATCGTTGCCGACGAAACGTTGGCCGATGATGAACGCTTGCGCCAGCCCTTCGGGCCGGGGTTGCTCGGCGTAAGAAAGCGAGATCCCCCACTTGGCGCCGTCCCCGAGCAGCCGGCGAAAGAGCGGCAGGTCCTCGGGCGTCGAGATGAGCAGAATGTCCCTGATTCCCGCCAGCATCAGTGCCGCCAGCGGGTAATAGACCATGGGCTTGTCATAGACCGGCAGGAGCTGCTTGCTGATGCTGAGGGTCACCGGGTGCAACCGGGTTCCCGCTCCGCCGGCGAGCACGATGCCTTTCAAGTTCTTGATTCCTCTGGTGAGTTTCAGCGAGAGCTTGCCACAACGGACCTCGCGCAGGCGAGCAGATCTTCGTACACGGCATCCGCTCGCGCCACCGCCTCCTCGGGCAGGGTATAGCCCGTCCGCACCAGGAAGCAGCGGCCAATTCCCGCCGCTCGACCTGCCTCGATGTCCGATAGGCGGTCACCCACCAGTAAGGACGCGCCGGGCTCGATATCGAGCGCCTGGGCGGCCCGCCGCAGCATGCCGGGCTTCGGCTTGCGGCAGTCGCAGTCGAGGCGATAGCGCTCGACTGGCGCGTCGGGCAGGTGTGGGCAGTACTCGACCGCATCCAGGGGGACCTCCGCGGCCGCAAGCTGTGCGCGCATGTGCTCCGTAAGCGCCAGGTAATCGGCCTCCGAGTAGAGGCCGCGGGCGATTCCTGACTGGTTGGTGATCACCACGAGGAGGTAGCCCGCCTGCCTGAGCAGGCGCAACGCCGCGACCGCTCCCGGCAACAACACAAAGTCCTCATGGCGATGGACGAAAGCCCGCTCCTCGTTGAGCACTCCGTCGCGGTCGATGAACGCCGCCTTGCGGCTCATGAGCCGCCGCGAATGCGTTGCACGAGCGCAGTGGTCGAGTAGCCATCGACGAACGGAATGGCCACCGAGCGGCCGCCCCAGCTGCGCACCAGTCGGGTCTCCTCCAGAGTCTCCGTATCATAGTCACCGCCCTTGACATACACGTCGGGCCGGCAGCGCTGCAGCAATTCGCAGGGAGTCGCCTCCTCGAACGTGGTGACAAAGGAAACGCTCTCGAGCGCCGCCACCACGAGCGACCGGTCGCTCTCCCGATTGAGCGGCCGACCCGGTCCCTTGCCGAGCCGGCTCGCCGACGAGTCGCTGTTGACGGCGACGAGCAGCGCAGCGCCGAGCTCACGAGCGGCCGCGAGGTATACGACATGACCACGATGCAGAACGTCAAACACGCCGTTGGTGAACACCAGCGGGCGCGGCCATTCCCTTCCGCGGACTTCAGCGGCCGGGACCAGCTTGCGACTCAATGACACGGGGATCTTCGACATCGATTGCGCTCAAGCCGCCACGTCCCGCTGCGCGGCGAACCACTGCGCATATCGCCGCACACCCGTCGCCACATCCACGAACTGAACGTCGCAGCCGGAAGCGCGCAGCAAAGCCAGCTCCGCCTGGGTGTGGCATTGATATTTGCCGACCAGAGCCTGTGGGAAAGGGGTGTACTCGATCAGGCCCTGAGACACTTGCTGCTCGAGGCCGAGCGGCGCTTCGCCGCGAAGGGCCCGTGACGCGTTGATCGTCGCGTGGGCCACATCATTGAAGGGCTGCGCCCTGCCCGTGCCGACGTTGAAGATGCCACTACGCTCCGGATGCCGCAGGAACCAGAGATTCACCGCGACGACATCATCAACGAACACGAAGTCGCGAGTCTGCTGGCCCGGACCATATCCTCCATACTCCCCAAAGAGCTTTACCTTGCCGGTCTCGCGCAGCTGCCCGAAGTGATGGCAAACCACCGACGCCATTCGCCCCTTGTGCTGCTCGCGCGGTCCGTAGACGTTGAAGTATCGGAAGCCCGCTACCTGGAACCGCGCAGTCGGGAGCACGCGGCGCACGATGTTATCGAAGAGAAGCTTCGAGTAGCCGTATACGTTGAGCGGCCGCTCGTGCTCCGGCGCCTCACGGAACGTCGAGCTATCGCCGTACGTGGCGCCGGACGAGGCGTAGAGCAGCCGCGTCCCGCGGCCCTGGCAGACATCGAGCAGGTCCTTCGAGCAGCGATAGTTGGTTTCCAGCATGTAACGGCCGTTGTGCTCCATCGTATCGGAGCAGGCCCCCTGGTGGAACACGGCGTCGATGTGGCCCAGCTCGCCCAGGGCAAAGCGGTCATAGAACTCGTTGCGATCGAAGTAGTCGCTCACCCTGGCACCGAGGAGGTTGCGGAATTTCGCGCCCTCGGTGAGGTCATCGACCGCGATCACATCATCGACGCCGATCGCGTTGAGTCCATGCACCAGATTGCTGCCTATCATCCCGGCGGCGCCGGTCACGACGACTCTCAACCGAACAGCTCCTCGTAGCTCACCGTCGCCGTGCCGAACTTGCCGACGACGACCCCGCCGGCGCGGTTGGCGATGGGCATGGCCTCCCGCAGACTCATACCGCAAGCCAGCATCGCGGCCAATGTCGCAATCACCGTATCGCCCGCGCCTGTCACGTCGAATACCTCTCGTGCCTGCGCCGGCACCTGCAGATGGCCGGCGGCATCGAAGAGCGACATCCCCTCCTCACTGCGCGTCAACAACACACCATCGAGCCGATTGCTCTGCCGCAGCCGCTGCACGCGCTCCTCGAGCTGCGCCTCGGTCTTCCAGCCGCCGATCACCTGGGCGAGCTCGGCGCGATTCGGCGTGATGACGGTCGCGCCGGCATATCGGCTGTAGTCATCCCCCTTCGGATCCACCAGCACCGGCTTACCCGCTGCACGCGCCAGCTCGATCATCCGGGGAATGTGCGTCAGCCCGCCCTTGCCGTAGTCGGAGAAGAGCACCGCGTCGTACTGAGGCACTACCCGCGCAAAGTCCGACAGCATGTCCGCCAGCACTTCGTGGTCCGGCTGATTCTCGAAGTCGACCCGCACCAACTGCTGCGCACGCCCGATGACCCGCAGCTTCACACACGTGAAGAGCTGTGGATCCCTCCCCAGAATCACCTCCACCGCCTGCGTCTTCAGCAGCCCCTCGAGCTTCCTCGCCGGCTCGTCGTCCCCCACCACCGTTATCAGCATCACGCCCGGCCCGAGCGCCTTCACGTTCAGGGCAACGTTCGCCGCGCCACCCAACCGATGCTCCTCCCTGGTGACCCGTACAACCGGCACGGGCGCCTCCGGAGAGATCCTCTCGACCTCCCCGAACAGGTATCGGTCCAGCATCGCGTCGCCCACGACCAGCAACCGCGATTTGCGCAACCGCGTTTTGAGGTCCCCGCTCATGCCAGGCCCAGCGCCTCTTCCACGAGGGCGCACAGCGTATGGCCAATGAATATGTGCGCCTCCTGGATCCGGGCAGTAATCCGACTCGGCACCACGATCGGCACGTCACAAAGCTCTCGCAGCGGCCCGCCGCCCTTGCCGAGCAGCCCGACGACACGTATGTCGGCGGCTCTCGCCGCCTCCGCGGCCCGAATCACGTTTCTCGAGTTACCCGAAGTCGAGATGGCGAGCAGGCAGTCTCCCCGTACTCCCAACCCCATCACTTGCCGCGAAAACACCTCGTCAAAGGTGTAGTCGTTGGCAATGCACGTCATGGTCGAGGTATCGGTGGACAGCGCCACGGCCGCGAGCGGCCTGCGATCTTTCACGAACCTCCCGGCCATCTCAGCGGCAATGTGTTGGCTATCCGCGGCGGAGCCGCCGTTCCCACACAACATAAGCTTGTGCCCGCCAGTGAGCGCAGCGGAAAAAAGGCCGGCTGCCCGCTCGATATCCGGCGTCAGGGGCGCGAGGCTCTGAAACAGGGCCAGGTGCTCCTGCAGGCCCCGCTGAACAATATCGCTCAAATGGCCCCCGCTCAGTCCCCCTGCTTCCAGTCCGTCAGCTGCGCGATGACCTTACCCACCCCGGGCGCCACCGCATGGCCGCCAGTCGGATCGCGCACCGCCGGCGCCAGCTTATCGGTCAACTTCTTGCCCAGCTCCACTCCCCACTGGTCGAAGGAGTTCACCCCCCAGACCACCCCTTGCGTGAACACCTTGTGCTCATAGAGCGCAATGAGCTTTCCCAGGGTCTGAGGATCCAGCTTCTGAAACGCCACGAGAGTACTCGGCCGGCTCCCGGGGTGCACCTTGTGCGGCACGAGCTCCTCGATCCGTTCCTTCGGCAGCCCCTGCTGCGTGAGGTCCGCGCGCACCGTCTCCGCCGACTGCCCGTTCATGAACGCTTCCGCCTGCGCCAGACAGCTCGCGATGGCGAGATCCTGCTGCGACTGATTGCCGCAGGAGGAGCGCGCCGGCAGGAGGAAGTCGAGCGCGGCCCGCGGCGTGCCCTGGTGCAGCAGCTGGAAGAACGAGTGCTGCGCGTTGTTGCCGGGCTCACCCCAGATCACCGCCGCCGTCTGCCATTCGACCCGCCGGCCGTCGATGGTCACCGACTTGCCGTTGCTCTCCATCTCCAACTGCTGCAAGTACGCCGAGAAGCGCTTCAGGCGATCGTCATACGGGAGCACCGCCAGCGTCGGCAGCCCCTCGAAGTTGATATTCCATACCCCCAGCAGCCCCATCAGCGCCGGCAGGTTGTCCGCCCACGGCGTCTTGCGGAAGTGCTCGTCCATCTCGTATCCGCCCGCGAGCATCGCGAGGAACTGCTCCCGGCCGATGGCGATCGCGAGCGACACGCCGATCGAGGACCAGAGCGAGTAGCGCCCGCCGACCCAGTCCCACATCGTGAAGCGGTACTGCGGATGGACGCCGAACTCATCCATCGCGCGGTGGTTCACCGACACCGCCGCGAAGTGCTCCCGCACCGCATCCTCGCCCAGCTTCTCCTTCACCCACGCCCGCGCCGTGTGCGCGTTGGTCAGCGTCTCGAGCGTCGTGAAGGTCTTGGAGGAGACGACGAAGAGCGTCGCCCGCGGGTCCGCGCTCTCCAGTATGTCCTCGAGGTGACAGGCGTCGATGTTGGAGACGAAGTCGCACTTCGGCGCATCGATGGTATAGGGGCGCAGTGCCTGCACCGCCATCGCGGGCCCGAGGTCGGACCCGCCGATGCCGATGTTCACTACCCGCGTGAAAGGCTTTCCCGAGGTACCGGCGATGCGTCCTGCGCGCACGTTCTCTGCGAAGGTGAGCATGTGCTCGCGCTCCGCCATCACGACTCGCGTGATATCGGCGCCACCGATGTTCGCGCCTGGCGGCTGCCGCAGCGCGACGTGCAGAACCGCGCGCCCTTCCGTGGAGTTGATCTTCTCTCCGCGCCACATCGCATCGCGGTAGTCCTTCAGGCCCACCGCCTCGGCAAGCTCGAGCAGCTTCCCGAGCACCATCTCATCGAGATGCTGGCGCGAGAAGTCCATGAGGAGGCCCGTGCCCCGGCGCGAGAACCGCTCGAAGCGTCCGGGATCGCGTGAGAAGAGCTCACTCGTAGCGACTTTGCTCAGCCGCGAAGCATGAGTGGCCAGTTCCGGCCAGACGGGAGTACGGGGACCTGCGGCCTTGGGCATGGGTGCTCCTCAGGCGGACTGCTGAGATGGGGACTCGGCGGCCGAGTAGAAGCGCTGGATTGTACCGGTGACATGGTCGATTTGCGCCGGCGAGAGCTCCGGGAAGACGGGCAGCGCCAGCACCTCGCGCGCGGCGCGCTCTGCCTCGGGGAGCTGCCCGGGGCGGTAGGCCAGGTAGGCGAAGCACTGCTGCAGGTGCAGCGGAATCGGGTAATAGATCTCGGTTCCGACACCGGCCGCAGCCAGGTGCTGCCGCAGCTCGTCCCGCCGCGGCGCGCGGATCACGTACTGATTCCAGACGTGCCGTCCGCCTCGGCTCCTGACCGGCGTCACGACCGCGCCGGCGGCGCTCAGTGCCTGCGAGTACCGCCGGGAATGGCCGTCCCTGGCCGCCATCCAGTCATCCAGAAATCCCAGCTTCACGTTCAGTACGGCGGCCTGGATCTCATCCAGCCGGAAATTGCCGCCGATCAGGCTGTGGTGGTACTTGGGCTCGGCTCCGTGCACCCGCAGCACCCGCATCCGTTCCGCCAGCGCCGAATCG
>Ga0335075_10004176_pt1 | contig 22650 bp, 25 predicted proteins | sample Lox_Sample_24_FD_206723 | JGI IMG/M metagenome (GOLD analysis project Ga0335075, IMG submission 206723) | Soil microbial communities from Loxahatchee National Wildlife Refuge, Florida, United States - Lox_Sample_2.4 | ecosystem: Environmental > Terrestrial > Soil > Wetlands | place: USA...
CCTACAACTTCGTGTCTGCCCTCAACTGCATCCTTGCGCAGCGTCTGGTTCGCACCATCTGCGAATATTGTGTCCACTCCGTGCATTACGACGACGAAACCCTGCTCGCCTCCGGCCTCAATCCCGATGAGTGGCGCAACTTCGAGTTTCGAGAGGGTGCCGGTTGCATCGAGTGCGGTGGAACCGGCTACCGTGGCCGCACCGCCATCCATGAGCTGCTCGACCTCACCGATCCCATCCGCGAGATTATCCTTGAGAAAAAGCCCAGTTCCGAGGTCCGCAAGCTGGCTCAGCAGGAGGGCATGCAGTTCCTGCGCGAATCCGCCATCGACCGCATTCGGCGCGGGCTGACTACGCTAAAAGAGATCAACAAGGTCACATTTATCGAGGCTTCGCGCTAGTGAACATCTCTCTTCGCATCCTCTCGCCGAGCAACAGCCTGCGTCCCGCGCTGGCGTGCGAAATCACGCCTGAGGGCGTGCTCGCCGCGCGCCATACTGCCGGCAGTGACGCTGTCCTCGCCTTCGCGCCGCTCGCTCTCGGCGTCGTTCAGCCCGGAGTCTCTGAGCCGAACCTCACCGATCCCGAAGCCGTCACTGCCGCGCTCCGCAAGGCCCTCGACGATGTCGCCGCGCGCGAACGCAGCCTCACCCTCGTCGTTCCCGACTCCGCCGTCCGGGTCTATATACTCGACTTCGACTCGCTTCCGGCAAAAGCGCAGGAGGCCCTGCCCATCGTGCGCTTCCGCCTCCGCAAGCTCGCGCCCTTCGACGTCGAAGATGCCTCCGTCAGCTACCAGATTCTGCGCCAGTCCTCCGGCCAGACCCGAGTCATCGTCGCCGTCATGCCCGCGGCCATCCGCGCAGAATACGAAGGCGCCGTCCGCGGCGCCGGATACGAGCCCGGCGTACTGCTACCCTCCATGCTCGCCGCGCTCGCTGCTGCGCCAGCCGGAGACGCGGCTCTCGTCGTCCATCGCAGCGGCCTCGCAGTCACCACCGCCATCGCCAGCGGCGACGATCTGCTTCTCTATCGCTCGCTCGATCTCCCTGCCCAGCCGGACACCCAGCGCGAAGACCTCATTCAGACCGTCTCCGTCGCCGTTGCATACTATGAGGACAATCTCCACACCGCGCCGCGCGTACTCTATTACGTCGGCCCTGGTGGCGCCGAGGGCTTTGCCGCCGCCCTCGGAGCAAACTCCGAAGGTGTCGTGCGCGATCTCGTTCCCAATCCATCCGGCGCAGTCACCGCTTTGCCCAAAGGACTCGCTGCGGGCGTCATGGGGGCACTGGCTGGCTGATGAAGATCACTCTCAATCTTGCCAGCCAGCCGTACGTCGACGTGCGCTCCGTGCTCCGGCGTTTGCGCCTTCTCGTGCTTGTGCTCGTCGTGCTTGCCGTCCCATTGTTCCTGCTGCTTCGCGCCGAACAGAAAAAAGCGCAGCAGGCCATCCACCGCGTCAACGCCATGCAGGACCACGTCGTGGCCCTGGAAAATCAGCAGGCCAGTTATGAGGCGCTGATGCGCCAGCCGCGGAACGCAGTCGTGCTCAGGAAAGCGAACTACCTCAACAGCCTCTTTCGCCGCAAATCGTTCTCATGGACAGCAACCATGACCGACCTCGAGACCGTGCTGCCCGCCGGTGTGCAGGTGCTCAGCCTCGATCCAGCCATCACGAAGAACGGCGAGGTCGTCATTCACCTGCGCGTCAGCGGCGCGCGCGATCGCGCCATCGAGCTTGTCCAGAACCTCGAGAAGTCCCGCCACTTCGCGTCACCCCGCCTCGCGGGAGAAACTCTGGCTCAGAACTCCAACCCCAACAATCAGTTCCAGCCTATTTCCGCGTCGTCGCCCGTCAACTTTAACATCCTCGCCGACTACCGCCCTCTCACCAATCAGGAACTGGAAGCGTCCCAGCCATCCACCCCCACAGCCACGTTAGGCCAAAAGTCAACCAGGTCTACCCGCAAAAAGTCCACCCAGCGCCGCGGCCGCAGGACCCGCGCCTTGCCCAAACCGCCGTCCGGCATTGTCAGGGGAAAGGAGGAGCGATGAAGGATCTTCGCCGCTGGTTCACGCTCCTCAATCTTCACCTCACCGCGGCCGCTGCGCTGGCTGTGCTCGTTGCTGTGCTTGCCGTAAAAGTGGCCATAGCCTTCCACGACGCAGGCAAGGTCGACTCCGCGAGTTACCAGCAACAGCTGATTCAGTACGTACAGCTCCGCGCTCGCATGGCACATCTGCAGGATCTGCCGCAGAAGGTGGACAGGGCTCGCGATCAGGAAGACAAATTCACCAACGACCGTATCGCTCCGCATGGCTCCACCATCGACGCTGAACTCGGCTCCCTGGCCATTAAGAACCAGATCCGTCTCGCGCGCGCTCAGTATACGTTCGCGCAGCCCATTGACGGAATCACAGAGGTCCGCGTCGACGCCGCGCTATCCGGCGACTACATCCCCATAATGCACTTCATCAATGACATCGAGCGGGACAAGAATCACGTCTTCTTCATCATCGACGGAGTCACCTTCACCGGCCAACAGGGCGGACTCGTCAATCTCCGCCTGCGTCTCTCCACCTATTTGCAGGCAGGCGCAACCGATCTTCCTCCCTCCGCTCTGGGCAACGCTTCATCCTCGCCCGCGGAGACGGCGGTGCTGAACCCCACCGCGCAGGGGGTCCGCTGATGGCCCTCAAAACAGGATCGGAAGACAAAAAGAAAGTGATACTCGCTGTCATCCTTGGCGTCGTCGTCCTTGTATTGGTCGTGCGTACCCTGCTGCAGGTCTTCGGCAGTGGCACACCTCCACCACCCCTGCCGCCGCAAATTGCAAATTCATCAACTGTGCCCGGTCCTCAGAATGAACCGCCGCAGACAAACATCGAACACGAGGCAACACATGTGGCAGTCTTGCTTCCCAACTCGCTCGCCAGCCTCGACCCCACTCTGCATCCCGAGTGGACGGCCGCCGCTGAGTCACTGAAGTACCAGGGCACTGGCCGCAACATCTTCTCCATGTCATCGGTTCCCGTGCACATTGAGAAGCTCATCGGCCCCATCCGCCCCGACGCGCACGTCCAGGTCGCGCAGGGCCCGCCGCCTCCGCCTCCCATCGACCTCAAGTTCTTCGGGTATGAATCGCACCCCGATGGCCAGCGCAAGGTCTTCCTGCTCCACGGCGATGATGTCTTTATTGCCTCACAGGGTGATGTTGTCGACCATCGTTACAAAATCGTCAGCATCGCACCTTTTTCCATCACCGTTCAGGACATCCCTTACAACGATACGCAGACTCTCGGGCTCATACAGAATTGATGCCTCTTCGCCGCCAACCCGGAACCCACCCTCACACGCACGCGGTTCCTCGCCTGCAAAGTGAAGATGGCTTTATCCTTCTCTGGGTCATCTTCCTTGCCCTGCTTCTCCTCATCGCGCTTGCCGTCGCCGCCCCTCGCATTGCTATCTCCATCCAGCGCGACAAGGAGCTCGAGCTGGTCCATCGCGGCGAGCAGTACCGCCGCGCTATCCAGCTCTACTACCGCAAGTTTGGAACCTACCCCACCTCCATCGATCAACTTCTCAACACCGACAACATCCGCTTCCTACGCAAGCGCTATGCGGATCCGATCACCGGCAAGGATGACTGGCGCATCATCCATCTTGGCGAAGCCAAGGTTCCGCCCATGGGCTTCTTCGGCCAGCCGCTCACCGGACTCAACGGGCCCACGAGCATCGGCACGCCCATCGCCGGAACCGCGGGCACTCCCGCCTCTGGCGCATCCAGCTTCGGCTCATCGTTTAGCTCATCCTCCGTTGGCTCAACCGGCGCAGGTTCCGCAGGATTCAACTCGCCCGGCTCAACCACCTCCTCTGGCGACTCCGCCGACTCCGCTGCCTCCACACCCGATGCCGCCGGCTTCAGCAGCAACACCGGTAAGGATGCCGCCGGCTTCGCCACCGATAAGGGAAACAGCAACCCAATGGGAGGCGGCCCTATCGTTGGCGTTGGCGTTCCTGTTCCAAAAGCCTCGCTCATCGCATACAAAAAGCAGACCCATTACAACCAGTGGGAATTCGTCTACTTTCCTATCGAGGACCAGATGGGCGCCGCCCTGCAAGGCGTCTCCACGCAAAGCGGAGCCAGCAGCAGCAATGATGACGGCTTCGGCAACCTCATGGGCAACGGTTCAGGAACAAATAGCCCCGGTTCCGGCTCGGGCGCCTTTGGATCAGGCAATTTCGGATCCGGAGCTTCAGGCCCATCGGGAACAGGCAACCCCTCATCCAGCCCTAACGAGTCACAAGACCAGCAGCAATAAAAATGGCCTCGTCATCCGAGGCCATTTCGTTAAAACTCGTTTATCAGCTTACACGCTGAACGACGACCCGCATCCACAGGTGCTCTTCACCGACGGGTTCTCAAATTTGAATCCGGCCGCCTCCAGCGTCTCCACGTAATCGACCACGCAACCATTCAGATACATCATCGACGTCGCGTCCACATACACCTTCAGACCGTCAAAGTTCAGCACCTTGTCCATCATCCCTGCGGCGTTCTCGAACGACATCGAGTACTGGAAGCCCGAGCAGCCTCCGCCAACAACGCCAATCCGCAGGCCGGCGGGGAGTGGATCCTGCGTCGCCATGATCTCGCGCACTTTGGCGACCGCCGAGGAGGTCAGCGTAAGCGGGGTCGATTTCACTTCCGGGGTTGCGGGTGCTGCGGTTGCCATAGGATCGTCTCCAAAAACCTGAAATCTCTCTATATATAGTGTATCCCCCGTCATCGGGTGATACAAGACACACTGTACATCAGATGCCTCAGCCCATATCCCCGATGCACACAAAGATTTGGGTAATTGCTCAGTCAGGATTCGCCCACAGGTTGTCCCACGAGGTCAGCCGGTTCTTGATCCGGTCATATTGCTCTTTAGTCAAAACATGCTTCGCGATGAGGTCCGTGGGAGTGTCGTAAGGCCGATTGCGAATGATCCGCATCGCAAGTTCATCGTTGATTCCGGGCAAAGAAAGAAGCCTCTCCTCGCTCGAATAGTTGATGTTCACTATTTCATTGGAAGACGGGTACTGGTCGGGGCCGAACTCCTTCTCAATTCCCGTAACCAGGCTATTTGCGGCCTTCTCAGTCTCGGAGGCTGCTTGCTCAGTCTCGGAGGCCGCCTGCTCCGCCTCATCCGCCAACTGCTTGTTCTGCCCCAGCTTGGCCTTGGGTGTCTCAACGCTCTTCGTCGTGGTGCTCTGGTTCGCCCCTGGCGTCGATTGCGATGCGCCTTGCGCCGCTGGCTTGTAGTTTCCGGATCGCATCGCGATCTCTTGCGCGGACCTGCACCCCGAAATCAAGAAAGCCGCCAGTCCCACGCACAGCGTGCCTGATATCCACTTCTTGTGACTGCCCCGCATCTCATTCCCCTTCAAATCTGCCCGCCAGCGATGGAATCTGCGTTCGTTGTTATATGTTGCAATCTTTGTTCCGTCGTATAAAAAATACCACTGTTCAATTCGAGCCGAACAGGACTATTATCATGGCGAACGGCCCCGTCTACCCCCCGAGCCCGGTATTCCCGGACCCGCTCGGTATCTGGAGCCGGCTCAAATTCGAACCATGAGGTGCTTTATGAGCGCCATCCCTGTTCTGTGGATGTGGATCGTGTGGGCCGGAATCGCAGCAATCATGCTCATCCTTCTCGGCTATCGCGGAACGCTGACACGTTATGAGGAAGACCAGTTGTTCCTCGACGAATGTGAAGACCATCAGAAAAACGAACAAACCGCGCTTATGGCCAAGGTCGACAAGATACAACCTTACGTCCGTCTGGCGATAGTTGCCACCTGCGTAATGTCCGCCTTCGTCATCGGATTTTATGTTTGGGATGCCGTCCGGCATCTCCTCATGTAACTGGACTCCGCTGAAGACACGGCCGGAATGGCGCACATTCCGGTAGTGCAGCTTTCTTCTCCAGAATCACCCTCGCTCCCTGCGCCGACCCCAGCCCGGCCCGTCCGTTCACCACCGCAACAGCAGCATCTCTGAACAGAATCCCGGCCCCATCGCCGCCAGCACGCTGCAGCTTCCGGTCTCGGGCCGGTAGTGACGCATCACGTCATCGAGCACTACCAGCACTGAAGCTGACGACAGATTCCCCACTCTCCGCAGCGCATCCCGCGATCGTTCCAGAGCCGTGCCGTCTAGCCCCAGTGCCTCCTCCGTCGCATCCAGGACTTTCGGCCCGCCGGTATGCATAATCCACGGCCCGATCTCCCATCGCGACAATCCCTGTTCCCCCAGAAATGTATCCACATCCCGCCCCAGATTCTCGCGCACCACCTTCGGCACGTCCGGCGAGAGCACAATCTGAAAACCCTTCTCCGAAACGTCCCATCCCATCACATCCAGCGTCTCCGGATAGAAGACCTGCCGGTTCGCCACAATCCGCGGGCCTTCCAGCGCGACTCTCTCTCCCGCCACCATCACCGCCGCCGCTCCATCCCCGAACAGCCCGGACGAAATGAAGTTCGCGACCGAAACATCATCCCTCTGCCACGTCAGCGAGCACAGCTCCACAGACAGCAGCACCGCAATCTCGTCCGGATACGCCCTTACATAGTCCGCTGCTCTTGCCAGCCCTGCCGCGCCCGCAACACACCCCAGCCCAAAAATCGGATTCCGCTTGATGCCCCGTGACAACCCCATCCGGTTCACTAGCCGCGCATCAATCGACGGGCTCGCGACACCGGTGATCGAAACAAAGAAGAGGGCCGCAATCCGCTCCCGCTCCACACCTGTCTGTGCCAGCAGAGCTTCAATGGCCTCAGCGCCAAGCTGCTCGGCAACCTCTATCCATACATTGTTGGCTTTGCCCCATGTGTCCAGCGCCGCATACTCGGCCAGCTCGCGCGCAAAGTACCGCCCATCCACGCCCGTGCGTGAGTGCAGCCGCTCGAGCGCTGCTGCCGTCACGGGATCCTTACCCCAATATGTCTTCAGCGCATCAACGACTTCCTGTTGCCGGTAGTAGTGTGGCGGATATGCGGTGGACGTGGCGGCGATACGCATGTATGTGTGCTGTTATTACATATCAGCTTTTCCCTTCGGTTTTTCAAACCGCCTTTTCAGCCGCCTCAACAGTCTGGGCAATCAATGTTGCTATTGTCATCGGACCCACGCCGCCCGGCACCGGAGTATAAGCCGCGCTCCGTCCAATCACCGGTCCCAGCTCAATGTCTCCCACGCCTCCGGGGTGATATCCCGCATCCACCACCACCGCGCCGTCACTGACCCAATCCGCTCTGATGAACTCCGGCTTCCCCACCGCGCCGACCAAAAGCTCCGCCCGGCCCACAACCTCCGGCAGATTCTTCGTCCGCGAATGGCAAATCGTCACCGTCGCATTGGCCGCTAGCAGCATCATCGCCATCGGCTTGCCCAGAATTGGACTGCGGCCGACGACAACTGCTTCCTTGCCTGCGATTTCAATCTTGTAACGCCGCAGTAGGCGCATAATCCCTGCCGGCGTCGCCGATCCATACGCAGCCTCGCCCATGGCCATACGCCCAAAGCCCAGGCTCGTCACGCCGTCCACGTCCTTCTCCAGCGCAATCCTGTCAAAGCACGCGCGCTCGTCAATCTGTTTCGGAACCGGATGCTGCAGCAAAATCCCTCGCACCCGCGGATTCGCATTCAGCGCGTCAATCTGCGCCAGCAACTGCTCGGTCGTCGTCTCTTCCGGCAGAGTCACGCTCAGAGACTCCATGCCCACGCGCTGGCACGCATTGCCCTTCATCTTCACGTAGGTTGCGGATGCCGGATCGGAGCCGACCAGAATCGTCGCCAGAATCGGCGGGTCGTCGTTTCCTGACCTCTGTTTGATTTTCTTGACCCGCTCTTGAAGCTCCGCCTCAAGCTCCTTCGCGTACGCCTTCCCATCCAAAACCAATCCAGCCATATAGCTAGTGTAGCTGTAAGAAAGGTCAGGGACGCTGACGAGGGCCCCTGATGGAATTATGCTGAGGATCTTTTATTGAACGCGTTTTAGCTGGCTGTTTCACCAACTGGCCGAACCATAGCTGACCGCCCCTTAGCTGTCTCTCTCACTCGGCAGCGCTCAACTGGTGCCGCACATCCGCTCCCCGCACCCAGAAAATCACGTCCGCAGCGATGTTCGTCGCATGATCGCCAATCCGCTCCAGGTTCCGCGAAACAATAATTGCCTGCAACGCCTGCGGCGCCACCTCCGCGCGCTCCTGAATAATCCTGATCAGCTCCGCATGCGCCACGCGGTTCATCGCGTCAATCTCGTCGTCCATGTCCAGAATCGACTCCGCCAGTTGCGCATCCCCGTCCAGCAGCGCCTGAATCGACGTCCGGATCATCCGCGCCGCATATTCTCCCATCTTGGCGATATCCACCGGCAGCTCGACCGGCTCGTCTTCGATCACCGCCAGCGTACGCATCGCGATACTCATCGCCTGGTCGCCAATGCGCTCAAGGTCGCCGTTGATCTTGATCACGGCAAGGATGAACCGCAGATCAATCGCCATCGGCTGCTCTTTGGCTAGCAGGTCACAGGCCATCTCATCCACTTCAAGGTGCTGTGTGTTGATCGCCGTCTCGTTCTCGCGCACATACTGGCAAAGCGCCGCATTGCGCTGCACATAGGCCTCAACCGCGGCCTCCATTGTCTGCTGCGCCAAGGCCGCCATGGTCAGCAGCTTGTCCTTTAGCTCGACTAATTGTTGATGAAAGTGAATTCGGGGCAACGTCTTCTCCAATTTGCATTGTGCATCACAAAGTGTTACAGGGGTGCGAACATTCTTTGCCTTAGTCACGCTCGTTCCCTCTTTTCAAATCTTGTCAAGCCCCTCTTCCGCCCAAGTCTAACAATATCAATCGATTCCATATGCGCGGAATTACCCCCGAATTTGCTAGACTGGAAGTAAGGGCGGTTTTATTTTGCACGGGTCAAGTGGAATCACGATCCAGAACCTGCATAGCAACTCAAGCCGGACAGCAGTAAAGGCGATTCATTGTAAAGAACTTGGAGCGATGTTCTGAGAAGCCAACAATTTACTCGGTTTTTCGAGGGAAATAGCGCATTTTGAATAAGCTACTCGTAATATCGCCCGATTCAATAATTTACCGGCAAAAAGGCAAAATCAAATTCCTTTAGAATCAAAAAGATAGGCACCCATTCCGGAACCGAAAGCGCTCTTCTCGGCTCGGCTCTTCAGCAGAAGATTGCCTCCGCCGCCCGCGTCGCCTCATAGATCTGGTCAAAAGATTCGACGGCGTACAGCACCTTTTGCATCTCGCTCACCAGGAACTCCTGGTTCAGCACCTGATCCAGATTGAAGTCTCGAATCTGCGGGCCGCGCCCGGTCTTCGCGCCCTCAATCACGTAAGTCGACTCGCCATGGGACGAAATCAGCCCGCTCCCATACAGCTTGATTTCGCCCTTCTGCCGGATCACGCCAAACTCCACCGTGAACCAGAACAGCCGACCCATGCGTTCCAGTTTGTCCTTATCTGTCAGCGCCGCGCATATCCGCCCATAGTGCGCAAGAAAGTCGGCGAACACCGGATGCGCATGCATCGGCACGTGCCCGAACACGTCATGGAAGATGTCCGGCTCCGGCGTGTACTCAAGCGAGTCCCGGCTCCGCAGCCACGTCGTCGTCGGAAACTTCCGCGCCGCCAGCATCTCGAAAAAGGCATCCGGCGGCAGAAATCCGCTCACTGGCGTCGCATTCCAGCGCGTCCGTGGAGCCAGCCGCTTGTTCACCTCCGCCAGGTTGGGAATGGTGTCCTCGCGCAACCCGATCTGCTGGAAGCCATCCAGGTACTCCGTGCAGGCGTGCTCGGAAAGCTGCGGCATCCGCCGGCTCACCAGCTCCGCCCACACCGCGTGCTGCTCACGCGTATAGGCGGCCCAGTCCTGCTCGATAAGGTAGGGTTCGGCAACAGTCAGGTGCGCGGCTTCAGGATTCACGGCAGTTCGTCTCCGGCAAAACTCTAGAGGATTGCACCTGTCAATTGGACGTGTCAACAGGCGCGACTTCGTCAGCCTGCCCTGATCACCCGATTCCGTCTTGATTTCCTGAGCCGATTCCTTCGTGCGAGGATTCACGGCGGCGTTTCACCGTGTTGATATCACAGCCTGACGTAAGGCCTGATGTGCGCTCATTCAACGCTGTGCGTGCAGCCGGCGTTCGCCGTTTTACCTTCATGAACCCGGGCCAAATATTGCTCACGGAGTGGTGGCGAACTTTACCTTCACGGGTATATGGTAATGAGTCGTCCGTGCGCCATTTAGCTGTCAACCGCGCACCGGCGATGAGCGTCCAACTGATTGGAGTACTGAAAACATGGCGACACTGCTGCATCCTGAAGTTGCTTCCGAGAAGGATTTTCTTCCGCTGAACGGCACCGACTACGTCGAGTTCTATGTAGGCAATGCGCGACAATCGTCCTACTTCTACCGTCTCGCCTTCGGCATGAGCCTGGTGGCTTACGCCGGCCCGGAGACAGGCATCCGCGACCGGGCCTCCTACGTCCTGCAACAGGGCAAGATCCGCTTCCTGCTCACCACCCCGCTGCGCCCCGACGGCGAGATTGCCCACCACGTCCACCGCCACGGCGACGGCGTTCATGACGTCGCTCTCTGGGTCGATGACGCCACACTGGCATGGAAGGAGACGACTAAGCGCGGCGCACGCAGCGTGCAGGAACCTCACTCACTGAAAGACGATCATGGCACCGTAAAGCTGGCCTCCATCGCTACCTACGGGGACACCATCCACACCTTCGTTGAGCGCTCAGACTACCACGGCGTGTTCATGCCCGGTTATCGCGCCGAGCCCGAGGACAAGCTGGCGCGCCCCACGGGCCTCCTCTACGTGGACCACATGGTCGGCAACGTCGGCTGGAACGAGATGAATCGGTGGGTGGACTTCTACGCCCAGGTCATGGGCTTCTCGCTCTACCAGCACTTTGACGACAAGGACATCTCGACCGAGTACTCCGCGCTTATGTCGAAGGTCATGGCGAACGGCAACGGCCGCGTCAAGTTCCCCATCAACGAGCCCGCCGAGGGAAGGAAGAAATCTCAGATCGAAGAATACCTCGAGTTCTACCACGGCCCCGGCGTGCAGCACATCGCCATGGCGACGGACGACATCCTGTCGACCGTTTCAAAATTGCAGGAGCAGGGCGTCGGTTTCCTTAAGGTGCCGCACACCTACTACTCGGAACTCGAAAAGCGCGTCGGCAAAATCGACGAGCCGATTGAAGAGCTGGAGAAGCTGGGCATCCTCGTCGACCGTGATGACGAGGGCTACATGCTGCAGATCTTCACTCGTCCCGTCGAGGACCGGCCCACGCTCTTCTACGAGATCATCCAGCGCAAGGGCAGCCGCAGCTTCGGCAAGGGCAACTTCAAAGCGTTGTTTCAAGCAATCGAGCGCGAGCAGGCGGAACGGGGCAATCTGTGAAAGCACCTTTTGGCTGCCAGCTTTAAGCTTCTAGCCTGCCGGAACCGGAGCCCCCGCCGTCTCAAGGTGTGGTTTCGGCAGCGCTTCGAGCGCCCACACATAGACCATCAGCTCGCGGCTGTAATGGAGCAAGGGCTTCGTGTCCGGCAGAGTGATGCCGTGCGCCGCCGGCAGCTCATTCACTTCAAACTCAGCCTCGGCCCGCTCCAGCGGCCACGGCAGGTGGTGGATTTGCCCTTTGAAGACCGCGCCGCCCGCATCGGACGTATAAAGCGCGTAGCGTTCCGTCAGGAACTGCTCGATGCCCTGTCTGTCGGCCGCCTGCCCCAGGCTGCGGTAGCGGGCCCGGAAGCGAGCGGGCGATCTCGCGAAGCGGCGCTCGCTGGTATAGAGAAACTCGCGGTCGCCCGTGTGCTCAATGCTCATCTTTGACCAGTAGTAGGGCAGCTTATACACCGTCCGGGCGAAGGCCACCGCCAGCGGATTGCCCGCATCCAGCGAAAAGAAGTACACACCGGACAAATTGGAGTGCCGCTCGCGCACGTAGGTCCGTAGGTTCAGCTCCGGAAAGCGGTTTGCGCCGGGAATGACGGGAAGGTGGAGGATATGAATCTGGTCCATCCAGAACGGGACCACGCCGACCCAGGCAGAGCCGTCGAAGGTGTCAACGCATAGATCACGCGGGACGAGCGCAGCCATCTCCGAGGCAGGGACAGGCCAATGGGCAAACAGCAGATCATTCCAGCGCTGGGTCATCGTCCAGTGCGCTGTGGGCAGCGGCCAGGGGCGATGGCTGGTTGAGGAGAGAATGTCGTTCATACAAATAGGTTTTTCTAGTTATCGACACGTGTATGCCGCGGCGTGTTGCGCTCCCATGCCGAAATTGAGATCACCGGCCAAATTTCCTAAGCCCCGGATACCGTATGCTGTTGCCCATGCCTGAAAGAGAAGCAACCCCGGCCCTCCAAACCGCCGAGGAGTCCCAAAACAGGACGGAAGTTTTTGCCGTCCATGGCGCCGACCCCGAAGTGCTGGCCTACGCCATGGCGAAATACTCGCGCTCCGCACTCTCGATGAGAGAGTCCCTGAGGGAGATCAGCAGCCAGCGCGCAGAGCAATTTCTCAATACATTTTATTTCCAATATGGGCATCGCTCGATTGCCGATCTGGCGCACCTGGCCTTCGCCATCGAGCGGCTGTCCCTGCTGGCTGCGATTGTACTCGTTGATGAGCAGCGGTGGGATGGCCAGGAACGCTCGACCCGTTACCAGAACTTCCGTAAGAGCGGCTGGTACATGCCAGACTTCAGCGGTGACATGGGCGCAGCCGGAAGCTTTCGGGAGGGCGTTGAGGCGCTGTTTGCGGCGTACCACGAGGTCGCGGGCGGGGTGCTGGAGTCGCTGAAACGCAAAGTCCCGCGTCCCGAGGAGATGAAACCTGAAACCTGGGAGCGCACGCTCAAGGCCCGGGCCTTCGACGTGGCACGCTACCTGCTCCCGCTGGCGACGAACACCTCTCTGGGCCAGATCGTAAATGCCCGCACTCTGGAAGCCCAGATTTCCAGGCTGCTTTCAAGCCCGTTTGCCGAGATCCGCCAGCTCGGCGAAACGTTGCGCGAGGCGGCGAGCGGAGCGGCCTGGAATGTTCACGGAGAGGAGCTTGCGAAGCTGGCGCAGGAGATCGCGGCCCTGGATCCGGCGCTGGGCCAGCGTGCCTCGGCACTGCTCACGCGCGAAGTCAAGACGGCCCCCACACTGGTTAAGTACGCTGCTCCGAACGAGTACGAGATGGCCACGCTCCGCGAACTGCGGCAGGCCACAGACGAGCTGATGAAGGGCGAACCGATGGACAATGCTCCGGCGGTTGACTTGATTGGCGGCGACGAGACGCTGGAGGTTGAACTGGCGACAACGCTGCTGTACGGCGCGTGCCACTACCCCTACCGGCAGATTCGCAGAGTGGTCGACGACCTGAGCGAGGCAAGCCGGAACGAGATCATTTCTCTGGGGGCGCGGCATCGCGGAAAGCACGACGAGCTGCTGCGGGAGTTTTCCGCCGGCCAGGCGTTGCGCTTCGACATTCTCATGGACATCGGCGGTTTCCGCGACATGCACCGGCACCGCAAGTGCGTGCAGGTCCTGCAGGGATTCACCAGCCTTCACGGTTATGAGATCCCTGAAGGCCTGGAAGAAGCGGGTCTGGTGGCGCGCTATCGTCAGGCCATAGACGCCGCACACGCCGCATACGAACAACTGGAGACTAGGCATCCTGAGTCGGCCCAGTACGCTCTGCCATTGGGAACTCGAATTCGGGCGCTATTCAAGATGGACTTCGCCGAAGCGGTCTATATCTCTGAGCTGCGGTCGGCTCCGCAGGGGCATTTCTCCTATCGGCGTATCGCATGGGAGATGTATGAGGCTGTGCGGCAACAACATCCGGCGCTTGCCGAGTATTTTCGGATGACGGACGTACGGGAGCCGATAGATTTGCTCAAGCGCTGAAATGTTACTATAGTGTTTTCTTTTTCTTCGCCTGGCAAGTTTTGGTGCTAAGATTCACTCAAACCGCGCCTGACCCATTTTGGAACGCAGAAAATTTGGGGTTCAGGTGCGTCCACAGACTGGAGAATTGACGTGGCAGATGATCGTACCCGCGCCGTAGAACTGGCGCTTTCACAGATTGAGAAGCAGTTTGGCAAAGGCTCCATTATGCGCCTTGGCAGCAAAGAGGCGGTGGTGCCCATCTCGACCATCTCGACCGGCTCGATCTCCTTTGATGCGGCCCTGGGAGTGGGCGGCGTGCCCCGCGGGCGTGTGGTCGAGGTCTTTGGCCCTGAGTCGTCCGGCAAGACCACCATCACCCTCCAGATCATCGCCGAAGCGCAGAAGGCCGGCGGCATGGCCGCATTCGTGGACGCCGAGCACGCTCTAGACCCGGCCTATGCGAAGAAGCTGGGCGTGGACGTGGACAACTTGCTGGTTAGCCAGCCGGACTATGGCGAGCAGGCCATGGAAATCACCGAGGCGCTGGTGCGCTCGGGCGCCATCGACGTGCTGGTGGTGGACTCGGTGGCGGCGCTCGTGCCGAAGGCCGAACTCGACGGCGAGATGGGTGACTCGCACGTGGGCCTGCAGGCGCGGCTGATGTCGCAGGCGCTGCGCAAGCTCACCGGAACCGTTTCGAAGTCGCGGACCTGCCTGATCTTTATTAACCAGATTCGCGAGAAGATCGGCGTAATGTTTGGGAACCCGGAGACAACGACGGGTGGCCGCGCGCTGAAGTTTTATTCGTCGGTCCGTATTGACATCCGGCGTATTGCCGCGGTGAAAGAGGGCGACGTAGTTGTTGGTTCGCGCACCCGGACCAAGATTGTGAAGAACAAGGTTGCTGCGCCATTCCGCGAGGCCGAGTTCGATATCTTGTACGGCGAGGGCATTTCCCGCGAGGGCGACGTGCTCGATCTGGCGGTCACGCATAACATCGTTGAGAAGAGCGGCGCCTGGTATAGCTTCAGCGGCGAGCGTATTGGGCAGGGACGCGAGAACGTCCGGAACTTCCTCAAGGAGAACCGGGACATCTTCTCGCGCATTGACACACAATTGCGGCAGAAGCTGGGAATCGGCGCACCGGCGGGTGCACCGGAGATTCCCTCCGTGCCGGTGAACGGCGCGATGGCAGCACAGGAAGTGGTCAAGACTTCAGCGCGGCGGCAGTAGAAAAGCTCAAAATCTTTCCGGAGGGCCTGCCGATGTGGCAGGCTTTTTGCATGCATACATGTATGGAGTGTATGCTACATTCCATACATGTATTAGGAGGCAGCTATGGCCTTGAACGAGGAAATTCAGGAATATGTCAGGAAGGCGTATGTGAACCCAGCCAGGCAGCGGGGAGAGACCGAAGTGCGCATAAAGGCAGGGGATGTTCACCGCAGCCTCCACTGGTCAAATAGAGTTCCATCTGTGTGCACGACTCTTGCGTCGCAGAAGTTTCAACGAGAGACAGGCTTGAAGTTGATTTCAAGGGACGGGCCACCCTCCGGCTATGGTACGAGGGCTGTTTTTACTTACAGCTTTGCGTCAGCGGGGCCGGTTGCCGATCGGACCGAGGTAAAGAAGCCCACGTTGGAGACCCTGTACGGGATTCTCGCCAACGTTTTCCAAGAATTGGGCGGTGGAGAGAAGTATCTAAACAATGAGCGTAAAAGGCTCCACTTCAGAGACGCGCCCCACAAGGACAAGAAATGAGCCGAATCTACTGGGACACAATGCTTTTTATATACATGCTGGAGGGAAATGAGCAGTTCGGACCCCGCGTGAGACAGATTCACAGAGAGATGGTTCGGCGCGCGGACACCCTTTGCACAAGCGCATTTACCATCGGCGAGGTCCTGACAGGCCCTCAAAAGCTTCGTGCAACAGAAGCGATCGAGCAGGTCAGCCGTTATTTTGGAAGTGGAGAAGTTGAACTCATTCCTTTCTCCTCCGGGACAGCACACGCTTACGCGCGAATTCGTGCAGAGCACTCGGTGCTACCGGCTGATGCCATTCATCTGGCGAGTGCCGCTGAAGCAAGGTCAAACCTTTTTCTAACCAACGACCGAAAACTGCAACGACTGCAGATTCCCGGAATTCAATTCATCGCCGGACTTGACGGAGTGGTGTACTAGAGAGCATTGTTCGTCGACGACTGATAGAATGCGGCTTGCGTGAATACTGTAAAGGCGATTTATCCCGGCAGCTTTGATCCCGTGACGAATGGGCATCTGGACCTGATTGCCCGCGGCGCGCGGATTGTTGACCATCTTGTTGTTGCGATCCTGCTCAACTCATCGAAGAACCCGCTGTTCACAGTTGAGGAGCGGGTGGAGATGCTGACGGAGGGAGTTGCGGCGCTGAACAATGTGTCGATTGCGACCTTTGACGGCCTGCTTGTTGACTTCGCGCGCGAACAGCAGGCGCAGGCTGTGCTGCGCGGGATCCGCGCGATCAGCGACTACGAATATGAGCTGCAGATGGCACTCATGAACCGAAGGCTGGCTCCGGAGCTGGAGACAATCTTTCTGATGTCTGACGGCAACTACTCATTCGTAAGCTCGCGACTGGTGAAGGAAGTCTTCGAACTGGGCGGATCGGTTGAGGGATTGGTTCCGAAGTTTGTGATCGAGCGGCTCAAGCAGCACCAACCCTGAGGGACCGGTTATTACCGGCTACTCTCCCTATTGATCCAACTCGCGATATCGGTGACTACTTCCGGGGCAACGTGGCCCGCTATGCCATAGTCTGCCGGAGAAGGCGGTGTACCTTGCTGCGCCTTGATGAAGAGGTGTGTGAGATTGGGGTAAAGGTGGAAGGTGGCGTTGCTGTGTCCGGAAAGAGCCTGCTGCCATCGCGAGTAATCAGCAGCGGTTACCTGATAGTCGTGACCACCCTGCAACACGAGAATGGGAATCCTGAGCCGCGCAGCAGTCGCAACAGCGTGGTAGTTTCTGAGATCGAGAAAGTAAGAACCGGGGATCTGCGCTCCCAGGAAATCGATTTGATCTGTGGGCCGAAGGGCCGGACTTTCGATCTGCCTCTCTGCTTTTTCAGCAGCGGCGATCTGTTGCTGCATCGCATCGCGATGTGGATTGCCGGGAAGAGCGGCGATGTACTTCAACTGCTCCACAACGACCTTTTCGAGCGGCCGGGCGCCGGCGGCCATGAGCACGATTCCGGCAATCTGTGGGTCTTCCGCCGCGATGCGAGGCGCGAGCGTGCCTCCCAGGCTGTGACCCAGGAGATAGATGTGCTTCTTATCGACCTCAGGAACAGTGCTCAGCAACGTTACGGCGCGCTCGGCGTCGTCCGCGGTCTCCTGGCGGACCGTGTATTGCGCTCCACTGCCGAACTGCGCGGGATACACATGCGTGCGCTTCTCGTAGCGGAGAACAATGATTCCATCACTCGCAAGTCCCTGGGCAAGATCCTTGAATGGTTTGTTGGGGCCGATGGTTTCGTCCTCGTCCTCGGGGCCGGAGCCTTGAACGAGCACGAGCGCAGGAAATGGACCATGGCCGTTGGGTAGAGAAAGCGTGCCTGAGAGCGGCGTAGCACTGCCGGCTCCTATAGTGACGGCCCGCTCGTGGAATGCATTGGGGTGGACATAGGGAGCATCCCTCCATGTGGATGCCTGAAAGGCTCGCGCCACTGCGGAGGGAGCAAAAAACAGACCGGCAATATTGCCTTCTGCGTCCATCACCACTTTGGCGTCGAGGTCAGCATTGGCAAAGACACAGGTGACGACCGCGATGTGGTAGCTTTGCTGCTTCACCATCTGAACGTCTTTTATGGTTTTGAAGGCCCCGACCTGCGCGACAATTTGCCGCCAGACAGCGGCCAGCTTGTCCTGAGGCAGCGCGGCTTTCATGCGCGCATCGAAGCGGGCTTCGACGGCTGACCACTTCTCCTGTGAGAGCGCGGTAATGGTCTCACGCCCGATGGTGCTGTAGTCCGGCGGAGATGGCGCGGACTGGGCAGAAAGGCTGAAGAGCGCGGAGAGAAGGAGGGCACATCCGAGTCTTTTCATTCCGAAAGCAAGAATATCGCTGAATTATGAGCATGGCTGGGGGAAATCTGGAAAAATAGAGGCATGACTACAGCTCCCACTGCCACCAGGATTTTTTCCGACCGAATAGGCCGGATTGAAGTTTCCGCAACCATGGCTGTAACCGCTGAGGCGGCCAAGCTGCGCGCGCAGGGCGCGAAGCTGGTTGACTTTGGCGCGGGCGAACCGCACTTTGCGACTCCGCGGCACATCAAAGACGCGGCGATCGAAGCGATCGAAGCGAACTTTACCCGCTACACGACGGTGGCGGGAATTCCTGAAGTGCGCCAGGCGATTGTGGAACGGCATGCGACCGACTTCGGATCGGACTATTCACCGGAAGAAGCCGTGTTCACGACGGGCGGCAAGCTGGCGCTGTTCAATGCCATTCAGGTGCTGGTGGACCACGGCGATGAGGTGATTCTGCCGGTTCCCTACTGGGTTTCGTTCAAGGACATCATTCAGTACGCGGGCGGCAAGGTGGTTTACCTGGAGACGAGCGAGGCGGAGAACTTCCGCATCACAGCCGACGGGATTGAGCAGGCGATCACGCCGCGGACGAAGGCGATCATTCTGAACTCGCCGTCGAACCCGGCAGGGTCGGTGGTGTCTCCGGCGGACCTGGAGCGGATTGTGCGGCTGGCGCACGAGCGCGGCATCTATCTACTGCTGGACGAGTGCTACGTGTACCTGCAGTACACGGGCGCGCTGGTGAGCGGCGGGTCGTTTACCGAGGCCAAGGAGCACGTGGTGGTGCTGGGGTCGCTGTCCAAGACCTACTCCATGACGGGCTGGCGTGCGGGCTACGCGCTGGGACCGAAGCCGATTATTGCCGCGATGAGCAAGCTGCAGAGCCAGTCGACGTCCTCGACGGCGTCGATTGTGCAGAAGGCGGCAGTGGCTGCGCTGAACAGTTCGCAGGAGTGCGTGGCGGAGATGCGTGCAGACTTCCTGAAGCTGCGTGACCGGATCCTAGGGCGGTTGGCAGAGATTCCCGGGATCACCTGCACGAAGCCCGAAGGCGCGTTCTACGTATATCCGAACGTGTCGAAGTACCTGGGCCGGCCGGGGGCGCGGACGGCGATGGATCTGGCGTCGCGGCTTCTGCACGAGGCCCATGTGGTCACAGTTCCGGGCGAGGCGTTCGGGACGAAGGAGCATATCCGGCTATCGTATGCGGTCTCGCACGAGAACGTGGATGAGGGTGTGAACCGGATGAAGGCATTCTTCGCCAAGTTGTAGATCTTTCCTGTCAGTGGACAGAGGGCAGCCGCACCGGCTGCCCTTTTGTTTCCCTGAGCAGGCGGTGGGCTGGGGCGTTTCCTGGTTCTTGCGGCTGATAGTCTGGAGTGCATGAAGGTTCGAGTCCGTGGCGTTCTTTTTGATATGGATGGGGTACTGATCAGCTCGATCGGGTCCGTGGAGCGGAGCTGGACGAAGTGGGCCGAAATGCGCGGAGTGGATCCTGAATTGGCGATTGAGGCGGCGCATGGACGGCGCGCGATCGAGACGGTGAGGATGCTGAGGCCTGATCTGAACGATGCAGAAGAGCTGCAAATTCTTGAAGAAATGGAAGTTGCTGACAATGATGGAGTGGCGGCGCTCGAAGGTGTATGTCGCATCCTGGCAGCGCTGCCGCCGGACCGCTGGGCTGTAGTGACCTCGGCCACAGAGCGGCTGGCGCGGAGCCGGATGCAGCAGGGTGGGATTCCGGCGCCCAAGCGGATGGTTACGGCGGACAGAGTGACCCGCGGCAAACCCGATCCGGAGCCCTACCTCATAGGCGCCCGGCTCGTGGGATTCAAACCGGAGGAGTGCCTCGTGATTGAGGACGCTGCGTCGGGCGCGAAGGCCGGACATGCGGCGGGCTGCAAGGTGCTGGCGACTCTGTTCTCGCATTCACTAAAGAGCCTGAGCGCGGCGGACTGGGTTGTTCCTTCTCTCAAAGACGTGTGCGTGACGGTGACGGACGGGTGGATTGAGTTTGAGTTTGAGCCGGTTCTGAGAAGCGAAAAAGCGGTCCGCTAAAGTCACCAAGGGGCTTTGGCACGGCACACGCGCAACTCGAGAACTTTAAGCTCCTGATTCCACATTGTTTACGGATATTTTCGCCCTAAACCGATACAATCAAATGGGCTGTTGGTATACAACTGTAAACAAATAGGTTAGTTGTTGCGGTAACTGCCACGCCCGTTCCCGAAGGCATCGAGCGGCACGATGGTGTGCCGGATCTATTGATCCTGATTCTAAATGGTTTAGCTGGTGTTGCCTCGCTAGAATCATCTAACCATTGAGGTTACGCGTAAAATCGTGCAAGAAAAAGAGTTAACTGGATCCATCGAAATGCGCGAAGGGCACAGCTTGTGAGCTGTGCCCTTTCTTTATTATAGCTGGTTCGCGGAATTGAAATGCAATTTTTAACTGTTTTGGTTTGTGTGGGTTGGGAGATTTATGGCTTGACAACGTGAAAGGGCCGAGCGGCATTAGGATGCAACAGCTCACATACCGTTGTTGCGGTCAGGCGGTGCGGGGGTTGGGCTGCGATGCCTGCGGTGCTGAAGTCTGAGTGAAGAGCCAAGTGAGTTCGAGCAGCATGGGCCAGACAATCACGACCGATATGAGCCAGCCTGCTTTTGACCATGCGTTGCCGGGGGCTCCGGCATAGACGACGAGACACAGTGCAGCATTGGCGAGATAGGCGGCGTTGAGGCCTGCGAGGCATGCGCGAGTGGGCAGGAATCGCTTGCGGCGCAGGATGAGAAGTGTACCGCTGACGACTACGATTCCGAAACCCAGACCAAGGATGGAGAGGCGCTGCCATTCGCTGGTTCCGGCCAGGTGCAAGAGAAACGGCGATTCCACCGACAGCGTCGCGGCAATCGAGAGGCCGACGAGGCTCCACAGCAGGCGCCGCTCCATCGCCGTTGAGGGCCGGGTGGAAAAGAGGGAGCGCAGCCGCAGCCAGATCATGGGATAGGCCAGGAAGAATGGAGCGCCGACGAGCAGGTGCCACCAGTTGCCCTGATGACCGGGGACATGCAGCGTGACGGCGTCCCACGCCGACGTGTTCATTGCGAAGGGTAGGAAGACAACGGCTCCGGCGAGCAACCAAATGAGGAGGAGGAAGGCATTGACCGAAGTTGGTTCGCGTGGTTCGTTCGGCATGGGAGTTTGCTTGTTCCGGGCAAAGGATGCGTGATCGCGCACGGAGGCCTCCAGCCGAACGTACGCAGGGCGAATTGCAGAGGTTCCGTGATTTTACGGGGCGCGGCTGGCGGCGGCACCGCCGCCAGGCCAGGAAGAGTTCTAAGCGGACTTCGGTGGCGACGGCTCCGGCGAGCTTTGGCGGCCGTTGATGGGCAGAAAGCGGGTCTGCTGATCGCCGATCTCGACGACTCCAACGACGGTGGCGCGGACGCCTGCACCACCGCCGCCTTCACCCTGCGCGCTGGAATTGCCCACGCCGCCGGTGCCTGCTACGGCGCCCTATCCGTACACGAGCTTGGCCACGGGAATGATGGTCTTGCCCTGCGGGGTGATGGGTTCGCCGTAGATGGCCTTGACGCGGGCCTGGCCGAGAATGCCTTCCTTGAGCGATTGGAGAAGAGCGGCACTGCCCATTTGCGGACTCCTTTTGATGCTTCCTTTGTTACTTGAGTCAGATGCAGAGAGCGGGCGAATGCGTTCGTTGAGCGATGAATCCCACATCTCTTCGAGATGTGGGGCACCTGCCCTGGAAGCCGCCGATTGCGTGGTGAGATCGCTCCCAAAACGAATTCGTGGGTGCTGTTGTTGAGGTTCACAAACTTCTGCCATCTAATGGGCGAATCCGCTGACCGCGAAATAGACAATCGTGTAGAGAACCACGGTTGCATCCATCACCGCAGCCACTTTGAAGCCGTGTGCGTAGGCGTGGCTTCTGTTTGCCAGAAACAGATAAACCGCGAAGGCTTTTTCAAATAAGCTGTAGATGAGAATCGGGTTTCGCCATTCGACACGGAACGCGGCGACGATCATGAAGACGCCCATGAGGCCGACCATGATGCCCCAGTGCTGGGTGATGATGGTGTAGTCCGGGAGGAATGGGATTTTCCCTACGGTTTCCGCCGCCCACCGCGGCCAAAAGGCGTAGAGACTCGCGGAAGCCGTCCCAAGCCCAGTAATGACAAAGAACGGTTTGAACGTAAGATCGAAAAAGCGTTTCATATGCCCTCCGTCTCGTCGGATCTGAGCCTGGCACCGGTCTACTTTTAGTAGCCCCCGTCGCCAACAGCCAACATCAATTTTCTACGGCTGGCGCGCTGGGCCAATTTGCGGCGCGTGCACCGGCTTGGCCATGCCGTAGAAAATCACAACGCCCTGTCCGCCACATCGAGTCGAGAGCGCCTCACTCGGTGTGCCGATGCAACTGTCGATATCCTGCCAGTTGTTCATCGCCCAGACATTGCCTGCCGGATCGATGGCAATATCAGTGATCATCTGCAGACCTCCTCCCACGTAGCCCCCTGGAGGCGAGATCTGTTCACCCGTATGCACGCCGGGCGGGCAGTGTTCCG
>Ga0335075_10004177_pt1 | contig 22649 bp, 21 predicted proteins | sample Lox_Sample_24_FD_206723 | JGI IMG/M metagenome (GOLD analysis project Ga0335075, IMG submission 206723) | Soil microbial communities from Loxahatchee National Wildlife Refuge, Florida, United States - Lox_Sample_2.4 | ecosystem: Environmental > Terrestrial > Soil > Wetlands | place: USA...
AACCCGCTTCGTTCGGCACAGAAGCTATCCGATCCAGTCCTTCTTCCATCTCTCTTTCCCTCCGTCTGCTTCAGAGGGGGGAATTTCAGATGATCATCGAGGGGGGAGATTCACATGATCCCTGACACAATTGGCCGAGCGACTGGTAGATGAGGCAGAGATTGATGCCGTATTTGCGGCCGGTGTCGCGGGCGGTCTCGAGAATGCCCATATAGCCGAGCCGGGCCACCTCATCGAGCAGGAACAGGATGCGTCCGCCGCGCAAAGTACCGCGGGCCTCATACACTGAATTGAGCAGGGCGCCGAGGATGACGCGGGCGGCCTGCGGGCTCGCTTGCAGGACCTTGAGCGGCAGGTTGATGAAGACGTCGAGCTTGCCGGAAAGGAGGTGGCGGGTCTGGAAGCTTTGACCGTTACCTTGGCCGCAAACGAGGCGGGCGAGGGACGGGATGGCGAGCCAGGCAGTGGCGTTGCCGGCCTCGCCATAGAAGCCGGAGAACTGCTTTTCGGTGATGTCTTTCAGATTGCCGGCCAATTGCGCGGGAAAGCCGAAACCGTAGCTGGCACCTTTGGCGTAGATCGCTTCGAGCAGCTCCTTGAGTTCCGGGATCGGCAGGGCGACCCGCTGGCGCAGGAGCGCGAGCGTTTTGTGCTCCGGCGGGAGGGCGGAATCGAAAATAATATCGGCGAGGAGGCAGCCGAGCAGGGCACGGGCGGCGTGCTTGAAGTAATCGTCATAGCGCTCGCCGGGGGTCTCGCCGCAGAGCCAGCCGACCACCGCCTGAATATCGATCAGAGCACGATCGGTCGCGGGATCGATCCAGTCGAGGGCGTTGAAGGAGTCTGAGTGGGGATCTTCGGGGTTAAGCGCAACCACGCGATGGCCGAGGCCCCGCCGAGCCGCGTAGACCAGCCGCACGACTTCGGCTGAGGGATCGAGGCAGACCAGGCCGAAACGCCATTCCAGCGCCGAAGGAACCACCGTGCCGGTGGTCTTATAACCGCCCGAGCCGGCGAAGACCAGGAGGTGGCCGGAACCCTCATTGCCGTCATAGCGGAGCAGGGGGGCCTTGCCCGCCTGTTTGGGCTGCAAGTCGGGGCGGCAGGCCTCGCCGATGATAATGCCGCCCTGCTTGAACCACGCTTTAGCTGCAGAGATGGGCAGCCAATCACTCTCACCATGAAGCGCCGAGGCGGCGCGGCGCACCGGCTGGGGAATAACCAGAGGGAGGCGGGCCTTGCGCACGGCGGCGATACTCAGGGCGACCGGCACTACGGCGCCGACCACGGCAAACGGATCGGTGTAGCCGAGCAGGGTTAGGAGCGAAAGGCGCGGGTAGTAAGGGGCGAGACGGGCGATTTCGCCGTAAGCCGCGGCGAGGCCGGAGGTGGCGGTGGCGATGGCGGCGGCATAGAGGGCGAAGTTGTGGAGCCGTTCACGGACGCTCCAGACCAGGCCGAGGATCATGGCCGGGGCGATGGAAGCGGCGGTGATAGCACTGCGGGCGAGGAAATAGCGCAGCCAGGGGATGCGGGCCTGATAAGCGAGGTCCAAGACGAACAGCTCGGAATAATGGTTGATGACCACCATCAGGGCCATGGCAAAGGCCAGCAGCAAGAAGTGGCCGAACAGTTCGCTCTTGAAGAAGGCCGCGCCGAGCACCAAGACGCACAGCAGCAGGAGCAGCGGATAGACGGCAGCGGGCATGGGGTCACTCCTGAGTGAAAGCCTGATCCCCCAGCTCCTTCCAGCGGCGCCGCGAGTCCGCGGCATGCGCGCCGTTCAAGACGCGTTTGGCGGCGGCGAGCAAGCCGAGGATGACGGCGGGTTCCTCATCGGCCAACCCGGCCTTGATAACGAGGCCGCCGAGCTGGATTTTGCGCCGGGTATCGCGGCGGCGTTCGGCGTCAGCGGCGCGCTGCATCTGAATTAGATTCCGCCATACCAGTGCCCGGGCGCGCTGCATCAGCCTTGCGGTCTGAGTTTTTGCGGCGAAAGGAAGCGCCGGTGGCACGCCACCTCGCGAGGCGCTCATCACCGGACTTGGCCGAGGCCTCCTTGAATTCGAGCAACGCACCGGCCAGGGCGTCGTCATCGGCTTCGAGCAGGCCGAGCTTTTCGACTAAGCGGCCGATTTCACTGCGGCGTTTATCGAGCAATTCGGCCTGCTTGCGTTCGAGGCGCTGTTGTTCTTGTTTGAGGGCCTTAAGGCGTGAGCCGTAGTCATTGGCTTCCTTCATTTTTTTCTGGCTCCAATCTGGATCGGTAGCGCGAAGCGCATTTTCCGCCGCTGCGGCGCGCGGTAAGCAAGAGACCGGCACCGCCAGCGACTCGAAGGGAGTAGCTCAGGCAGCGCGGCGGGTCAACCTTCTGAAGGTCACAGAAGCGGAGCAAAGCGGAGCGGAGTGTGCGCACTTATAGGTTGCTGCGCAACCCCGTGCTAAGCTGCCCGAACGCCGATGCCGAAGAAGCGCTCAACCGTCCGCAAACCTAAATCCGAGAAGATAACTCCATTGCCGGTCGCGCGGCCGTGGTATCACGCTCCGTTGACGCTCGCGGCCAATGGCCTGGCTGGCCTGCTGGGAATCTGTCGCCGTTCCAAGCCACCTATCGCCAAACCGCCGCGCGCCGCCCACAGGCGGCGGAAAAAGTAAGCGCGCGATGGCCATCTACCACTTCCGGGCCAAGATCATCAGCCGCAGCCAGGGGCGCAGCGCGGTGGCGGCGGCGGCCTACCGCTCGGGCAGCGAGCTGCGCGACCAGCGCCAGGGCCAAACCTTCGATTACTCTGACAAGCCCCATGTAGTGCACTCGGAAATTCTGCTGCCGGACGGCGCGCCGGAATGGATGGCCGATCGCTCCCAGCTGTGGAACGCGGCCGAGCTCGGCGAGCGGCGCAAGGACTCGCAGGTGGCACGCGAGATCGAATTCGCCATCCCCCAGGAGCTGAGCCAGGGCGAAGGCATCGCGCTGGCGCGGGAGTTCGTGCAGCGTGAGTTTGTGGCGCGCGGGATGGTGGCCGATCTCAACGTGCATTGGGAAGAAGCCAATCCGCATGCCCACGTCATGCTGACCCTGCGCGAGGTAAACGAACAGGGCTTCGGGCGCAAGGCGGCCGAATGGAACCGGGTCGAGCTGCTCAAGGGCTGGCGCGAGCATTGGGCCGATCTGGCCAATCAGCATCTGCATCGGGCTGGCTACGACATGCGGGTCGATCATCGCTCCTATCAGGAGCAGGGGGTGGTGCTGGAGCCGACCTCGCATCTGGGCAAGGCGGTCGGTGAGATGCGCCAGCGGGGCGCCTATACCGAGCGGGCGCAGCGGCTGGAGGAAGTCCGCGAGCGCAACGCGCAGAGGATCGAGCAGAAGCCGGAAATCGTCTTCGACAATCTAACCCGCCGCCAAGCGACCTTCACCCGCCGCGACATGGCGCGCGAGGTGTTCCGCTACATCGACCAGGGCGGCCGTTTCAGAAATCTCATGGCACGGCTGGAAGGCTCAGCCGAACTGATCCAGCTCACGGGTGCGGCCAGGGACGAACGCGGCCAGGTGGTCGAACCCCCACGCTACACCACCAAAGAGATGCTGGCGGTGGAATCACGCATGGCCGAACGGGCGCAGGAGATGGCGGATACCAAGACCCACGGAGTAGGGGAGGGCAAGCGCGACGAAGCGCTCGGGCGGCATAGTTATCTCAGCGGCGAGCAGCGCGAGGCGGTCAGGTTCATTACCAGTGAGCGTTCAATCGAAGCGCTGACCGGCTTCGCCGGGGCGGGCAAGTCGGCCGCCATCGCGGCGGCGCGCGATGCCTGGCAGGCCGAGGGCTACCGCGTGCTGGGCGGGGCGCTCTCGGGGATCGCGGCCGAGAACCTGCAGCGCGAATCCGGGGTTGAAAGCAGTACCTTGGCCTCGTGGGAGAAGGCGTGGAAGGAGGGCCGCGAGCGGCTCCATCAGCGCGACGTATTGGTGATCGACGAAGCTGGCATGGTGGGCAGCCGCCAGCTGGAACGGATCGTCTCGATAGCCGCCGAGCGTGGGGCCAAAGTAGTATTGGTCGGGGATGCCGAGCAGCTGCAGCCGATCGAGGCGGGCGCGGCCTTCCGCGCGATCGCCGAACGCGCCGGCTATCAGGAATTATCCGGCATCCGCCGCCAGCAGGAGTTCTGGCAGCGCCAGGCCTCCCATGATTTTGCCCGCGGCGCACCAGACCGTGCCTTCAATCGCTATCAGGCCCATGGCGCGATTCACTTGGCCGAAGACCGCAAGCAGGCCAAGGAGGATCTGATTAAAGGCTGGGCCGAGTACCGCGCCGCCCATGGGGCGGAAAAAGCTGCGCTGATTCTCGCCCATACGCGCGCCGACGTGCGCGAGTTGAATCTGCAGGCGCGCACGATACTAAGAGAGCGCGGCGAGCTGGGCCGGGAAGTTAAAGTTGCAGTCGTGCGCGAGCTGGCCAGTGATGACGGCAGCATCAGCATCGAACGCGGCGAACGCTACTTCGCCGCCGGCGAGCGCGTGATATTCCTCAAGAACGATCGCGAGTTCGGGGTCAAGAACGGCTCGCTGGGCACTGTCACTGAGGTTAGTGGCAGTGCGATGCGAGTGATACTCGACGGCGGCGAACGGCGCGAAGTGAGTTTTGCGCTCAAGGATTACGCCGCGCTCGATTACGGCTACGCCGCCACCGTGCACAAGGCCCAGGGCGCCACCGTCGATCAAACCTTCCTGCTCGCCACTCCCGGCATGGACCGCCATCTGGCCTACGTCGGCATGACCCGCCACCGCGAAGGCGCCGAACTTTACGCCGGCCACGACGACTTCCAAAGCTTCGACGAACTAAAAGCGCAGCTCTCCCGCGCCCGCCCCAAGGATTCCACTCTCGACTACGCCCAGCGGCGCGGCCTCGAAGCCGCCCATGCCCAACGGGCCGAGGAGAAGCAATCAGCGCTGCGGCAGCAAGCGCAGCAGCGCCCGGAGCGGGAAGCAAAGACGCAGGGTCAGGAAAAGGCCGAAGCGGGGCAGGGCGGCGATCCGGTTGCACGCTTCAAACAGGCGCAAAAGGAATTCATTCAGGTGGCCGGCCTCGCCGACTTCGATCCCCAAGCCAAGGCGCGTAGCGCCGAACTGCGCGCCGAGATGAAGCAGGCCTCACAAGCGATCGCCCAAGACCCGGCGCGCATGCGCGCCGCCGAACGCGAAGGCTTCGCCCCCCAGGTCAAAAACTTCGTGCGCCAGGCGGAACGCGGGCGCGAGAAGGGCAGGGAGGCCGAGAAAGATGAGGGGCTGGAACGGTAGCCAGACAATAGCCTCACGCCTAGGAGCAGCGTTCCGCGATTGGCCTCCCAGGCTTGCATGATCCTGAGCTGACGACCTTGGCTTTTGTGGGATGCGGGGTCCGCAATATTTCGCAATTACCTACAAATTATGACCATAATCTACTCTCTGCACTTGACAGCTTGTTTAACCAGCAGTATGCAGCGTTGACTGGCTGTGTAGTTTAATTCCTATCAGAAAGCTTCACCAGCCCAGCAGGAAAGGCAGTGTGCGCTAACCCTCATCCTCGCGGGGTCAACCCATCGCTCGATCACCACCGGCATCGCAACGGACGAAGCGGTTATGAAATCAGAAATGGCCGTTCCCGAGGGGGGGAGTTCCGACTCATGGCTTGCCGCCGCGAACGTATCTTGAAAGCCGTCAAACTGGTGATTGCCTGTGAAGCAACGGAACCATGGGAAATCCGCGAGGCCATTCGCCAAGCGAGGGGTGTCAAGCCACCAGGCGCCGCTGCACCAGCCGCAGTAAGCGCGGAGGCCGATGCTCCGCTCCCCCATGCTGCGGCTGTTCTTCAGAAAATTGCTGGTAAAGCTCGGCAATAAGCTGCGCCTTCCGTGCCGGGCTTGAATAGCCCGTCGCCCGCGTCTCCCGAATCCCCTGCTCGACCGCGCCAATTACATCGCTCAGTAACTCCTCGTCCAGCTTTGCCGCCTGGCGGGGAGCACCTTCGCCGGTGGCGAGCCAGTGCAGATTCACATTAGAGGCTCTGGCGATGGCCAGCACCAGGCGCAGCGAGGGATCACTGCGGCGCTGCAAGCACATTTGCAGCGTACTTTCTGGAATGCCGGCCCGCTGAGCGAGGGCACGGCGGCTGCCAGCCAGTTCGATGACCTGAACCAGGCGTTCAGCGAAGCTGCCGCGCGGATAGTTTTGCTTGTCCGAAGTAACTGTCATATGGCTAACACATAATAGTGTTGACTCCTAACACGGTTGTGTGATTCATATGCTCCTGCCAGTGCTGCTGGGATAAAAGCACGCGGTTCGCGGCAGAGGCAATCCCTCCTGCCGGCGCCGACGTGAGCGGAATTCCCCCGGGCTGGCTGATCCGCTGGAACGAGGTCATCGTGCCGCTCAATACAGCCCGCAAAGGTCCAACGCACAGAGATATCGCAAGGGAGTCTCGTGTTGCGTGGTTCGCACCTGATGCCAAGCCCAGCAGCGAAATGCTCGCTTGGGGCCGCAAGATAATCCCGATAATGCTCTTGGCCGCATGGATTATGTGGCCGCGCGCAGCTGGGGCGCAGAGCGTCAGCTACGTATACGATGCTGACGGCCAGTTGAATGCGGTCGCTAATAGTGCAGGCAATTGCGCCGCCTACCAGTATGATGCGGCCGGCAATCTCCTGGGCATTTCTCGCGGCACCGCAGTGGCCTTCGCAATGGTGCCAACCAGCGGCGCGGCGGGTACCACGGTGCACCTTTACGGTTGTGGCTTCAGCGCCACTCCAAGCCAGGACACGGTAACGTTCAATGGCGTGAACGCCACGGTAGCCTCAGCCACCACCACGCAACTGGTCGTTACCGTTCCTTCGTCTGCCACTGCCGGATTGGTGTCCGTGACGACCCCAAGCGGGTCCAATTCCAGCATTATCAGCTTCACTCCATAAAAGGGCCTGCCTCAGGGGGATCATGAAATTTACCAAGCGCAGCCTGCTGCTTATCTGGATATTTCTGCTAGCCGCACTGCTCCTGACGCGAGGCCGCACGCTAGCTCAGACCTGCAATCCCACGACTCTACAGAACTGTGTCGTTACCGGCGGGGTAACGCCGGCCGCGAGAGCACCCGCGCCGGGCGAGGCATACACCGCACAAACTGCTGGCCTGTTTGAGTATTCGAAAACCGACCTTACTATCGCAGCGCCGATTCCAATCGAAATTACCCGTACTCACCGCTCTTTCGACGTAGACGCCAACAGCAATAAGATTTATGGCGCGTTCGGCCTGGCGACCACGCTAAACTATGATATTTATTTGTACTCAGCCGGCGAGGTAAGCAGCGGCAGTTGCGCGTCTGCCAGCGTGGTCTTGCCCGATGGGGGTCAAATTCTCTGTACAAATCAGGCCTCAAATACCGCTTGCTCGAACTACCAGGCCGCAGTCTTTACGTGTAATAGCCAGCCTACAGGTGCGTGGTTCAATTCAGAAATCACTTGGGATGCGAGCGTACCCGGAGGTGGCGGCTGGGACTTGACTCGCAAAGATGGCACGACTTACAAGTTTGGCGCCGGCGCGCCCTTGCAATCGATCAATGACCGTTATGGCAATTCGATCAGCCTTACGCGGGCCGGAGTGAGCGGCGACAGCCAGCGCGGCAACGTTACCACCATCACGGCTTCCAATGGGCGTTCGCTGACACTCGATTACTCGGGCTCGCCCAACAACTGCTGTATCACCGGCTATGGCGCGAGCGGCGGCGGCGACGCCGCGGGACGAAAAATCACTTACGCTTACAATAACAGCGAGCAACTTACTACCGTTACTTATCCGAACATCAACGCTCAGGCCAATATCACTTATACCTGGGGGGATGGCCATCCGAATGTGATCAGCTTGATTGCGGTACAGCTTAGCAGCTCAAACAAATACTTTATAAATCTGGCCTATGATTTTTCGACGGGCAACTTAGCCGGCCTCTATCCTGGCAATGGCTCCACGAATGTTGGGCTGAAATATTCCTATAAGACCAGCGGCGGGCTGATCACTGATGTCACGACGGCCTTTGGGGATGGTTCGACCCGCGACCTCTATCCAAATTCGGCTGGCTATATAGTTGAGGACGTCAGAAATTCGAGTGCGGCGGCAAGCAAGCAGGAGAGCTTTATCTACACACGCAATTCCGCCAATTTAATTACCGAGGTTCAGGAATCTCAAGATCCCTTAGGCCGTTATACTGACTACACCTACGACTCCGATGGTAACATTACCAGCGTCACCGTGGCCGATTTGGGCGGCAATTCAGTGACGAGTTCGTATCAATATGACTATACGAAGTTCGACCAGCTCGACCAGGTGACGAACGGGCTCGGTTACATCTGGACCATTGGCCTGGACAGCCTGGGTAATCCGGTTTCGGTGACTGATCCCCTCTCACGAACCTGGTCGGCGGATTATTACAGCGACGGCCTGATCGAAACCATCAGCGATCCTGATGCGGCAACCAACTCTCCTCCGTACAATGTTCCGCTGGCGACTTTCGCTTATAACGGTACTGACGATCTGCAATCAGTGAAGACCCGCGCCGCCGACAACGAGACTACGACCTTTGGTTACGATGCGGTCGGCCGCCTCTTGAATATCACTTCGCCGTTAGGCGAGACTGCGAGTGTGGCTTATGATGATAAAGACGATGTCCTCTCAGCCACTGATCCAAACGGTTACATTACCCACTACAGTTATGATTGGAATGGTGACATTACGAGCCTGACGGATCCGCTTGGCAATGAGACCACCTGGGCCTGGGCTCCGTCTTCAAGCAACGGCATTTGGGATGTGGAGGAATGCGACCCCTCTGAACATTGTAATGTCTATACATTCAACAGCACCAGCGGAGGCGTCACGACATTTCAAGACAAGCAGCTCACAGTGGATACTTTCACCTACGATGCTCTGGGCCGGTTGACTGAGGTTGATTCCAATGCTGAGGGTTCGAACCCACGCTTTGACAAATTCGGCTATGACGCAGCGAACCGCATGATCGGCGCAACACATCCTGACGCGGGCGCACCCTGCACCGGAAGCGATGGCAACAAGTATACTGACACTTTCAATTACGACTTTCTGGATGACGTAACCAGCACCTGTACACCCGAAGGATCAATCGCGTATGGATATGACAATATTGGCAGACGCACCTCGATGCAGCCGGCGTCGCAGCCGGCCATCAGTTACTCCTGGGATAATGCCAATGAACTGAAGACGCTCGCGACTACCGGCACCAGCGCGAGCTTCAGCTATATGCCGGATGGGCAGCGGCAGGCCTTGACTGTGAATAACGGCACCAGCACGACGGTGACCACTAACTATTCCTATGACCCGGCCTCCGAGCGCCTAAGCGCCATCAGCTATGGCTCTACCCAGAATCCAAGCCTGGGCGGCCTTAACTATACTTATGATGCCGACAGCCGCGTGATTGGTAAAAATGGCAGCCTCGCGGCCGTCAATTTGCCGGCAGCATCGCCCCAGGCGGCAGCCTATACGAACACTAATCAAATCAAGACCTGGACCAATGGCGTCAGCCCCAGCATCAACGGCATCCAGGCGCTTACTTCGGATCCGCTGACCGGTGCCACCTACACATATGATCAAAGGGCAATGCTCACTACTGTATCGGGCGGCACGAGCTATAACTACGACTCGGCTGGACGGCGCGAGAGCGTGACCGCCGGCGGTGCTACTACCACCTACCTCTACGACGGCGGCATTCCGGTACAGGTGGTGGAGGGCAGCGCCACGACCAACATCGTGGCGGTGCCGGGCTCGAATGAAATCCTGACCATTGGCGGTGCGGTTCAAGTGCACGACGCCTTGGGCTCGGTACTTGGCGGGATCAGCGCCAGCGGCGGCTTTGCCTACCAGTATAGCTATGACTCGTTTGGCAATTTTACCGTGAGCGGGACGCCGCCGTCGGGTTATGGCAACGTCTATACTTTGGCCGGCATGGAGTTCGACCCGGATGGAATGTACCATGCGGGCGCGCGCTACTATCACCCCGGCGTGCAGCGCTTTATCAGCGAAGACCCCGAGCGCGGTAAGGCCAACCTCTACACTTACGCAGGCAACAATCCGGTCAGCGGCAGCGACCCCAGCGGGATGGGCTGTCTGAATGGCGACTGCCCCAATCCTCCTCCCCCAATTCCCATCCTCCCCGACGACCCCGGTGCTGATTTACCGTCCCCGCCCCCGGAAGATCTGTTCCAGATCGGCGGCGGCGGCGCGGGCGCAGGCGCGATAGTGCAGGATCAGGTCAGCGTTATCGCCCAAAACGCCGGCGTCAACCAGCCCTTCAATGTCATGGCCCCAAGCGATGCGCCGCGGCCATGTGCTGGACAGAAGGCAGCGTTTGTAAACGCGAACCAAGCTGCCGCAGCGCAGATTGGTGATGAATTGAATGTGCCAGCAGCAAACATTCTTGGGTTATCAGCCGAAGAGACCGGATATGGAACTAGTGCTATAGCAACTCACTGTCATAATTTTTTCGGCATTCACCGTGGGGCCTCGGGAAGCACAGGTAATTGCCGCGGGACGCCAACCGGCGTATCGGTTTCCGGGTTCCCTGCATCAGATGGATTCCTTCTCTCTGGGCAGGCCTTTGCAAGGCAATGGGGTGGTGATGTAAGAGGTGTTAGCAATCCATCAGCGTTCGCCAAAGCTATCCCGCCTAGCTTCAACCCTCGCAATCCGGCATTGGGGGGGAATCCTGACTTTAACTCCTTGGTTTCTAGCACGATCGCAGGAGTCGCACCATGTGTGAAGTAAGTAGGTTAACCAACTGGGTGCGCAGAATTGTCACCACGATTCTAATTACGAGTTGCGTGTTCGTTCCTGAACTATGTGGCCAGAGTATAGCTAGTGAGGTAACAATACCCGAGTCGGAAGCGCGTCATCTGCTGCAAGTGTATATACGAAGCAAAGGATATGATACGAGAAGCGCGAAGCTGGATATCGAAGTTAATGAAGGCGCTAACAACAGTACAAAAAGCTCCTTCTATCTTTACGACGTCTACGCGGATACTCCACAGCGATTGGTCACGATCGGTTCCTACGGTGTAAACGCCGAAACTGGAGACATCTGGGAACGTCTCACTTGTCGACGAGTCGAGTCAGATGCAGTGGCCAAGCTACAGAGACAGATCCGCGATTCGAGCGGAATGTCTGCAAGTGAATGGAAGCGAATAAGCGACAGAAATCCGTGCTTTTAAGCAACAGAATCTTAGCCGGATCAATCAATAGGATTGATGTCGTTTCAGGACTGAACCAAAATCATGCCGGATAAATTCTTACCGGTTGTATAACCTTCTTCGGGAAAAAATTCGAGCGCGTCTCGGCATCACTCCGATTACGTACAAAAAGGAGCGGCGCCGTGGTCCGAGTTGTTAAGCCAGTTGATTAAAGCGTCTAACTCCCGAAGGCAATGTAGTGTCCCCTCGAAGTCGAGCCCACGAGTTAAGGTTGTAGTACACGAAACTGAGGGAGTAGTACACTAACCGTCGCCATTCTATTGTGCACATATCATGTGTGATAATGTCCTTTATCACACACGATAGGGACCTCATGAGCATCCGAAACTTTTCGTCTCAATTGCAGAATTTCGCTGGTCGAACCGTAGACAATGACGCCCCGGAAAAGTTTCGGCTGGAATTCATCGATTTAGCCTTCTACATCTTCGAGCAGACAGGCAGGTATGACGAAGAGCGTCTGTTCAGGATTATCACGCAGAGTCTGGGCATACGCTCCGCTGGAAAGCCTTGGGCTGGGTTCCGTCATGCGCTCGGCCGGGACATTTCAGACGTAGACTGGCCGCGAGTGTACGACCTCATCTGCCGCTTATGGTCCGAGCTCCCCTCTGAATTTAGACCGGAATATCAAACTGGCGTGAACCGAGTCCTCGCGGCTTACCACATTGCATGGGACTTAGGCGAAGACGGTGAGCTCCATCGCGTACTCCCGTATGCCGCTCAGAGCCAGGTCGAAGCTGCATTCAAAGAACTGAACCAGTCACGCTTTGCGCCGGCGCTCACGTCCTTCCAGCAAGCTATGAGCGCCTATGACGACAGGCCACAACGCGGGCGCGAGGCCTGCAAGAACATCTTTGATGCGCTCGAATCTGTAGCCAAAGAGATTTTCAGCATGCCGACTGCCACCTTCGGGCACGTTCTCGCGGAGGCACGTAAGCAGCAGTCGATGTCCGCCGAAACGCTCTCAGTTTTGCAGAAGCTTTACGACATGGCCAATAATCACTTCCGCCATGGCATGACCACCCCGTTCACCCTGAAATCGGCTGAGGTAGATTTCGTGTTTGTGTCATGCATCGCAGCCATTCTTTTTTTCGTGCGCCTATGACCGAGAACAAGGAATTAATCTCCTCCCCTGCCCCCGCCATGCTGCCCGCCCGGCTGTTCACGCCGACGCCGAAGGCCGCACGGCGCGTGGCCGAATTCTTCACTACTCAGATCAATAACGACCACACGCGCAAGGCTTATTTCAATGCCACGCGGCGCTTCGCGCAGTGGTGCGAAGCGCGCGGCATCGGCGAGCTCGCCGCCGTCGAACCCATTCACATCGCCGCCTTCATCAAGCAGCTGCAGGGAAAGTTTTCGCCGCCAACGGTCAAACAGCATCTGGCCGCGTTGCGTATGCTGTTCGACTGGCTCGTAACCGGCCACGTTCTGGACGTCAATCCCGCCCATGCGGTGCGCGGCCCGAAATACATCGTGAAAAAAGGCAAGACACCCGTGCTCACGGCCGAGGAGGCCCGCGAGCTGCTCGACAGTATTCCCCTCGTCAGGAACACTGGGGGGCGGCGCAAGCGCGATCACCAGGCAGAACCTCCGAAGCCATCACTGGTCGGTTTGCGGGACCGCGCCCTTATCGGGGTGATGGTCTACAGCTTCGCGCGCATCAACGCCGTGCTCGAGATGAAGGTGAGCGACTATTTCGTGCAGGGGCGGCGCGGCTGGGTGCGCTTGCACGAGAAAGGCGGCAAGGAGCACGAAGTCCCTTGCCATCACAATCTTGAACTCTACCTCGACGAATACATCGCCGCCGCCGGCATCGCCAGCGACCAGGACGGGCCTTTGTTCCGTACGGCGACCGGCAAGACCGGCGAGCTTACCCACAATCCCATGTGGCAGCAGGACGCCTACCGCATGATTCAGCGCCGTGCCCGGGCCGCCGGCCTCAAGACCCGCATCGGCAATCATACCTTCCGCGCCACCGGCATCACCGCCTATCTGAAGAACAAGGGTACGCTCGAAACCGCGCAGTTCATCGCCAACCACGAGTCCCCCCGCACGACCAAGCTCTACGACCGCCGACAGGATGAGATTTCGCTCGATGAGGTTGAGCGGATCGCAATCTGACGCTACCGCCTGCCGCATCCCAGGTTCTAATGAGTTTGAGACAAATTCCAAACTACTTTCTGACTCCCTGCAGTCTGTCGATGGCTGTCTTCCTGACCAAGCGCTTCGGATCATCAATCAGTTGCTTTAGCAGTTCCGGCTGACCACGCTTGGCAACCTGGAATCTGACCAGCCATGACGGATCATAAACAAGCTGAACCAAATATCGTTCACGACCTTGGCTGGCAATCTCAGTTCTGACCCAGTCAGACCGGTCGTGAACTAGTTGATCTAGATGTTGCAAATGTCCATGTTTGGCGACTTCTAGTCGGACTACCGCGCTGGAGTCTGAGACAAGATGGTTCAGATGCTTAAGATGGCCCTGCTGAGCGACGATTGATCTCACTACCATGGACGGATCATTGACTAGTTGATCCAAATGATCTGGATACCCTCGTGCGGCAACTATCGCACGAATATCACTAGAGGGCCGATTTACCAGCTTGTCCAGTTGTTCTTTGGTACCGTATCTGGCGACCCAGCGTCTGAAACCGAACAGTGGCAGCAGAGGTATTCTTCCCTTTGAACGAGTGTTACCTAACCTCTGGGAACGTCGGACATAGGACTGTCATCCCGACGCGTTTTGCCGGTCTACCTTCTTATTATAGAACTATTAGCATAACCGAGCTACACGTTCGACTTTATTGAGGGTGATTTCATGGGCCGCTGCGGCGGTCGGGAGAGCTGGGGTAGTGCGGACACAACCCAGCCTGGAGAAACTGTCATGCGGCCCCGCAGGAGACCTTGCGCCCGCAGCGAGCGCAGTTGCCGACCATCGCTCAATGCTTATGATTCCCGTCCAGACACCGCCACGGCCCTTGGACGTTAAGAAATTGTGGTTGCCCCTTCAATAACTGATACAAGCATCTTTCCTCATGGGCCGGACAACAATCTTGGGCTGTCTGCCAAGAAAGGAACACCATCCGAGGATCGTGCCCGCACCGCTGACAGTGCAGCCATATTTTTCTGCCGCCGCTGTGAAAGTATGCATGCTTAGAACCTGGCTCACTACCATCGCCAGTATATCCGAGCGCGTCAAATACCAGGGACGAGACACGAAAAAGCAAATCGGGTTGGCTGCCGCGATAAGTGGTGCCGACGTAAAGAACTCGGTCCCCAGAGGTGGGTCCTTGCTGGGGCGAAATCGGATCCAAAGAGGCAACATATACGCCAGGCTCCCGTGGGGGCAAGTTGCCTGATCCCGTTATGGGTGGCGCGGCATAATAATCTTCCAAGCGAAGCGGGGTACTCCACATAAAGGATTTCCTCTATCCATTTTGAATCACGATTCAGGCTCGCATCGAACACTAGGCGTTCTGGCAAAGGAAAGTTCGAGCTCAAATCGGCAGATAAGCCGAAAGCGCCCATTTCCGGCGAAACGTGCCATACTTCCACTTACTACAAACATAACCTCCTTTATGTACGGCTAACGGCCACGATCTTACCTGCCTGGCCATGGCTCAAAAGCTGTTCGCAGGACCGGCGAGGAGGCTTTATTTCTCGACAAAAGGTGACACTCTATCGAGGGTTTAGGCACGCTTTATCCAGAGGTTTACATATCAACGAATTATGCAAAGCTGCCAGCCGCGCCCCGCGGAGTTGCCATAAATGCCGGTTATGCGAACTCGCGGCTTTTGACAGCCGCCCTGGACCGCGCAAGAAACGCACGGGGGGATTGGATGAGCGACCGACCTGTTAAGCTCACCGTCAAGAAGCGCCCCGGCCAGAGCGAGAACGAGAAAGCCGCGTTGTCAAAGTACCCCGATGCGGCGGCGCGGCGCTTGAAGCGGGCGATTGCGTGGCATCAGCGGGTTCGAGACGAAGAGCGCGCCATCTTGTGCAAGGGTAGGATGTAAGACACACGCTCAATTATATTTCCAGCACCCTAGGCCGCAGCGTTCCGAATGTAGTACCCGTGCTCCGGGATAGTCCACAATACGCACCAACCTCGCGAGCGTGACCAATACGGCGGTGGGCTGAGAACGTCGCCGATGAGGTGCCAATACTTTTCGCGCAAGCCCCCGGGCTTCTCGTAGCAATCGAAACACATGCAGACTCGTGCTGCGATAGCGACGAAATCTCGTGATGGACCCGCCTCGCACTCTAGCGTGATGCTATTGTAGCTGTCGATCCAGCGAAGACAAATTTGACAAGTCATTTCCAAATAGTCCTTTCCTGACGAATTATTTAATTTACACCAAAATACACAGGCAAAACGAATAGCCCCTTGCTTTGATTCACGCCTCGTTAACAGCGTGGGCAGAAATGGGAAGCGGGCGAACAGCACATTGCACCCGGCTTTCTGGGAGCTTTTCAAAATCGAGCGCGCCCGCCGCCGCGTGGCATAAAGGGTTCCAACTTGCTTGCAACGTGACACCCACACCCACTCACGGCGCACCAGCTCGGCGAGTTTTTAAACCGCCTCGGCCCGCCGCTCACCCACGATTAAAGGGGTTTAGGTTTTCGAGGTGTTTCTTTGTTACTTTGGTCTTGCCCAATAGGTCTTTGCGGATAGCGAGGAAGATGAGACTCACTAGCTCACCTTCCTTGTCATAATCGTGCTTTTCGCCGTCCGGATATCTAATCCAAGCATCATAGGCCTTGATTACGTCGTCGCTGGCATAAAGCAGCAGCTTATCTCTGGCCAACATCCGGTCTCGGTCTGCATCTTTTCCCGAGACCTCCTCATCGTGCATTATGGCGACCACCCCCTCGGTGAAGTTCTTCAGAAAACTGGCGTATGCCTCGCGTTTTTGCTCCGCAATTTTGAGGTTCAATTCCTTGTTCTTCTGAAGCAAGTAGGGAAACACAGCGCCGAACACCGCGATGAGAGCGACAATGATTTCCTTGTATTCGGTCATCATCTCTTTGAGCTTGGAGAACAGCGCAGCCACGTTGCCATTCACTCTCCCCCTTTAAAAAGGGTGTCCGCGAGGAAACCACGCCCAATAACCTCCAGGCAAGAGGCTTTGCGTGTTGCAAATGTCTAGTGCAAATAGAGGGCATGAAATACGGCTATGCCCGCGTCTCGACCGACGCCAGACCCCGGCCTTGCAACTCGCGGCCCTGAAAAAGGGCCGGATGCAAAACGGTGTTCAAGGACGACGGGCCTGTCGAGAGCCACGGCCAAGCGCCCTGCCCTGCTTCGTTGCTTGAAGAAACTCGAACCCGGCGACATGCTCATTGTCTGGAAGCTCGACCGGTTAGGCCGTGCGCCGGTTACATTCACTAGTTGGGAGGGAACCTTGAATTTGTCACATGCAGACACGCGCCAGATCATTGTGCACAGGTTTTCTCGTTGGGCAGCAGCGTCGGCCGCGCGCCAGGGGGCAAATATCAGGGGGCGCACTTGGTATGATCGCATCGACAAAATAGATCGAACATTCATATTCGCTGAGAGGTGCCCTTCTGAAGCCGAGTTTGCGACATGGCACCGACAAGAGGTCGAGAAGCTTACGCATGATCACACTGGCAAAGTCGATGAAGCGATCGGCTGGGCGGCTAAGATTCTCAACATGGTGACGAAAGTCGAAGTGTACCTTTCGGGCTTGGGACATCCGGGGCTGGCAAAGCTGATCCACCCACCAATCGACAACACTCTGATCAAAGCGATCATCGACGAATACTGCCGGGGCAAAAACGGGGGTGAAAGAAGTCGAGAAATCAGGGAGTTGTGCTCGATAGGAAAGCCCATTAACTCCATCAAAACCTATGCGCAGTACCTGCAGGTGATTAAAGGTTTAAGGATTGTTGCGGACTTGAGGGAGTGCACGCTGTTTGAGGTAGAAAGCCTATTTGGTGGGTAGATCTAACCTCTGCCCCGCCATGCTTCGGAATATATCCGAATCCTTTATGTTATATTGAGAAAGAGGGAAAAGGGCAGTGCCCCCGGGCCAAGGTCTACAGTCTTGGCAAACACGGGAACAGCCGCAGCTGCAGCCGAAAGCTGTTGGCAAGTGCTTAAGTAAAAAGGGGAATAATACTTGTCTAATCGCTGCGCTATGGTGGTCTTCGTGACAGGGGGTAAATGGAGAACTACACATCGGAAGGACGGAGTACAGCATTCTTGGGAACGCTCGCATTTGTCCAGAAGAATTGAACCGCATCGCGAAACCGTCTTACGTCCACCGTGACTGGCGCATACCCAGAGAAATAACAATCATCAAGGACTGCCACATAGCCATCCCACTGAAACGTGCAGTTCGTAAATGTGCAACCACAATGCTTGGCGAAATGCAGATCAACAAATCCCGTATGCTGCTTTCGTGTACACACTTGCTCGATATATTGTTCTGCCCACTCGCTGTAAGGAATCAGTTTGTCGGGAACGGCGCTCGCTTGATCGAGAACAGGCGGAGCATCCGTTACCTGCCGTCTGGTATTGCGATAGCCGAGATAAACCGCGCCCCAAGTCGCCAGCATCATGAGCGCCACAACCATCGTCTCCAAATGAACGCCTTTCACAACGGCACCGCTCGGTTGCACGCCAAAAAACTCCAGCACGACCACGACTGTCGCGATGACTCCGGCGATGACTCCAACCTTTGTCCATCTGTCCATTCATTCCCCCGTGCTAAATGACGTTTCCGCCACGCGGGGTTATACTGCGGATTGACGCGGGAACGCACCACGATGCCATTGTGCAGGCTGCGGATCAGATAATTCGTATGGTGGCACATGGGATTTGAGGGTAGAAGCGGACGCCACGAGGTTCGGTGGACCCCGAAAACGTTTGGCGATTACCGTTGCTCAGCCCGTCGCTGCGAAGCCAGCCGAGGGCAATGTCACGCACGGATGTTTGGGTTTGGTACTATGGTGCGCCGCCGTGCTGACCGATGGAGGCCTTGCAACTGGGATCGGCAGCCACACCTTTGCGCCACCGAGGAATCACGGTTACCACATCAACGGCGGATGCAATTTAAAGGCCGGAAGAAATGAGTCAATGGAACCATTTGCCAAAGCCCTCGAAGTAGTCACCGGCGTGATGCGCGAGGGTGAGGCCAGCCATCCCCACAATGATTGGATCGGACGGTCGCCCGAGTATCACATCGGCCGTGCCGAAGAGCATTTGCTGCGGCGGCGCGAAGGCGATCAGCAAGAAGACCATCTCTCGCATGCCGTCACGCGCCTGCTCATGGCGCTGACCTTGCGGGAATTGGCATAACCGAACTTTTATCCGACGACCTTGACGAGCGAACAGGAGTCGCCACAAAGCGCCCTGCCCTACGCGTCCTCAGGACGTTCGGCTGAAGTCCGGCGCGACGGTCTCGCGGCGTTTGCCAAGCGCGATCGCACCGGACGTGATTTGGGCTGGCGTGCCGGTGTCAACGTCAGTTGAATTCTGACCCACTTTTATGTCCGGCTATTCGTGACGCCCTGCCCTCTTTTGTCCTTCATCCCCCTCGCCCATTTCATAGGTTCCGTCGTGGCTCGCGGCTCAAAGCTGAAGGCCTCGCGCTTTCGGCGGCAAACACACAGGCGATTTGATGCTACAGCGAATTATTCTTGACGGTGACTATTTTTGGCTGTAGCGTTAAATTACATGGGTATCACGTTCGATCCGCCCAAGAACGCCCGAAACATTGCCGAGCGCGGGCTGTCGTTCGAACGAGTGGCCGATCTCGATTGGGAAACGGCGGTGGTTGTGGAGGATACCCGCCGCGACTACGGCGAGACGCGGTTGCTTGTGATGGCCCGGCTTGACGACCGTCTACATGCGGTGGTTGTGACGCCTCGCGGCGAGGATTTGCACGTCATCAGCTTCCGCAAGGCAAACAAAAAAGAGGTAAAACGGTATGGCAAAAAAGAGACCGAATGACCGGGTCTCGCGGCCCGACGAAGAGAATCCCGAATGGACGAAGGAAGATTTCGCGAGGGCGCGGCCAGCGGCAGAAGTTCTTTTAAAATTTATTGGCGAAAAAGCGACGCAGGAGTTGATGCGCCGCAGCCGGGGCAGACCGCCGAAGGCGGACAAGAAGGTCAATCAGACGCTGCGCATGGACGCGGACGTGCTGGAAGCCTATCGGCAGGAGGGCAAGGGCTGGCAGACGCGTATCAACGAAGTGCTGCGCCAGCACATGCCGCAACGGCCGAGGTAGAAGTAGGGGCGCAGCCGGTGCCCCAGCACTGAGACCTCCCAGGCGGAATGCCGTGCCGATGATGGAATTTTCTTGCCGCCCGCAACGGTCTTGCCATTTTCAAACCTTCATAGGATAATTTGAAGCAATGAATTAATGAAGCTATGAAGCCGAAGGGACTCTTATGCCTGTCATTGCTTTCTTAAACCAGAAAGGCGGCGTCGGCAAAACGACGCTCAGCGTCCACGTGGCCACAGCCCTCGCCCAAGGCCATAAGGTACTTCTTGTCGATGCGGACCCACAGGGTTCCGCGCTCGACTGGTCGGCCCAACGCGAAAGCGAAGGCGCGCCCGCCCGCTTTCCCGTCATTGGTCTGCCCAAGGAGACGCTACACCGGGAGCTTGCGCCGATCAGTCTCGATTACAAATGGGTCGTCATCGACGGTCCGCCACGCGTCAACAAGATCGCGCGCTCGGCCATCGTCGCCAGCGACTTTGTCATCATCCCCGTGCAACCGTCGCCGTTCGATATCTGGGCGGCCGAGGACGTGGAGGAAATCATTGACGAGTGCGCGGCCATCAAGCCGAACCTTTTGACCCGTTTTCTGATCAATCGCCTGATCCTGAATACAACCCTTGGCAACGAAGTCCAGCAGGAGTTGGAGAAACGCCCGTTTCCGACCTTCCAGACGACGATCCGCAACCGGCAGGAATATGCAAAGGCAGCGCGCCGCGGCATGACAGCGCTCGAAACCGAGCCACACAGTCCGGCTGCGGACGAAATCCGCGCCTTGATGGCCGAGATTATCGCCACTCTCAATCAGAGCCATCCAGTCGGAAAGGAGCCACTGAATGTCGCAAACGGCTAACAGCAGTTGGGGCGCGCGCCCCAGCAAGAAAAAGGCCGCAGCAGCACCGGCAGACGTCGTCACCCTTGACAAGTTCGTGAATGGCCGGAAGGAAGAGACCGTCCGCCTGAATGTCGAAATTCCCAGGGCGCTCCGCGCTCGCGTGAAAGCCCGCTGCGCGCTGGAGGGCAGAGAGATCAAGGATGTTGTCTTGGAACTTCTGCAGCAGCGGTTTCCCGAGTAAACGAAGCTAATTTCATAGCTTCATAACTTCATTTGAAGGTAGGGCATGGCCGTTCACTTCGATGCAGGCCGGAGGCGGAGCAGAACGGAACGGCGTTGATTGCCGAATAACGCATATTATCCGGCAGAGAAAATCGCGTTTAGAGCGAGCATGAGCCAAGACGAGCATCACCTTCAATCCCTCGGCGATATTCTCAGTAAGGCAGCCGAGACTAGCCCTAAGACTGTCTTGGCCAAGGTTCATCATCTGAAACCGAAAGCCGCGCCAGGACAGCTAACCCGCGTTCAATCCCGTTTACTCGGGGCGCGGGCTAACGATACGCACGAGCATGACGAGCTCTGTTTTCAGCACACAGTCTTTTGCCAGACCGGCCTGCCCTATCGCGATCCTGGCGACGATGTGCGGGAATGGCAGCGCACCCAAGGCGCCGTGTCCCTGCTTGTAAAAGCCGGCGAAGCCCAAAACCCGCACACCAAGGAATGGGTCAAGGTCGGGTTACCCTGGGGTACCAAACCACGCCTCATTCTCGCGCACCTCAACGCCGAAGCCCTGCGCCAGGACTCGCCCGTTATTGAAATTGAATCCAGTCTCACCGCTTTCGTGAAACGCATCCGTGGCTTCCAACAAGGCCGCGAAATCCGGATGTTCAAGCATCAGCTCACCGCGCTTTCGACGGCTGTCATTCGCCTTGCCATGTCGCACGGCGACCATTCTAGGCAGGTAAACACCCAGGTTATCAGCGCATTCGACTTGTGGCTTGAGAAAGACGATCGGCAGCGGGTCCTATGGCCCTCCACCATCCAGCTGTCCCTCGATTATTTCGAGAGCCTCAGAAATCACGCGATTCCCTTGCCGGAGGCCGATTTAGCTGCCCTTGCGCATAGCGCCGTGGCTCTCGACCTCTTCGCATGGCTCGCGCAGCGTCTTTATCGCGTCCATTCCGGCACCCCAGCCTTCATCGCATGGGCCGCACTCAAGGAACAATTCGGTCCTGATTACGGGCGCATGGATCACTTCAAAGTGTTCTTCCGCCGCACCCTTAAGCAGGTGATCGTCCGTTATCCAAAAGCACGGGTCGAATTGGATAACCGAGGTCTCTATGCCTTCAGCAGCCCTCCGCCTGTAACACCTCAGCGCCGCTTTTCCGCCCTCACCAAGCGCCTCTCCTAACCCATATCTTTCGCTCTTGGCGATGTCCTCCACAGCAGTGAAACATTGGGAGTTATCCACGACCACTTGGTGGGAGAAACCACGACCACTTGGTGGGAAATCACCTTAAAAATCTACGACCACTTGGTGGGACAATCCTATAATTAAGACCTATAGCTCTTTCCGATAAGGAGCCGGCTCACGCCGGAACACCCTAAAAGGTGGGCCCTACGGGCCACCAAGAATCCAACTCTCAAAACCAAAGTCTACCGCGCCGCCGCCCTGCCCAGGCCCAGAGCGGCGGGAAAATGGGCCGCAAGGAAGCGGCCCAGCAGAGCCGGATAGCAAATCGGCAAACCACTTACCGCCGACCTCCCGCTTGAGCAGCCCCGGCAGTTTTGACCCGTGCGACCATCTCGAGGCGCCGGAAATAAATCGCACGTCCGCAGCGCAGCGGCGGGGCATTCTGGATGAGGACGATCTGTTCGTCGTAGCGCAGGCGATGGAGGACCTCTTCGGGCTTGATCAGGCGGCGGGCGACCTGTTGCTGGCTGGTTGATTGATGGGAGGAGCGTGAGCTGTGCTCCCAGCTGGAGGAGGAGCCGGAACCTTCGGTAATGGAATCGCCGAGCGCGGTAAATTCGCCGCAGGCCTTGGACAGATACTCGGCGGCCTCGTAGTCCTGGATATGGGAGAAGAGCCGCAGATAGGCGGCATCGAACCAAGCCTGCCGGCCGTGGGCCCCCCAGCCCTGGGTCAATTTGTCAATGATCACTCGAAAGTCACCCCCTATTGATCACTTGAAACTCCCCCCTCGGGTTTGTGCCTGACGGGAGAGCGCGAGGGGGTCGCCCCCTCGCCGCTCCGTGTGTAAGGCGGC
>Ga0335075_10004178_pt1 | contig 22640 bp, 21 predicted proteins | sample Lox_Sample_24_FD_206723 | JGI IMG/M metagenome (GOLD analysis project Ga0335075, IMG submission 206723) | Soil microbial communities from Loxahatchee National Wildlife Refuge, Florida, United States - Lox_Sample_2.4 | ecosystem: Environmental > Terrestrial > Soil > Wetlands | place: USA...
TCCCCGGCCGGGCAGCCCGGCACCGGGCACCGCCTCGAACAGCGGCGCCGCGTAGTCGTCGCAGCCGCCGCCGGGCGCGTTGCTCACTGGAGCCCGCAGCCGCGACGCCTGCGAGCGCGCAGCCGCGACGCCTGCGAGCGCCACGACGCCTGCGAGCGCCACGACGCCTGCGGGCGCGCAGCCGCGACGCCTGCGGGCGCACGTGACGGATCTATCCTGGAGAGCGTGCTGGTCGAGATCAGCAGCGACGCAACCAGCTTCGTCCAGGCCAGAGGCGGCCGACTGTGGGTGTGGGCCGCCTATCCGCGAATGTGCTGCGCTGGCTCCCCCGCCTGGATGCACGCGGCGACCGAGCCTCCGGCCGGCCTGTCCGGGTTCAGCCGCGTGGACGCGGGAGATGTGCAGATCTGGTTCCGCGGCGCTGGGAACCGGTCTCCGGATGTTCTCGAGATCGGCTTGCGCGGCAGGCGCCGTCCCAGGGTCGAGGCCTACTGGGACGGCTGCCTGATGGCGATGGTCTGACGGCTCTAGCGTGCCCGGGCGGCCCAGCGGCTATGAACCGCCGCACCGCGCCACGGCAATGCGGCGGCGCCGCCGGCTTCGGCTCTCCGGCACCGCCGGCCCCGGCTACGCGGCATCCCGCCAACGGGCGGCCTCTTCCCTGCTGACCACCTGGAGCGGAAGGGCCTCGATACGTGCCTTCGTCCTCGCGACCTCATGGCCGGTGTCCGGTCGCTTGATCACCATCCACATCGGGATGCCGACCATGGCTGAGAAAATCACCGCGCAGAGCGGGATGTTCAGCCAGAACCAGGTACCCATTTTTCTCTCCTCCTTCGTGACGCCGGCGATCTCTCCGGCCATGTGCGCGTGACGCCCGAATGTCCGCGCTGTCCCTGTCTTTCACCCTGCCGGCCGACCTTCTGCCTAGGCTCTGAAAGACCTAGGCCGCCCCGATGAGCACGCAAGGCGACATAGACGGCGCGAAGAGTAAGCAAGAGCGGGCGCGGTCACGCCGCCCGCAGAGGCCAGCGACGTCCAGAGCGGCCAAGGCCATACGGAGAGGCCGCAACGTCCGTTCCCTGGGACGTTTAGGCAGGGTCAGGTCGGGCGGTTGCCCCAGCCCCGTGGCGGACGCGGCCAGCGGCCGCGCTCCGGGCGTTCGGCGGCGGCCAGCTCGCGGAGGCCCTCGTCGGGATCTTCGGTGTCCCTCAGCCAGGTGAGCGCGGTCACGTAGACAACGGGGACGAAGCAGAGCGCGGGCACAGCCCACATGATTCCGGTGGCGATCTGCTGGTCAGCGGCCGTGCTCAGGCCGGGGTGAGGGTACGCCGTGTACCACGCCACCTGGGAGAACCCCAGGATGTAAGCCACGATCCAGATGGCCCACATCGCCATCGCGGCGAACAGGGCACGCTGCGGCCTGGACAGCCGCGGAAGCAGCGGCGGCGATTCGACCAGCTCCAGCCAGAGCGCCGCACCAACGCCGACCAGCGTGACCATCTCCAGCACGGCCAGGCCCGGCTGCCTGGCGAGGGCGTCCACGGTGACCGGCAGCCGCCAGGCGATCACCGCGGCGATGAAGGCCACCAGCACCGTCGCGCTACGCCCGAACGAGCCACGGTGCCAGAACCCACCAGCACGCCGCAACGCCCCGGTGAGCCTTAGCGCGCGCCACGGCGCGCCGAGCACCAGCAGCGCCGGCGCGGCGACGGCGAACAGCACGAACTGCAACGACTCGGCGAGCACGTACCGCCTGGCGTAGCTGCCGACGGGCGGAACCAGGCAGATCACGATGAGGATCGCGGCCACGGCAGCCAGCCACGCCCTCCCGCGAGGCCGGTTCAGCCACGATCCGTCTTTATTCATTGTTCGCCAGTATGCCCCGGTTCCGGCTGCCGCGCTGCCCTGCCGGAGCGCCTCTGCGCGCGGCGGCGACCTGGCCCGGGACCCGGAGGATCTCATTCCAGGTGAAGTGCTCGATCTGGAATCCCGCCGCCCGCAACCGGGCATCACGCCGTAGCTGAGAGATAGCGCGTCGTGATCAGCACATGGATTTGATCTTGGTAACGGAGCCATTTTCATGATCGTGGTAGCTGACGAGCATATTTGCGCGGTATCTACCACGATCAAGAAAGGCCGCCGTCTGGCACGCCAAGCCGCCGCGCCGCTACGCCCACTGCCTACTGAACGCTATAACTCGATGACGCAAAGCAACGAATTATCGAATGGCGGACACAAAAGTCCTAGCGATCACAGTTACGCCCTGGCGCAAGCGGGAGCCGATGGGATGCGGTGGCGGGCGCGAGCAGACGCAGGACGAGCAGGCGCAAGCGGCGGCGGAGGGAGCGGGCGGCTAGAGTCCGCGTGGCAGGGGCAGGCGTCGCTGGGAGGTCGTGCTGCGCGGTCCATTGGCGGAGACGGTATCGGCGGCCTTGCTGGTCGCGGTGCTCGCCTGGGCGGTGCTACGGCCGGCCGGCTGGCCGGAGGCGGCCGTGGCGGTCCCGGCCGCCGCCCTGGCCGTCGCGCTCGGCGCGATCACGCCCCAGCGAGCCCTGATGGAGATGGAACGGCTGGGCCCGGTGATCGGCTTCCTCGCCGCGGTCCTGGTGCTGGCTCAGCTTTGCCAGGACGAGGGGCTGTTCCGCGCGATCGGCGCGTGGCTCGGGCGCAATGCGAGCCCGCCGCGCAAGCTGCTGACCCGGGTCTTCGTGGTCGCATCGGTCACCACCGCGGTGCTCAGCCTGGACGCGACGGTGGTGCTGCTGACCCCGGTCGTGTTCGCCACGGCCGCCAGGCTCGATGCCCGCGCGAAGCCGCACGTCTATGCCGCGACCCATCTGGCGAACACAGCCTCGCTGCTCCTGCCCGTCTCCAACCTCACCAACCTGCTGGCGTTCGCGGACAGCGGGCTGTCGTTTCCCAGGTTCGCTGCGCTCATGCTGCTGCCGTGGCTGGCCGCGATCGCGGTCGAGTACCTGGTCATCCGCTGGTTTTTCAGGACAGACTTGAACGTTACGCCAGCCGCCACCCCGGCACCGGAGCCGACTGGCGTGCCGCTGTTCGTCCTGATCGTCCTCGCGGCCACACTGGCCGGGTTCGCGGCCACGTCGCTGGCCGGGATCAACCCGGCCTGGGCCGCTGCGGCCGGGGCCACGGTGCTCGGCGTGCGCGCCCTCGCCAGGCGCCGCGCCAGTCTCGCGTCGATCGCGGCGTCCGCGGGCATCGCGTTCCTGGCGTTTGTGCTCGCGCTCGGCGTCGTGGTCGCGGCGGTGACCGGCAACGGGCTGGCCGGCGGGTTGCAGCGGGTCATGCCCGGCAACGCCTCGCTGCCCGCGCTGCTGGCCGCGGCCGCGCTCGCCGCGGCGCTGGCCAATGTGATCAACAACCTGCCCGCCGTGCTGGTCCTGCTGCCGCTTGCGGCGGCGACGGGGCCGGGGCTGGTGCTGGCCGTGCTGATCGGCGTGAACATCGGCCCAAACCTGACGTATGCCGGCTCCCTGGCCACCCTGCTGTGGCGCCGGGTGCTGCGCGAACACGACGCCGAGCCCGACCTCGGCGAGTTCACCAGGCTCGGCCTCCTGACCGTGCCCGCCACCCTCGTCGTCGCGGTCGTGGCGCTGTGGGCGGCCCTGAGAGTGATCGGAGGCTGACGGCCGTGAACGTGATCACGTGGATCGCCGAGGGCACCTGGCCGGCCTGCGTCGACGCAACCCGCAGGATCGCCCCGCCGGACGCGGAGATCGTGCTGCTGTATGTCGTCCCCAGCGATGCCCCGGCCGCGGCGCACGGCGCCTATGCCGGCCTGCTCGGCCGCGGGCGCCGGGACCGCGACCCAGGCCAGCGACTGGCCGAACTCGGCGCCGCGGCGGCCAGGGAACTGCTGCTGGCAGCGGCCGCGCGGCTGCAACGCCCGTGCTCAACCGTGCTGCGCCACGGCCGCGTGGAACGCGAGGTGGTGGCGGCGGCGGGCGGCGCCGGCCTGCTCGTCGTGTCCAGGGACGGGGACGACACCCGGCTCGGCCCGCGGAGCCTGGGCCCGGCCAGCCGGTTCGTCGTCGACCACGCCCCCTGCCCGGTCCTGCTGGTGTGGCCCGGCAGGACTCCCGGCGCCGACTCAATGCCGCCACCGCCGCCGCACCCGCACGGGCCGAAGCGGCCGGGCCCGAGATAGCGCTGGCGGCAGCGACCGAGGCTCGGCCACCGCGATTTACCGGGCGCCCAGGCAAATGCAGGCGCCCAGGCAAATGCAGGCGCCCAGGCAAATGCAGGTGCTTCTGCACGTGCATTTGCTACCATGCTCACCAAGCCGACCGTCGATGCTTAGGGGAGGAACCATGCACGAGCCGCGCAATGGGATGCCCGCCGCGGATCTCCGCGATGTGACCTGGCGGAAGAGCCGCCACAGCAACTCACAGGGCACCTGCGTCGAGCTCGCCGGCCTGCCCGGCGGAGAGATAGCGATGCGCAATTCCCGGCATCCGGACAGCCCGGCGCTCGTCTACACGCGCGCTGAGATCGATGCGTTCATCCGCGGTGCCAAGGATGGCGAGTTCGACGACCTGCTCTCCTGAGCAGTTGGTCCTGGGCGGCGGACCCTGGCCTCTCCGGCCGGCGGTCCGCCGTCGCCGTCCCGGCCTCCCCTGGCCTCTCCGGCCGGCGGTCCGCCGTCGCCGTCCCGGCCTCCCCTGGCCGCTCCGGGGTGGCGGTCCGCCGGCGCTGCACCAGCCTTCTCCGGCCTCTCCGGGCCTTCGGCCCGGCGTCACCGCGTAAGCGCAGCACCGCCCAGACGACCTTCCCCGCTCCGTCGATCGGCTGCCATCCCCATGCCGCGCAGCACGCCTCCACAACCTGGAGCCCGCGGCCGCTTTCCGCGCCGGCGGAGACGTCTACCCGAACCGGCCCAGCGGATCCCGGATCGGTCACCAAGCACATGAGTTCGACATTCCGGCGTAGTAAGGTCAGCCCAATCGGGCGGTCTTCTGGCGTCCACCTACCGGAGAGCAGTCCATGCCGGAGCGCGTTGGTGACGAGTTCACAGACCACGAGTTCCGCCACATCCATGTGGGCGGCCATCCCCCAGTCGTCGAGAGTGACCCTGGTGAACTCTCTGGCGCGGCCGGCCGACGCGGGCAGTGGCGGGAACGCACAGCTCACCGCCGGGTGGTCACCGTTCCCTGGGAGCGCAGCGCCGCCCGGGCCAGGCAGCAGAGAGGCGGTCAGGGTCCCCGGGTAACCGCTCGGGGTCAGGAGCCGGTCGTGGCTCACGCTGGACTCCTCCCTCCTGGCTACGGCGACCGCCTGACCGTCCGCAGGGTTCGGCGCCCCAGAAGGCCAGCTCTCGCGGGTCCCGGCTGCAAACGTTATCATCCTCGCTGTAACTTGCAGGCGCAAGGCCTGATGCACGTGCAGACGGCATCTGCGCCCGCATGTGCGGGCCCCGCGCCCGCACACTGGATCCTGCGGTCGGGGGGGCCGATGTGATCTCGATCGAGCCAGGCGGCGGCCCGACGGTGCGGCGTATCCTGCTCGGGACGCAGCTCCGCAGACTCCGCGAGGCCAGGGGAATCACCCGTGAGGACGCGGGATACCACATCAGGGCGTCGGAGTCCAAGATCAGCCGGATGGAGCTTGGGCGCGTCGGGTTCAAGGAACGCGACATCGTGGATCTGCTGACCCTGTACGGCGTCGGTGACCCCGCGGAACGCGACGCGCTCGTAGCGGTCGCGCGCGAGGCCAACGCGCCCGGCTGGTGGCATCAGTACGCGGACGTTTTACCAGATTGGTTCCAGACCTATGTGGGCCTCGAAGAGGCGGCGTCGATGCTGCGGGTCTACGAGGTGCAGTTCGTTCCCGGGCTGCTGCAGACGCCCGGCTATGCGCGGGCGGTCATCACTCGCGGCCGGGCCGATGCATCGGCGGAGGAGGTCGAACGCCTGGTCAACATGCGGATCACCAGGCAGGAGCTGATCTCCAAGGCGGGCGGGCCGCGGTTGTGGGCCGTCGTCGACGAGGCCGCCCTGCGGCGCCCGGTGGGCAGCCCGGACGTGTTCCGGTCGCAACTTGAGCACCTGATCGAGGTCACCCGGGAACCACGGGTCACGCTCCAGGTCAGCCCGTTCCGCACGGGCGGCCCGATCGCCGAGGCGGGGGCGTTCACGATCATGCGCTTCCCCGACGAGGACCTGCCGGACGTGGTCTACCTCGAGCAGCTGACCAGCGCGCTGTATCTCGACAAGCGGGAAGAGGTGGACCGGTACAGCGAGGTCATGGAGCAGCTGAGCGTCGAGAGCGAGCCGCCGGACCACACCGCCGACATGCTGCGCGACATGCTGCGGGACCTCGGTTAGCCCCCGGCGCCGGGGCTCGATGCCGCCCGGCATCCGGGCATATGGGGTGCCGCGCGCCTAGCGGTCGCTGCGGGGGGAAAAGTACACTTCCGGTATCAGTCTGCCGCTGCAGCGATAGGCTGCCGCGCCCGGCGAGCAGGCGAGGGGACCGATGACCGAGTTCATCGTGGGCCACCAGCAATCGGACACGCACCAGAAGGCCCTGCGCATCAATCTCGACCCGCGCTGGTACGGAACGATCGCCGAGATCGGGGCGGGCCAGGAGGTGGTGCGCTGGTTCTTCCGCGTCGGCGGCGCCGCGGGGACGGTCGCGAAGTCGATCTCCGCTTACGACATGGCCGTCAGCGACGCGGTGTACGGCAAGGCGGACCGGTACGTCTCCGCGGCGCGCCTGCAGGGCATGCTCGACAAGGAGTTTCAGCTCAACGTCGAGCGGCTGAACGACGAGCGCGGTGACGAGAACTGCTTTTTCGCGTTCGCGGACACCGTGGTCGCCCGGAGCTACCGGGGCGGCAACGAATGCCACGGCTGGATGGGCGTGAAGTTCCAGGCACAGCCGCACGACGAGCCCAGCCAGATTGTCATGCACGTGCGAATGCTCGACATCGAGGCGTTCGCGCAGCAGGAGGCGCTGGGCATCGTCGGCGTCAACCTGCTGTACGGGGCGTTCTTCCACCATCACGAACCGGACAAGCTCATCGAGAGCCTGCTCGACCGGCTCACCACCGGCCGGATCGAGATCGACATGGTCCAGTTCCGCGGCATCGAGTTCCGGGGCGTGGACAACCGGCTGATGGCGCTCAAGCTGGTGCAGGTTGGGCTCAGCGGCGTGGCAATGTTCGGGCCCGACCGTGAGGTGCTGCAGCCCAGCGAGGTGCTGCGCAAGAAGGCGATCCTGGTCGAGCGGGGCAGCTTCCGGCCGCCGACGCACGTCAACCTCGACATGCTGGACACGGCCAGGGAAAAGTTCGGCCAGGACCCGGCGGTCACCGGCAAGCCGGTGCTGCTGCTCACCGAGATCACCATGCGCAACCTGCTCGCCGGCGGAGCCGCCGACGTGGACCGCCGCGACTTCCTCGCCCGGGCCGAACTGCTCGCCGCCTGCGGCATGACGGTAATGATCAGCGATTACTTCGACTACTACCGGCTGGCGGCCTACATCGCCGAGCGGACAAGGGAACGGATCGGCATCGTCATGGGAGTGCCGAGCCTGATCGACCTGTTCAACGAGGAGAACCATGCCCAGCTGCCCGGCGGCATCCTGGAGAGCTTTGGGCGCCTTTTCAAGAACGAACTGAAACTGTACGTCTATCCGCTGCGGCCGTCGCCTGACGACGAGCTCAAGACCGTGAACGACATCAAGGTGCAGCCGGAACTGCAGCCGCTGTACGACTACCTGGCCGGGCGCGGCAGCTTCGTCGACCTGGACAACTACAAGCCAGAATACTTGCCGATCTTCAGCAGGGACGTGCTGCGCAGGATCGCCGCCGAGGACGAATCGTGGGAGGACATGGTGCCTGCCGAAGTCGCCGGGCTCATCAAGCGCCGCGGGTTCTTCGGCTGCAAGCCCAGCCGGCCCTGACGGCCAGGCGGGCGGTTGCACCGGCCTGTCCCAACGAACGAGCCGGCCCACCCCATTAGGGTCGGTCCATGGAAGTCGTCAGCGTTCATGCCAGGGCCAGCGCGATTGCCGGGACACCAGGATGACCGGAGTCGCCCCGGCGGACGGCGTTGCGGGGACCGTCCCGGCCGCGGTCCTGGTCGAGGCGCTGAGCCGGGGCCTGCCCGGTGACCGGGTCATCACCGACCCAGGCGGGCTCGCCGCGATCTCCCACGACGAGGCGGAGTGGGCGCCGGCTGGCCAGCCGGCCGCCGCGGTGCGCGCCCGTTCCGAGGCCGAGGTGCAGCACGTCGTCCGCACCTGCGCTGGCCTGGGTGCCCCGATCGTGCCCAGGGGCGCCGGCACCGGGCTCTCCGGCGGCGCCAACGCGGTCAGCGGGTGCGTGGTGCTCGACCTGTCCCGGATGGATCAGGTGCTGGAGATCGATCCGGACAACCTGGTGGCCGTGGTGCAGCCGGGCGCGATCAACAACGACGTCAAGGCGGCCGTCGCCGGGCACGGCCTCTGGTACCCGCCCGACCCGGCCAGCGCGCCGTGGTCCACCATCGGCGGCAACGTCGCCACCAACGCGGGCGGGCTGTGCTGCCTGAAGTACGGCGTCACCCGCGACTACGTGCTCGGCCTGCGCGCGGTCGCCGGCGGCCCGGCCGGCTACGGGGAGGCGGTGCGCCTGGGCCGGCGGACCACCAAGGGCGTCGCCGGGCTGGACATGGTCGGGCTCTTCGTGGGCTCCGAGGGCACGCTCGGCGTGGTGACCGAGGTGACGCTGCGGCTGCGGCCCGCGCCCGCCGGCACCCCGCGCACCGTGGTCGCCGCCTTCGCCGGCCTGGTGCCATCCGGGATGGCCGTCGCCCAGATCACGCGGCACGCGCTGACCCCGGCCGTCCTGGAACTTCTCGACCGTGCCTGCCTGCAGGCGGTCGAGGACTGGAAGCACCTGGGCATCGGGGCGGACGCGGCGGCGCTGCTGCTGGCCCGCGTGGACACGCCGGGTGACTCCGGCGCGGCCGAGGCCGAGGCCATCGCGGCGGTCATGGCGGACGCCGGTGCCATCTGGGTCGAGCAGTCGACCGACGATGCCGAGGCCGAAGCGCTGTTTGACGCGCGCAGGCTCGCGTACCCGGCTCTGGAGCGACTCGGCCCGGTGCTGACCGAGGACATCTGCGTGCCGCGGTCCAGGGTTCCGGCGGCGCTCGAGCAGATCGGCGCGATCGCGGAGCGCCACGGCGTGCAGATCGCGACGATCGCTCACGCTGGCGACGGCAACCTGCACCCGCTGCTGATCACGCCGCCGGGCGACGACACCGCCCGGGCCGCGGCGCAGGCCGCGTTCGAGGAGTTCCTCGACGCGGCGATCGCGCTCGGCGGCACCGTCACCGGCGAGCATGGCGTCGGGGTCCTCAAGCGCGACGGGATGCGCAGGGAACTCGACCCCGGGTCGTTGGCGCTGCAGTCGGCGGTGCGCCGGGCCCTGGACCCGCTGCAGGTGTTCAACCCCGGCAAAGGCTGAGGCCCGGCGCGCCGGCCGGCGCAATCAGCGCGTAACGCGCCTCAGGCCGCCAGCGGGTGCAGGATCACCTTGGTCCAGCCCTCATCCCGGGCGTCGAAGTGCTGGTACCCCTCGGGCGCCTCGTCCAGCGGCAGTTCCTGGGAGACCACGAAGCTCGGCTTGGCGCGGCCCGCGATGATCATGTCACGCAGCTGCCGGTTGTACGCCTTGACGTTGGCCTGGCCCGACCCCATCCGCAGGCCCTTCTCGAAGAACCGGCCCATCTTGAACAGCAGCTCGCCGTGCTTGGCCTCCTCGCTCGGCGCTCCAGGGTCGGAGGGCACGTACAGGCCGACCACGCCCAGCATGCCGGTGGCCCGCACCGCCTCGACCAGCGTGTTGAGCACGATCGCGGGCTGTTCCTCGCCAGCGGCCACGGTGGCCTGGAAGCCCACCGCGTCCACGCCCTTATCGGTGCCCTCGCCGCCGGTCGCTTCCTTGACCTGTTCCGCCGCGTCGGCCCGCGTGTAGTCGATCGGGATCGCGCCGATCTGCTCGGCCATCCGGAGCCGGGACGGCACCCCGTCCACGAGGAACACCGTGGCCGCGCCCTTGAGCAGGGCCGAGTAAGCGGCCATGAGCCCGACCGGGCCGCCGCCCATGACGGTGACGGTCTCACCCGGGCTGACCTCGGCCAGCTCCGTGGCGTGATATCCGGTCGGGAAGATATCGGCGAGCAGAGCGAAATCGGCCTCGTGCTCGCTGCCCTTGGGCAGCTGCAGGCAGTTGAAGTCGGCGAACGGCACCCGCAGGTACTCGGCCTGGCCGCCGCGGTACGGGCCCATCGCCACGTAGCCGTAGGCGCCTCCCGCGAAGCCCGGGTTGACCGTGAGGCAGAACCCCGTCTTGCCCGCCACGCAGTTCTTGCAGAACCCGCAGGCGACGTTGAACGGCATCACGACCCGGTCGCCCTTCCTCACCGAAACGACGCCGGGGCCCGTCTCGACGACCGTGCCCATGTTCTCGTGCCCGAACACGGTGCCCGGCGCCACGTCGGTGCGGCCCTCGTACATGTGCAGGTCAGAGCCGCAGATCGCGGTGCTGGTGATCTTGACCAGGACGTCGGTGGGCGCCTCGATCCGGGGATCGTCCACTTGCTCCACGGCGACGTTCCGCGGCCCGTGATAGACGACTGCTTTCACGCTTCACCTCCTGGGTGACGAGTGAAGATCGGCTACATTCCGGCGCCGCTACCCTGGTACCCCGCCCGCACGCGGGCCATGCTCCCGGCCGGCCAGAATTAGATGTTTGGCCGCGCCGCCCCCGGTTAGCGGACCGGTCAGGGGGAGCCTGCTTCGGTGCACGGGGGGCGCACATGGCTGGTCAGCACGTGCTTGCAATCGATCAGGGGACCACGGGGACAAAGGCCCTGGTGATCACCGAAGACGGGCAGGTGGCGGCCGGCCGGAGCCAGGAATTCCGTCAGCTCTACCCGCGGCCCGGGTGGGTCGAGCACGACCCCGAGGAGATCTGGCGCAGCGTCACCGCCACCGCGGAGGCGGCGCTGCACGAGGCGCGGGTCCGGCCCGGCATGGCGGGCCTGGCCACCGGGGTGTTCGCCGACCGCGGTGAACTGCAGCGGGCCAGGAAGACCGCGCACCGGTACGAGCCGCGGATGAGCCAGGCCCGGCGGGACGAGCTGCACGGGCGATGGCGCGAAGCGGTGGACCGCGCCCGGCGCTGGGCCCGGGAGGAGGCGTAGCCGATGACCACGCTCGCCCGCCTGACCACCCGCGGCAACCCGTTCCTGCGCCTGCGCCGCGGCCTGGCCGGCGAGATGCTGGCCGAGTACTTCGGCACGTTCGTCCTGGTGCTGCTGGGGGACGGGTCGGTGGCGGCCTCCGTCGTGGGCCTGCCCGGTTCCGGCCGGCAGACCCTGCACCTCCAGCCGTTCGGGCCGGCCAACTGGCTGATCATCGTCTGGGGCTGGGCTTTCGGGGTGGCGTTCGGCGTGTACGTGGCCGGCGGGGTGACCGGTGCGCACCTCAACCCCGCCGTGTCGCTGAGCTTCGCCCTGCGCCGCGGCCTGTCCTGGATCAAGGTGGTGCCGTACTGGTTCGCGCAGGTGGCCGGCGGGTTCACCGGCGGGGCCTTGGTCTACGCCGTGTACTACCCCGCGATCAACTGGTACAACGGCACGTACCACGACACCCGCCCGGACTCGCTGAACACCTTCTCGATCTTCGCGACCTTCCCCGCGTCCTACTTCCACGGGGCCTGGGCCGGGCCGTTCATCGACCAGGTCGTGGGGACCGCCATCCTGGTGGCCCTGATCGCCGCGGTCATCGACCGGCGCAACCAGGCCCCGCAGGGCAACATCGCGGCGCTCATCGTGGGCCTGGTGGTGGCGGTGATCGGGCTGGCCTACGGGGTCAACGCGGGGTACGCGATCAACCCCGCGCGCGACTTCGGCCCGCGGCTGTTTGCCTGGGCGATGGGCTGGGGCCGCGTCGCCCTGCCCGGCTCCTACTCGTGGTTCAGCGGTTACTGGTGGATACCGATCGCGGGCCCGCTGGCCGGCGGGATGGCCGGCATCCTGCTGTACGACTTCTTCATCGGGCAGGTGCTCGCGGCGCGGGCGAAGCCGCCGGACACTCCGCCGCCGGAACCGGGCCGGGCGGGCGAGCCCGGGCCGCCCAGGTTCGCGCAATCCCTGAGGACCGGGCAGTGAGCGGCGACGCCTACCGCGTCGGCTCGGCAGAGGCCGACCTGATCATCGTGGGGGCCGGCATCAACGGCGCGGCGATCGCCCGGGACGCGGCCCTGCGGGGCCTGCGGGTGCTGGCGGTCGACAAGTCCGACATCGGCGGAGGCACGACCAGCCGGTCCACCCGGCTGATCCACGGCGGCCTGCGCTACCTGGAGCACTTCGAGGTGCCCCTGGTCCGCGAGTCCCTGCACGAGCGCAACAACCTGCTCCGGAACGCCCCGCACCTGGTCAAGCCCCTGCACTTCCTGATCCCGCTGTACGCGGAGGGGTCGCATCGGGCCGGCGTTATCCGGCTCGGCATGCTGGCCTACGAGGTGCTGTCGGCGGGCGACCGGCGGACCGACCATCACCAGATGCTCTCCGCCCCGGAGACGCTGCGGCTGGCCCCCGGCCTCGACCCGGCGGGACTGCGCGGCGGCGCGCTGTACTACGACGCCCAGGCCGTGTACCCGGAGCGGCTCGCGCTGGAAAACGCGCTGTCCGCACGGGAGCACGGTGCGCTCCTGCTCACCTACAACCGGGTGGAGGGGCTGGAGATGGCCGGCCACACGGCCACGCTGCGGCTGCGCAACATCCGGACCGGCCAGCACCGCTCCGCTCGCGGCGCAGTGGTGCTGAACGCGGCCGGGCCGTGGGCCGACGACGTGCTGCACGACGTGCCCGGCGAGCACCAGCGGCTGATCGGCGGGACCAAGGGCAGCCACCTGATCGTGCGGCCGTTCCAGGGTGCGCCGCAGGTGGCGGTCTACACCGAGGCGGTCGACAACCGGCCGTACTTCATCGTGCCATGGGCCGGCAACTACCTCATCGGCACGACGGACGAGCGGTACGACGGCGACATGGACGAGGTGATCGCGACCCCCGGGGAAATCGACTACCTCATCGAGTCGACGAATCAGGTCATGCCGGCCGCCGGGCTGACCCGCGACGACGTGCTGTGGACCTACTCAGGCGTGCGGCCGCTGCCGTACGAGCCGGGGGTGCCGGAAGACAAGGTGACCCGCCAGCACGTGCTCCGCCGCGACCAGCGGACGCGCAACCTGATCACCGTGGTCGGAGGCAAGCTGACCACGCACCGCTCGCTCGCGGAGCAGGCCACGGACCTGGTCTTCGAGACCCTCGGCCGCCGGCCCCCGCGGTGCCGGACCGCGGAGGAACCGCTGCCGGGCGGGCGCGCCGGGGACTGGGCCCGCTTCGCCGACGGGTTCCGGGCCAGTTGCGGGCTGCCGGACGACGTGGCCGGGCGGCTGCTCGACCTGTACGGGGTTCGGGCGCTGGAACTGCTGGACTTCGCCGGCGAGGACGAACGGCTGCGGGCCCGCATTCCGGGCACCCAGGCCCTGGCCGCCGAAATTCCGTTCGCTGTCCGGGCCGAGATGGCCACGACCCTGGCCGACATCTGCATGCGCCGGAGCATGCTGGGCGTGCGCGGGGACCTCGGCCTGGACGCGGTGGACGCCGTCGCCCGGCTGGCCAAGGAGTTCCTCGGCTGGGACTCCGCGCACGCGGCCGCCGACGCGCAGGCCTACCGGGGGATGGTCACCCACTGGTATCCGGGCCGCGCCACGGCCGCCACCCGGACCGGACGCTGACCAGCCCATCCGGCAGCGAGCCGCCACTCACCGCTGCGAGATCAGTGACGCGAAGACAACGGTGGAACTCAGGTAATGACCGGTGGCGTAGTCGAAAGCGCCGCCGCACGTTATCAGGCGCAGTGCCGCGTAGTCCGTGGCACCGAAAATTGTCCCGGCCGGGAACCGGGATTTGAGGTACTCGCGGACGCCGGTGACGCGGAACACCGCGGTCGTCCCGTCGGCCAGGTTGACGTCCACGAGGTCGCCCGGGCGCAGCGCTCCGAGCCGGAAGAAAACCGCCGGCCCCTGGTAGGTGTCGACGTGACCCTCGATGACCGACGCCCCGATCTGGCCGGGGGTGACCGAGTACTTGTACCACGCTGCCTCCTCGGCCTGGGTGTCCAGCGACGGAACCTGGATCGAGCCGTCGGTGGCCCGCCCGAGATGCAGCACGTTCGTGTACACGCCGATAGACGGGATGGCCAGGGACTCCGGCGTTGAGCGGCGCAGCCAGGGACCGTGGTGCCCGGGCCCGATGGCGCCCGCCGCTGCCGCGGACGGCTGCGGCGCGTGCCGCTGGGTCAGCAGCGCGATGCCGACGGCCATGATCCCGCCCAGGATCAGCAGCACCCCGGTGATACTGGCGATGCGCGAAGGCAGGCTTGCCGGAGCGCTTGGCGGCGGGGCGAACGCACTCGGCCGCCAATAGCCGACCACACGAAACCCGCCGATACGCCGCCACTCCGTCTGCCGCAATAGTGTCCCTCCCTCCGCCGATCTTCCGTATCGGCCGCTGCTCGCGTAGCCTGATATTCCAGAGCAGAAAGGCCATTGATTGTATGCCCCCGCCCGCCTCCCCTTCCCGCTTCATTTGCTTTTACGTTTATGGCCCGCGGCGCTTTTGGGGACCGGCCGCCAGCCGGGGAGGAGGTTCGATGCAGATGCGCGCCACCACTGCGCGGACGGGGCGCCGCGCGAGGCTGGCCGCCGTCGGCGGCATTGTGACCATACTCGCTTCCCTAACGATCTCGGCGTGCTCGAGCGGGTCGTCGGGGGCACTGCCCACACCCTCATCGTCATCCTCGGTAAGCCCCTCGGCAACAGCGTCTCCCTCGCCCAGCACGTCGTCGAGCCCGAGCCCCAGCCCGACGTCCAGCCCCTCACCGAGCCCGACGGTGAGCCCGACGCCCAGCCCCACGGTGCCCCCGCCGACGGTCGCGCCGGCCACGGGCGGCGGCGGCACGGCCGGATTCCAGCACGGCCTGCTCTTCGGGTTCGGCGTGGCGGCGATCGTGGCCGGTGCCGTGATCGTGATCTACCGCAGGCGGTTCGCCAAGAGCCGGTGACCGCCGCGGCGCGGACGGACGACGCCCCAGCAGCTCACACCCGGCAGCTCACCGGGCGCCGCACCCGGCAGCTCACACCCGGCAGCTCACACCCGGCAGCTCACCGGGCGCCGCACCCGGCAGCTCACACCCGGCAGCTCACCGGGCGCACCGGCAAGCGCGCTAGCCGAGCCGGCGCAGCACGGCGACGACCTTTCCGCGGATCATCGCCTTGTCGCCGGGGATCGGCGTATAGGCCGGGTTGTGCGGCATCAGCCACGCCCGGCGGTCCATCTTCCGGTACGTCTTGACCGTTCCCTCGACCTCGATGCCGTCCAGCAGCGCGGCCACGATGTCGCCGTCCCTTGGCTTCTCGAACAGCTCGCGCACCACGACCCAGTCGCCGGGGAATATCCCCGCACCGGTCATGGAGTCGCCGACGACCTTGAGGATGAAAAGGCCCTCCTCCTGGCCGACGACGTCGTAGGGCAGCGGCACGCGCTCGGTTGCCGATTCCAGTGGCGGGATCGGCAGTCCCGCCGCGACCTGACCCGCGACGGGCACCCAGACCACCTTCTCGCTGCCCACGCCCGGGACCGCCACGGCGTCCACCGCGGAATCGGCTTGCCCGTCAGCCCGCAGCAGCCTGACCGTTCGGGGCGCTCCGGGTTCGTAGCTGAGGTACCCGGCTTCCTTGAGTTCCCGCAGCTGGTGCATGGCGCTTGACGCGCTCTTCAGGCCGGCCGCCTTCGCGATTTCCCGGCTGCTCGGCGAGCAGCCATTGGCCGCGACGTACTCCCGGATGGCCCGCAGCACCCTGCGCTGGCGCCAGGTGAGCACGGTCCGTCTGCCCGGCCCCTCGCTGTCCGTCATCGAGCCTCCGCCTCGGTGATCATCCTCAGCGTACGGCGGAAAGCGGCGGGCTGCCAGGCGGGCCGCCCCGCGCCGGTCGATTTACCCGCCATTAGCTGCCCATCTCGCGTGGAAGGCTCCAGGCCGGCTTTTTCGCATTTCCCTCTGGCCGAAGGGTGACCGGTGCTAGCTTTCAGTAATCAGCTAATTACGCTCCGCACTGGACCGGTGCGGGGCTTCGGCCTGGCCATGTGCCATACCAGGGGGAAACACATGCATAAAAGGGTCTGGTTAGTATCGGCAGCCGCTGTGGTAACCGTATTCGGCTCGTCCGCCGCCATGGCAGCGGCCGGTGCAACGACCGGCGCCGGGCACGCGGCGGCCCGCACGGCAAAGGCGGCGACGAGCAAGCCTGACTACAAGGCCGCGTGCACGACGAACCCGGCGCCCGGAGGAGTGGCGTGCCTGGCTCTGGTCCGCACCAACGTCCCGTCGTACAAGGGAGTGAAACCGTTCGTGACCCCGTCCGGGTACGGCCCGGCGCAGCTGCAGTCCGCCTACAGCCTGCCGTCGTCGACCGCTGGCAGCGGCGCGACCGTCGCCGTGGTCGACGCCTACGACGACCCGAACGCCGAATCGGACCTCGCGGTCTACCGGTCCCAGTTCGGGCTGCCGCCGTGCACCACCGCGAACGGCTGCTTCACGAAGGTCAACGAGGACGGGCAGACCTCGCCGCTGCCTCCCACGGAGCCACCGGGCGACGACTGGGCGCTGGAAGAGTCGCTGGACATCGACATGGTGTCGGCAATCTGCCCGCTCTGCCACATTGACCTGGTCGAAGGCAACACCGCCACTCTCGACGACCTCGGGACCGCCGTCGACACGGCCGTGACGATGGGCGCGCAGTATGTCTCAAACAGCTATGGCACAGGCGACTTCGCCGGCGAGTCCGCGGCGGATGTCTACTACAACCACCCCGGCGTTGCGGTCACCGCTTCGGCCGGCGACGACGGTTACGGGGTGAGCTACCCGGCCGCGTCCCCGGATGTGGTCTCGGTCGGCGGGACTTCGCTTGCCCCGTCCGGCGACGGCTACACGGAAAGCGTCTGGGGCAGCAGCGCGGGCGGCGATGGCACCGGGTCCGGCTGCTCCGGCTATGAGGCCAAGCCGTCCTGGCAGACCGACAGCGGGTGTTCCGACCGGACCGACAACGACGTGGCCGCGGTCGCCGACCCGAACACCGGCGTCGCCGTCTACGACACCTACGACGAGGGCGGATGGGTGGTCGTCGGCGGCACATCCGCGTCATCGCCGATCATCGCCTCGGTGTACGCGCTCGCCGGGGCCCCGTCGTCCGGGTCCTACCCGGCCGACTACGTGTACGAGCAGCACAACTCCTCGAACATGCACGACATCACCACCGGCGCCAACGGCACGTGCACGCCCGCGTACCTGTGCACCGCCGAGGTCGGCTACGACGGCCCGACCGGCTGGGGCACGCCAGACGGCGTGTCCGCGTTCAAGGCGCCCAGCAGCACGCCCCGGCCGGTGGTGACCGGGATCAGCCCGGCGTCAGGGCCCGCCGCTGGCGGCACCGTGGTCACGGTGACCGGCACCAGCCTGACCGGCGGCACGGTCGCATTCGGCCCGAACGCGGCGACCGGCGTCAGCTGCGGGGCCACCTCCTGCACCGCCACCTCCCCGGCCGGCACCGGCACAGTGGACGTCGAGGTCACCACCACCGGGGGGACCTCCGCGCCAACCTCCGCGGACCGTTTCAGCTACACCGTGTCGCTGCCGACCGGCCTGATCAAGTCCGGGTTCCCCGGCAAGTGCGTCGATGACCTGAACGGCAGGACCAGGAACGACAGCCCGATCGACCTCTACACCTGCGACAGCGCCGGCGCGGAGAAGTGGGTTGTCGAGACGAACGGCACGCTCACGAACGCGGTGAACGGGAAGTGCATCACCGTGGAGCACGGGGGCCACAGCAACGGGACCCGCATCGTGCTCTACGCGTGCAACGGGAGCCAAGCCCAGGTGTGGACGGCCACCGGCGGGCACCTGGTCAACCCGGCGTCCGGCAAGTGCATGACCGATCCGGTCAGCTGGAGCAGTACACCGCTGGTCATCTGGACATGTGGCCGGAGCGCCGGCCAGAACTGGACGCTGCCGTAACGCAGCACGGCGCGAAGGTGCAGTGCGGGCCCGGCGGCCGTGACCGCCGGGCCCGCCGGTCTGGCCAGGGTCGGCCCGCCGCACGACCCGGTTCCCCGCCGCGCCGGTGATCATTACCCGCATACTGCGGCAGGCGGCGCCGCGCTAGGCGGGCGTCGCGCGCTGCGGCATGGCGATGCGGCGCCCCGCGGTTCGCGGGAGCGAGAGGGCCGCGTGCCTGGCCGCCAGGGCCACGGCGGCGTCGCGGCACCACGGCGGCATCGGGGTCACCTGCTCGCTGGCGCCATCGACGTGCAAGAACATCAGTTCGTTCGCTGCCAGCTCGGCACCGGTCCCGGCGTCGGTCATCCGGTGGAACGCGTGCAGCCGCTTCGCGTCGGCGCCGAGGAGGTGCGTGGAATAGCGCAGCCGTGTCCCGGCGCGGGCGCTGCGGAAGAAGCACAGGTGGCTTTCTACCGTGTACATGCCGCAGCCGGTCTGCTCCCGGTAGGCCGCGCCAAGGCCCAGGTGGTCCAGCAGCGCCTCGGTCGCGTCGGTGAACGCGACCGCGTAGTAGCCGTCGTTCATGTGGCCGTTGTAATCGATCCACCCGGCCGGCACGACGCGCCCGCCGGTGTCCAGCGGGCCCGGTTCGCCGGCGCTCACCGGCCCTGCCAGACCGGCGGGCGGCGCTCGGTGAACGCACGGGCGCCCTCCACCGCGTCCGCCGAGCCGAGCATCGCCCGGTACGCGGGCAGGTCGCCGTCGCGCTGGATCGCGTAGCCCGCCCTGACCCCGGCGCCCTCGGTCTCGCGCAGGATCTCGAGCACCGCCGCGACCGCCAGGGGCGCTGCCGCGCAAATCGCCCCGGCGAGCTCGCGGGCCGCCGCCATCAGCCCGGCGGCGGGCACGACCCGGTTGACCAGACCCCACCGTGCGGCCTCCGCAGCGGTCAGCCGCCTGCCGGTGAGCAGGAGCTCGACGGCGACCGGCCGCGGCAGCCTGGCCGGCAGCCTGAGCAGGCCGCCGGCGTCCGGCACCAGGCCAAGCGTCGTCTCGGTGAGCGCGAACTCGGCGTGGTCCGCCGCGACCACCAGGTCGGCGGCCAGGACCAGCTCGAAGCCGCCGCCGAACGCGAGGCCGTTGACCGCGGCGATCACCGGCTTGCCGATGTCGAGGAACTCGGTGAGCCCGGCGAACCCGCCGGGGCCATGGTCGGCGTCGGCGGCCTCACCAGCCGCGGCCGCCTTCAGGTCCCAGCCCGCGCAGAAGAACCGGTCCCCGGCTCCGGTCAGGATCGCGGCCCGCAGCCCCGGATCGCGGCGCAGCCGGTCGAACGCCCGGTACAGGGCGCGGCTGGCCGCCACGTCCACCGCGTTGGCCTTGGGCCGGTCCAGCGTGATGACCAGGGTCTGGTCTTCCACGGTGGTGCGGAGCGTGCCGTTCAAGATAGTCATCTCATGCCCCGTAGGGTCGCAGCAGTGACCGCGCGATGATCTGTCGCTGAATCTCGCTGGTGCCATCCCAGATCCTCTCCACCCGGGCGTCCCGCCACCAGCGCTCGACCGGAAGCTCACCCATCAGCCCCATGCCGCCGAACGTCTGCACCGCCGCGTCGGTGACCCGGCCGAGCATCTCCGATGCGTACAGCTTGGCCATGGCGGCGTCGGCGCCGGTCATCACGCCCCGGTCCAGCCTGGCCGCGGCGCGCAGCGTGAGCAGCTCCGCCGCCTCCAGCTCGGTGGCCATGTCGGCGAGCCGGAATCCCACGCCCTGGAACCGGCCGATCGGCTGGCCAAACTGCCGGCGCCTTGCGGCCCACTCGGTCGCGGTCTCCAGCACCCGCCGCGCACGCCCGACACTGGTCGCGGCCACCGTCAGCCGGGTCGCGCCGAGCCACTGCCCCATCAGCTCGAACCCGCGGCCCTCGTCGCCGAGCCGGCTGGCCACGGGCACCCGGCAGCCGGAGAAGACCAGCTCGCACTGGTGATAACCGCGATTGGACACGCACCGCGGGCCGCGGCGGACCTCGAGCCCCGGCGTTCCCTTGTCCACCAGCAGCGTGGTGATCAGTTTCTTGGGGCCGCGAGGGGTCTGCTCAACCCCGGTGGCGGCGAACAGGATCACGAAGTCGGCCACGTCCGCGTGGCTGATGAAGTGCTTGGTACCGGTGATCACGTAATCGTTCCCGCTGCGCGTCGCCGTCGTGCTCATCGACCGCACATCGGAACCCGCGTCGGGCTCGGTCATGGCCACGCAGTCGTGCCGTTCGCCGCGGATGGCGGGCAGCAGGTACCGCTCCCGCTGCTCGCCCTTGCAGGCCTGCAGGATGTTGCTCGGCCGCTCGACCAGCATCTGCAGCGCGTAGGATGCCCGGCCGAGCTCCCGCTCGGCGAGAACCACGCCGACCGCGTCCAGGCCCCCGCCGCCCAGCTCGGCGGGCATGTTCGCCGCGTACAGGCCGGCCGAGATCGCCTTGGCCCGGATCTCGTCCGCCAGGTTGCCAGGGACCTCGTCGAGGCGCTCGACCTCGTCCTCGTGCGGGTAGAGCTCCCGCTCCACGAAGTCGCGCACGGTGGCCACGATGAGCCGCTGTTCCTCGGTAAGGTCCAGGTCCACCGGCTCATCCAGCCACGCGCCGGATCGAGCGGCAGGCGTACCCGGGCACGGGCAGCGCGGCGTGCGCCTCGCGGATCTCCGCCAGCCGCCCGGCAATCTCGTCGGGGAACGGTGTCACCCGGCCGGCCGCGGTGTCGACGTGCAGCAGCAGCTGCTCGGCGGTGGCCAGCTCCGCGCCGCCGTCGCCGCGCATCTCGTGCACGATGTGCAGCCGCTTCGCGTCCACCCCGAGCACCTGGAGCGACAGCGACAGCCGGTCGCCGACGCGGGCCTCGCGCAGGTGCCGCAGGTGGGTCTCGGCGGTGAACAGCGACCGGCCGGACGCGCGGTAGTCCTCGTCCACGCCGAAGTAGCGGAAGAGCGCGTCCGCGCCGTCCCCGAACACCAGCAGGTAGGCGGACTCGCTCATGTGCCCGTTGTAGTCGGCCCACTGCGGCGCGACGGCGGTCTGGTGCAGCCGCAGCGGGGCCTGGATCGGGCCGGCCGGCGGCCACGGGCCGGCCCGGCTCCCTTCGCGGGGAGTCGTGATCCGCGTCATCCGCCCTCTCCGGCGGCGACCGTCATCTTCGGCACGTCGGCGAGGAGCTGCGCCGTATAGGCGTCCTTCGGCGCCTCGAGCACCTCGCTGACCAGGCCGCGCTCGCAGATCCTCCCGTTGTTCATCACCACGACGTGATCGGCGATGCTGCGCACCAGCGGCAGGTTGTGCGTGATGAAGATCATCGAAAGGCCGCGCTCGTGCTGCAGGCCGCGCAGCAGCTCCACGATCGCCGCCTGGACCGACACGTCGAGCGCCGAGGTGACCTCGTCGCAGATGAGCAGGTCGGGCTCGAGGATGAGGGCGCGGGCGATGGCCACCCGCTGCCGCTCGCCGCCGGAAAGCTGGTCCGGGTAGAGGTCGACGAACGACTCGCGGAGCGCGGCCGCGGTCAGCGCCGCGACCACCCGCTCGTACCGCTCGCCGGGCGGCAGCTTCTCGAAGTGCGCCAGCGGCTGCTCGACGATCTGGCCCACGGTCCGGCGCGGGTTCAGCGCAAGGTACGGGTTCTGCGAAACGTACTGGATCCGGCGAAGCTGGTCGCCGCTGCGGCGGCGCACGCCGGCGGTCAGCGGCTGGCCGGCGAACGTGACGTCGCCGCGCCAGGTCGGGTGCAGCCCGACCAGGCAGCGGGCCAGCGTGGTCTTCCCGGAGCCGGACATGCCCACCACGGCCACGCACTGGCGGCCCGGCACGGTAAACGTCAGGTCGCTCAGCACGGTCTTGCGGCCGTAGGTGGCCGAGAGGTCACGCACGCCGAGCAGGGACGTGGTCGCGCCGGGGCCGGCCGGCCTTGCCCGGGGCCCGTCGCTGGTCCCGGCCAGGGCCGCGACCTCGACGGCCCGGAGGCACCTGGCGCTGTGGCCGGTCGGCGACACCTCGATCATCGGCGGCTGCCCGGCCTGGCACTCCGGGATGGCGAACTCGCAGCGCGGCTGGAAGAAGCAGCCCGGCGGCCTGCTGCCGGGCCGGGGCGGCTGCCCGGACAGGCCGGTCAGCACCTGGGAGCGGTCGAGCGACGGGACGGCCTGCAGCAGCCGGCGGCTGTACGGGTGCGACGGGGTGGTGAACACCTCGCGCGCCGGGCCGGTCTCGGCGAGCCTGCCCGCGTACAGCACCGCCACGTGGTCGGCGATCTCGGCGACCACGGCCAGGTCGTGGCTGATGTAGACGGCCGCCACCCGGTAGGACCGGCACAGGTCCCTGATGGTCTCCAGCACCCGGCGCTGGGTGGTCACGTCCAGGCCGGTGGTCGGCTCGTCGAGCACGATCAGCTGCGGCCGGCAGGCGAAGGCCATGGCCAGCCCGACCCGCTGCTGCTGCCCGCCGGACAGCTGGTGCGGGT
>Ga0335075_10004179_pt1 | contig 22635 bp, 24 predicted proteins | sample Lox_Sample_24_FD_206723 | JGI IMG/M metagenome (GOLD analysis project Ga0335075, IMG submission 206723) | Soil microbial communities from Loxahatchee National Wildlife Refuge, Florida, United States - Lox_Sample_2.4 | ecosystem: Environmental > Terrestrial > Soil > Wetlands | place: USA...
TGCCGAGGCGCTTGTCGAGATGGTCCATGTACTGGCCCGTCGTCTCCCAGTCGAAATCGACGGTGCGCAACACCTCCATCGGGATCGCTTCGACATAGGAGAGGAACTCGGCGAGCCGTTCTTCGGTGCCCTTCCTGACCGGCGCCAGCGACAGCGAGCAATTGCCAAAGATCACGGTGGTGGCGCCGTGCTCGGGCGAGAACGTGCACAGCGGATCCCACGTCACCTGCGCATCATAATGGCAATGATTGTCGATAAAGCCGGGAGCGACGGCGCGGCCTGCGGCGTCGATCGTGCGGGTCGCGGTGCCGCTCAGCTTGCCGATTTCGACGATCTTGCCGTTCTTGATCCCGACATCGCCGCGGAAGGCCGGCATGCCCGAGCCATCGACAACGAGTCCATTCTTGATCAAGAGATCATAGGCCATCGGTTCTTCCTTCCTGCAGCAGCTGGGCCGCGGGCAGCGACCCGGAATTCGGAGCAAAGTGTACCCGCTCCACTTGCGGACACAACGCTGCAAGCCGGGCAAAGCAGCGTTGAAGCCATGTTCGAGGCGCGGGGGTGGCAAGCGCAAATGCACGCCACTGCCCAGCCGGGCAAATGGTCGCCGACCACGGCTTCGTGCTAAAGCCTGTGGTCTATCTGCCGTGCCCGCGCCGATTTCGATGGAGCATCCCGAACATGAGCCTGTCCAGCGAGGAATATCGCGACCATTTGCAGACGACCTCGGTGCGCGCCGGCTTCGATTTTGCCGAGGTCGCGCTACCTGCTGAGCACAACATCACGATCGGCGGTTTGCGCTTCCGCTATCTCGATTGGGGCGGCCAGGGCAAGCGGCCGATCCTGTTTCTGCATGGCGGGGCCTTGACTGCACACACCTGGGATTTGTGCTGCCTCGCCTTGCGCGATGATTTCCGCTGCCTGGCGCTCGACCAGCGCGGCCATGGCGACAGCGACTGGGCACCTGACGGCGATTATTCGATCGCCGCCCAGCGCGAGGATGTCCGAGGCGTGGCCCAATCGCTGGGGCTTGACCGGTTCGTGCTGGTCGGCATGTCGATGGGCGCGATCAACGGTCTTGCCTATGCGATCCGCTACCCCGAAACGCTGTCGGCGCTGGTGGTGATCGATGCCGGTCCCAATGTGCGGCGCCCCGGCTCGACCCGCATCCGCGATTTTGTCAATGGCGGCAGCGAGCCCGAGACCTTGGAGGCGATCATCGCCCGCGCCCTCGCCTTCAACCCGCGCCGTGATCCGCTGATCCTGCGGCGCAGCCTGATGCACAATCTGCGCGAAGGGACCGACGGCACCTGGACCTGGAAATACGATCGGCACCGGTTTCAACGGATGGGCGGCGACCAGCACGCCGCCGAGCGCCGGGCATTGGCCGACGGGCTCGCCAATATCACCTGCCCGACGCTCGTGGTCCGTGGTGCGGAGAGCGACGTCTTCCACGACGAGGACGCCGAGCGCCTGGCGGCAGGTCTGCCTGATGGCCGCTGGATCAAGATTGCGCGCGCCGGACACACGGTGCAGGGTGACAACCCGAAGGATTTATCGGCGGCGCTGCGCGAGTTCCTCGGTTAGCCCGCTCCCGTCCTGGTTATCGCAGCCAGATCGGGCGTATCAACCGCTCCGCGCCTGGAGCCTGGGCGCCAAACCGTCAAATAATAGTTCTAAAAGCTGCGACCCCTGCGATCCTGCCTTCGCTGATTTTCCGGGTTTGGTGTCTCAGCCTTGCCGGGTGAGTTTGCGGATGCGGTGGTTTTCGGTATCGCCGATATAGATCGCACCGTCGGGACCGACCGCGACACCATGCGGGCGGCCGAGCCCAGCATCCGTGGCCGGTCCGCCATCGCCGCCCGACCCCTTGCGCCCGCCGGCGATCGTATCGACCGTGCCGGTGCCGAGCGCGATGCGGCGGATCGCATGATTCTCGGTATCGACGATCAGCAGATCGCCATCCGGTGCGATCGTCATTTCCTTTGGCGCGTCGAACACCGCGGCGAGCGCCGGACCGCCATCACCGGCATAGCCGCGTGCACCGGTGCCGGCAACGGTGGTGACCACTTCACGCCTCGGATCGACCGCGCGCAGGCTGCTGCCCTGGCGTTCCAAGATGTAGACAGTCCCGTCTGCGGCCACCTTGACGGCGCGCGCACCCCACACCGCGGCGGCCGCAGCGGGTCCGCCGTCGCCGCTATGCGCCGCTTCACCGGTGCCGGCAAAACTCGCGATCGTGCCGCGGGCAAGATCGACGACGCGCACCCGGTTGTCGGCGACATCGGCGATAAAGAGGCGCTGCTGCGCGGGATCGAAGGCGAGTCCGTTCGGCTCGACGAGCCCGGCCTCTGCCGCCGGCCCGCCATCACCCGAATATCCCGAGCGGCCGTTGCCGGCACAGGTCGTGACGATCCCCGATCTACCGTCGATGCGGCGCACGCAATGATTGTGACGGTCGGCGACATAGATGTTGCCGTCGCGATCGACGGCGATGCCATAGGGCTCGTTGAAGGCCGCCGACCTCGCCGGTCCGCCATCGCCGCGATAACCGGCCTCGCCGCTCCCGGCGATGGTCTCGATCACCCCGCTGCGCGCATCGACGCGGCGGATGCGGTGGTTGAAGGTATCGGCGAAATAGAGGTTGCCGCCGGCGTCGAAGCCGATGTCGAATGGCCCGTTGAGCAGTGCCTGTGCGGCCGGCCCGCCATCTCCGGCAAAGCCGCGCTCACCGGTGCCGACTGCGGTCGTGATCGTCCAGGGCCGCTCGGCCATATGCGCTCTCCGCTCAGTCCGCCATTGGGTCGCGGGGGCAATCTTAGCACCGCTTTCCTGGTCGGCGAGCGGCGATGTAAGCTTGCCGCATGCCAGCCCTTCGCCCCTTGTGCCGGCCTTCGCTGCGCTTCGCCACGGCGCTCGTCATTGCGGCTGGGCTCGTCATCGTGGCTGGGTTGTGCGGCGCGGCGACACCGCGGCCCGCCGATCCTGGCGAACTCGCCGGGCAGTTGCTGATTGCGGCACCAACCATCGGCGATCCGCGCTTCTATCATGCGGTCATTCTATTGGTGCGGCAGGACAAAACCGGCGCCTTTGGCATCATCCTCAACCGTCCGCTCGAAAAGCAGTCGATCAAGAGCCTGCTCGAAGCAGCGGGCGACCGCGCGGCCGGGGTCGAGGGCAGCATCGTCGTTTTTGCCGGCGGACCGGTCGAGCCCGAACTCGGCTTTGTCGTGCACAGCACCGACTACCATGATCCGCATACGATCGCGGTGGATCGCGATGTGGCGGTGACTGCCGACAAAGAGATCCTGCGCGATATCGGCCACCATCACGGGCCGAAGCAAAGCCTGTTCGCATTCGGCTACGCCGGCTGGGGACCAGGACAGCTGCAAACCGAGATCGCCCGGCACGACTGGTTCACGACGACCGGCGATCCAAAACTGATCTTTGATGACGGACGTGGCGAGTTGTGGGACGACGCGATGGCCCGCCGCACCCGCGAATTATAGCATCAGGCAAGCACCGTTCATCAGGCACGCACTGTTGTTGAGTAGCCCCCGGCCGAGACCGGATTGCGGGGGCGCTGCATGGCAGCCCCGACATGGCACGAGGCGGCTGGAAAATCACCGGGTGGGCTCGTAACCTGACGGTCATGTTCACCGGCATCGTCACCGATCTCGGGCAAGTGCGGCGGATAAACCGCGGCGCCATCACCGAGCTGACCATTATGAGCGGTTTCGACCCGGCCACGATCGCGATCGGCGCATCGATCGCCTGCTCGGGCGCGTGCCTGACCGTCATCGCGCTCGGCGACGGCGGGTTCACGGTGCAGGCCTCGGCCGAGACCCTGGCGCGCACGACAATTGGCGGCTGGACCGAGGGAGCCCCGGTCAATCTGGAGCAATCGCTGCGTCTCGGCGACGAGCTTGGCGGACATCTCGTGTCGGGCCATGTCGATGGCGTGGCACGGCTCGTCGACCGGCACCCGGAGGCCGGATCGGTCCGCCTGATGATCGAGGCACCGGCACCGCTGATGCGGTTTATCGCGCCCAAGGGCTCGGTGGCGCTCGATGGCGTCAGCCTGACCGTCAACGAGGTCGCGGGCAACCGGTTCGGGGTCAACATCATCCCGCACACGCTCGCCTGCACCAGTTTCGGGGTGGCGCAGCCGGGGCAGCCGATGAACCTCGAAATCGACATGATCGCCCGCTATGTCGCCCGTCTTCTCGGGGAGGACAGGCTTCTCGGGGAGGACAGGCCGGCGGCCGATCAGGAGGCGACGCGATGACCCGGCCGACGCACATCCTCCTCGTCGAGGCCCCCTATTACGCGCACATCGCCGCCGAGTTGCGGCGCGGGGCCGAGCAGGCGCTCGCCGCCGCCGGCGCCACGCACGAGACGATCACGGTGCCGGGGGCGTTCGAGATCCCGGCTGCGATCGGGATCGCCGCCCGTGCCAGCCGGCATTTCGACGGGTTTGTGGCGCTTGGCTGCGTGATCCGCGGGAAGACGACACATTACGATCACATCTGTGCCGAGAGTGCGCGCGGCCTGCAGGATCTCGCGGTCCGTGAAGGGCTGGCCATCGGCTACGGCATTCTGACCGTCGAGAACGAGGCGCAGGCGCTCGAACGTGCTCCGCCCGAAGGCCGCGACCACGGCGGGGCAGCGGTCCGCGCCTGCCTCGCGATCGTGGCACTGCAACGACGCCTGGGGCAGGCCGGGGAATGAACACGGCCGGTGACGAGACCCACCGCGTGGGGCGGCTGCGAGCCGGCGGGCGGCGGCGCACGGTGGCGCGGCTGGCGGCGGTCCAGGCGCTCTACCAGCTTGAGCTGAACCCGGCGCTTGAGCCTGATGCGGCGGTGCGCGAGTTCGCCCGCTACCGCTTCGACCAGGAGATCGATGGCGGCCAGCTGGCCGAGGCCGATCCGGCGTTCTTTGCCGATATCGTGCGCGGTGTCGCGGCCGAGCGGGAGCGGCTTGACGCCGATATCTCCGGGGTTCTGGTCGCGGACTGGCCGCTGTCGCGGCTCGACGCGGTGCTGCGCGCGATCCTGCGCGCCGGCGCGTGGGAGCTGGCGCAGCGACCGGATGTGCCGCCGCGTGTCTCGATCAGCGAATATATCGCGATCGCTCACGCCTTTTTTGCCGGCAAGGAGCCGGGGCTGGCCAATGGCGTGCTCGACCGGCTTGGCCGCAGCTGGCGCGCGGCGGACATGTAGACCATGCCGAGCGGCACTGACGCCACGATGACGGACGACGCGGGAGCCGAGCCGGGCGAGTTCGAGCGGATCCGGCGTTATTTCGAGCCGCTTGCCGGACCGGGCGGCCTCGGCCTGCGCGACGATGCCGCCTTGGTCGATTGCCGGCAGGGACAGCGGCTCGTCATGACGGCCGACGCGATCGTCGAGGGGGTGCATTACCTGCCCGACGATCCACCCGAGCTGGTCGCGAGGAAGCTTCTGCGGGTCAATCTGTCGGACCTCGCGGCGATGGGCGCCCGGCCGCTCTCCTATCTGCTGACGACGGCGCTGCCGGCCGCGCGCGGGGCGGCATGGATCGCCGCTTTCGCCCGCGGGCTCGCCGAGGATCAGCGCCAGTTCGGCATTGCGCTCATCGGCGGCGATTCGGTCGCCACCTCCGGCCCCGCGGTGCTGTCGCTGACTGCGATCGGTGAGGTTGCGACCGGAGCCGAGATCCGGCGCAGCGGCGCGCGCAGCGGCGACACGGTCTGGGTCTCGGGCACGATCGGTGACGCGGCGCTCGGGCTTTGGCTGCTGCGCGGGACCGATGCCGGGTTGCCGGACGAGCATCGCGCCGCGCTGATCGGCCGGTTCCGGCTACCTGAGCCGCGCGTCGCGCTTGGTCCGGCGCTGCGCGGCATCGCCCACGCGATGATCGACGTCTCGGACGGTCTGCTCGCCGATCTCGGCCATATCTGCGAGACCTCCGGCTGCGCGGCGACGGTCACTCTCGATGCGCTGCCGCTGTCGGCGGCGGCGCAGGCGATTGTGGCACAGGACGAGGCACAGCGCGCCGGGCTCGCGACCGGCGGCGATGATTACGAATTGCTGTTTACCGCCGCGGCAGCGGCCGGCGACCGGATCGTCGGGCTGTCGGCCGCCTTCGGCCTGCCGATTACCGCGATTGGCCGGATCGAAGCCGGCGCCGGTGTGCGGCTAGTCGATACTGCCGGTCACGCGATCACGGTCGAGACCCCCGGCTACCGGCACTTCTGAACCGGGCCTGGTGCAGCGGCGATCGCCGCGGGCCGGCCTCGCACAGGATCGGCGTCGGCAGTTGCCCAATCATTGAGCTTCTGCCATGTTCCGCCGGCTCCGACCGGACGTCGCCGGGCATCGGAGGGTCCCCTACTCGGCTGCTCGCGAGGCAAGCTTTCGGATGGCTCACGCATACTATCCCTTTGTCGCCCTGGTTATCGCCTGCGCTGTGCTGGCATTGCTCTATGGCGTGATCAGCAGCCGACAGGTGCTGAGCGCCAATGCTGGAAGCGCCCGGATGCAGGAGATCTCGGGCGCGGTGCAGCTCGGCGCGCGCGCCTATCTGAACCGGCAATACCGCACGATCGCGATCGTCGGTATCGTGATCCTGATCATCCTCGGGATCCTGCTCGGCCTCCCGGTCGCGATCGGCTACCTGATTGGCGCGGTGCTGTCGGGTGCGGCCGGCTATATCGGGATGAACGTCTCGGTGCGCGCCAACGGGCGAACCGCGCAGGCCTCGCGCGGCGGCCTCAAGCCTGGCCTCGCAATCGCCTTCAAAGCGGGTGCGGTGACGGGCCTATTGGTCGTTGGGCTAGCCCTGCTGGCGATCGGCGGCTACTACTTCATCCTGCGCGCGGTGATCGGCGCCGACGACTTGCGCCGCGTGCTCGAAGCCGTGGTGGGGCTCGGCTTTGGCGCCTCGCTGATCTCGATTTTCGCCCGCCTCGGTGGTGGTATTTTCACCAAGGGGGCCGATGTCGGCGCAGATATCGTCGGCAAGATCGAAGCCGGCATCCCCGAGGACGACCCGCGCAACCCGGCGGTGATCGCCGACAATGTCGGCGACAATGTCGGCGACTGCGCCGGCATGGCCGCCGACCTGTTCGAGACCTACGTCGTCACCATCGTCGCGACGATGCTGCTGGCCGCCATCTTCTTCACCGAGCCGTTGCTCGACCGGGTGCTGCTGCTGCCGCTGGTGATCGGTGCCGTATGCATCGTGACCTCGGTGATCGGCACCTATTTTGTCCGCCTCGGCCCCGATAACGGGATCATGAAGGCCCTTTATAAAGGTCTGGTTGCGACCGGCGTTCTGTCGGTCGTGGCGATCGCTCTGGTGATCCGCTGGCTGGTCGGCTTCTCGCAGCCGCTGGCGATGACCGGTGGCGGGGTCACGTCCGGGCTGCGGCTGTGGCTGTGCGCGATTGTCGGATTGCTGGTCACCGGCTTTATCGTGTGGATCACCGAATATTACACCTCCACCGCGTATCGGCCGGTGCGCACCGTGGCCCGGTCGGCGACCACCGGCCACGGCACAAACGTGATCCAGGGGCTGGCGGTATCGATGGAGGCGACGGCGTTGCCGGTCGTCGTGATCTGCGTCGGCATCGTCGTCTCCTTCCTGTTTTCCGGGCTGTTCGGCATCGCCATCGCGGCGACGACGATGCTGGCGCTCGCCGGGATCATCATCGCCATCGACGCCTATGGCCCGGTCACCGACAATGCCGGCGGCATCGCCGAGATGGCCGATCTGCCGCGCGAGGTGCGGCGGACGACCGACGCGCTCGACGCGGTCGGCAATACCACCAAGGCGGTGACCAAGGGTTATGCGATCGGTTCGGCCGGCCTCGCCTCGGTCGTGCTGTTCGCCGCCTACACCGAGGATTTGAAGCACTATTTCCCAAATCTAGACGTGCATTTCACTTTGCAGGACCCGTATGTCGTGATCGGGCTCTTCCTCGGCGGGCTGTTGCCGTATCTGTTCGGCTCGCTCGGCATGCAGGCGGTCGGGCGCTCGGCCGGCGCCATCGTCATCGAGGTCCGCCGCCAGTTCCGCGACATCGCCGGCATTATGGAGGGCAAGGCGAAACCCGATTACGGCCGTGCCGTCGATCTGCTGACCCGTGCGGCGATCCGCGAGATGATCATCCCGTCATTGCTGCCGGTCGTGGCCCCGGTCGTGCTCTACATCATCATCGACTTGATCGCCGGCAAAGCCGCGGCGTTCAGTGCCGTCGGCGCGATGCTGCTCGGCACGATCGTCACCGGGCTCTTCGTCGCGATCTCGATGACCTCGGGCGGCGGCGCCTGGGATAACGCCAAGAAATATATCGAGGAAGGCCATCACGGTGGCAAGGGTTCGGAGGCGCACAAGGCCGCGGTCACCGGCGACACGGTCGGCGACCCTTACAAGGACACTGCCGGCCCGGCGGTCAACCCGATGATCAAGATCACCAATATCGTGGCGCTGCTGTTGCTCGCGATCCTGGCGAAATGGGCGCTCTGATACGACCTTGGCTCCAGGCTGGGTGAACCCGGCGGCTCCAGCCTGGGTGAATTCGGGCGGAAGGACTGGGCGGCGCGCTCGAGGCGCGGTCCAGCCACGGCCGGACTGCTCACTCCTCGCTGTTCAGCGCCGGGCCCGGAGGGCGCCCGCTGCTGCCGGTTTCGCCCGCTTCCCCGCCGGTGCCGTTGAAGCGGCCGAGATTGCCGATCACCTGCTCGAGGAAGGTCAGCTTGCGGCCCGGCGCCGGTGTCGTCCGCGCCACCGGCACGATGTTCTCCGCATCGCGCAGCGTCTTGTGATCGACTGCCCGGACCACACCGTCATCATTGAAATCGATGATGTATACTTCCTGGTCGAGCACCGAAGGATCAAAAAAGGCGACCTGGCTGGTGCGGCGGCTGATATAGTACCAATCCTTGTCGTCGAAGACGCTGACGCTGGACGGGCTTCCCAGTATCTGGGTGACCTGCTGCTTGGTGGTTTTGCCAGGATGGATTTGGGCGATCTCCTCTACGGTCGGAAGATTGCCGCGCTGCTCGATGGTTGCCGAACATCCGGCCAGCACACCAGCCAGCCCAACTGCCGCCGACACGACCGCTGCAGCGGAGGATAAGCGTAGCTTGGTCATGACTCCATGATGACGCAGGTTTTGATCCGCTGGCGGCGCGATCGGCGCAAGTCTCGAACGGAAAAGTCCGAGACGCGGCCTGATTCCTGCGGATATCCTCAGCCGAATGTTGGGCCTTGTCAATACCGGCAGCGGAGACCGGTCCGATGCTGACTTCGTTCATGCGGCGCAAGCCGATTCGCAATGCGGCGATGGCCGCTTATGTTCATATCGTTGCCCAGGCGCGCGAGCCGGTGTTTTTCACCGATTACGGGGTGCCCGACACGCTCGACGGACGGTACGAGCTGATCTGTCTTCACGCTTTCATCTATCTCCATCGCCTCAGGGAGCTGCGGCCGGGTTCGGCGGCGCTGTCTCAGGCCGTGTTTGATACGATGTTCGGCGATCTCGATCGGTCGCTGCGCGAGCTTGGCACCGGTGATCTGAGCGTCGGCCGCCATGTCAAGCGCATGGCACGCGGCTTTTACGGCCGGATCCACGCCTATCAGGACGGCATCGCGCGCGGTGACGCCCAATTGGCCGCCGCCTTGGTCCGCAACCTCTACGGCACAGTCGGCCGGGGCACAGTCGGCCGGGGCACAGTCGGCCAGGGCACACTCGGCGAGGGCACGGTCGCCGGGCCGAAGGCGGGTATCGGCGAGATGACCCGCTATGTCCGCCGCGCGGTCGCCGAACTGGCGCGGCAAAGTGCAGCCGACCTGCTGACCGGCCGGATCCGCTTTCCTGTCCTCAGCACCGAGCGGCCGGTCGCCGCAGGTGCGGCGGCGAGTGCCGCGGGATGAGCCGCCCCTCGGCCGAATTCTCCCGGCTGGTTCCGCTGGCGCGGCTCGGGGCTGCTCCGTTCTGCCAGCAGATCGAGGCCAGCGCGGCCGAGCGCGAGGCTCTGGCCCGGCGCTTCGACCTTTTGGCCCTCGACCGCCTGACTGCGAGGGTGCAGCTGCGCCGCCGCGACGACGATTCGATCCTGCTCGAAGCGGCGTTCGAGGCGGCATTCACCCAGAGCTGCGTCGTCACCCTCGAGCCGGTGCCGGGGACGGTCGCGCAGAGCTTTTCGCTGATTTACGGACCGGCCAGTGAAACCGGTGCCGAGATCGCGCTCGACATCGACGACACCGTGTTCGAGCCGCTCGACGCCGATGTAGTCGACATCGGCGAGGCGGTGGCGCAGGAATTGTCGTTGGCGCTGCCGGAATTCCCGCGCGACCCTGAGGCGATGATCGATGTCGCGGCCGACGAACCGGTCGACGCCCCGTTTGCCGTGCTGGCGCAGCAGCGCGATCGGCAACCGGACGGCACAGGATGATATGGGGCACCGTCGGCGGCGTCTCCACCCGGTGCCCGCGCAACCGCGTCGACTGTTGCTCCGGGTGGGTTTTTTAGCTAATTAACGGGTCCGCCGCTGTCTGATCGGGTCACTCATGGCTGTTCCGAAAAAGAAAACCTCGCCGTCGCGTCGCAATATGCGGCGCTCGCATCACGCTCTGAAACCGGCTTCCTATGCCGAATGCCCGAATTGCGGTGAGCTCAAGCGCCCGCATCACTTGTGCGGGTCGTGTGGCTATTATGACGGCCGCGAAGTGACACCCCCACGTTCCGAGACGGCCTGAACGGCCGGCGGCGGGGGGAGCCGCATGGCGAGCGCAGGGATCACGATCGCTCTCGATGCCATGGGCGGGGACCGCGCTCCTGACATGGTGTTGCGGGGCGCCGACATGGCACTGCAGCGGTACCCCGAGCTGCGCTTTGTCGTGTTCGGTGACGAAACCGGGATCGCGCCGCTCTTGACCAAGCTGCCGCGCCTGCGTCCGGCAGTGAGCATCACCCATACGAGCGAGGCCGTGCTCGACGACGCCAAGCCGTCCCTGGCGCTGCGCGCCGGCCGGCACACCAGCATGCGGCTGGCGATCGACGCGGTCGCGGACGGCCTTGCCGATGGCGTCGTTTCGGCCGGCAACACCGGGGCGCTGATGGCGATGGCCAAGTTCGTGCTGAAGACCCTGCCGGGCATCGACCGGCCGGCGATCGCGTCATTCTTTCCGACCCGGCGTGGCGAAAGCGTGATGCTCGATCTTGGTGCCAATGTCGATTGCGATGTCGAAAACCTGGTTCAGTTCGCGCTGCTGGGCGATGCGTTTGCCCGCACCGTGCTGGGTCTGGTCGAGCCGAGTGTCGGCTTGCTCAATGTCGGTTCGGAGGAGCTGAAGGGCAACGACGCGGTGCGCGCGGCGAGCCTGCGGCTGCGCGATGCGCTCTCGCCGATTCGCTTTCACGGCTTTATCGAGGGCGACGACATCCCGGCTGGCACGGTGGACGTCGTCGTCACCGACGGGTTTACCGGCAATATCGCGGTCAAGACGGCCGAGGGTACCGCCAAGCTGTTTGGCGAGTTTCTGGCCGGTGCCTTCCGCCATTCGCTGATGGCGCGAGTGGGCTATCTGTTCGCCCGTCCGGCGCTGCGCATGCTGCGGATGCGGATCGATCCGCGCCGCTACAATGGTGCGGTGTTCCTCGGGCTCGGCGGGATCGCCGTCAAGAGCCACGGATCAACCGATGCGCTGGGCTTCGCCAACGCCATCGGCGTCGCCGTCGACATGAAGGCCAACGGCTTTCTCGACCAGACCCGGATCGTGCTGGCACAGCTCTATCAGGCGACCTCAATGCCGCAGCCGGCGGCCCTCTGAGGCCAGGTCGTGACGGCGTTGCGATCCCAAATCGTCGGGTGCGGCGCCTATCTGCCCGAACGGATCGTCACCAACCAAGACCTCGCTGCCCGCCTCGACACGTCCGACGCATGGATCCGGCAGCGCACCGGCATCGCCGAGCGCCGGGTCGCCGCGGTCGGCGAGCTGACCTCCGACCTCGCCACACGCGCCGCCGCACATGCGCTCGACAGCGCCGGCATCGACGGCAGCGAACTCGACCTGATCGTCCTCGCCACCGCCACCCCCGACAATACCTTTCCGGCAACCGCTGCCAAGGTGCAGGCGCGGCTCGGCATGCATCGCGGCGCGGCATTCGATATCCAGGCGGTCTGTGCCGGGTTCGTCTTCGCGCTCGCCACCGCGGACAATGCCTTGCGGCTGGGCCAGGCGCGCACGGCATTGGTGATCGGCGCCGAGACGTTCTCCCGGATTCTCGATTGGGAGGATCGCAGCACCTGCGTGCTGTTCGGTGACGGCGCCGGCGCCCTGGTGCTGCAGGCGGTGCCCGATCCGGGGCCGCACGGCCGACAGGTCCTGTCGAGCCATCTGCATTCGGATGGCCGCCTATACGACATTCTGTATGTCGATGGCGGGCCGTCCTCGACGCGCAGCATCGGGTTTCTGCGGATGGAAGGGCGCGAGGTGTTCCGCCGCGCAGTCCAGCATTTGTCCGAGGTCGTGGACGAGGCGCTTGCCGCCAGCCGGATTAGTGCGGCCGACCTCGATTGGCTGGTGCCGCATCAGGCCAACAGCCGGATCATCGAGGGGGTGGGACGCAAGCTCGGGCTGTCACCCGACCGAGTGATCACGACGATCGCGCAGCATGCCAACACCTCGGCCGCGTCGATCCCGCTTGCGCTCGCGAGCGCGGTGGCCGATGGCCGGCTCCAGCCCGGACATCTCGTCCTGATCGAGGCGCTTGGCGGCGGGTTGAGCTGGGGCGCCAGCCTGATCCGCTGGTAGCCTGTCGCGAGGCGGCGCGCGGGCTACCGCGAAAGAGGACAACGCTTTGGAATTTGACGCGATTTTCCGGCCGGGGTAACCTCCGCGAAAAGCGGGGAGGGCCGGATGGCCGGGCATACGGTAACGCGCGCGCAACTCAGCGAGGCGGTCTATCAAGAGGTCGGCCTGTCGCGCAACGAATCGGCCGAATTGGTCGAGGCGGTGATCGCCGAAATTTCGGGTGCGCTGGAACGCGGCGAGATGGTCAAGATTTCGTCCTTTGGCAGCTTCGCGGTGCGCCAGAAAGGACAGCGCATCGGGCGCAATCCGAAAACCGGGCAGGAAGTGCCGATCAGTCCGCGCCGGGTGCTGGTGTTCCGCGCCAGCCATGCGCTGAAGGACCAGATCAATAGCGGGCTGGGCGACGCCGGCGCGGCTGCGGCGGCCGAGCGGACAGCAGCCAAGGCACCGGGCTGAGGTGGCCCCGCCCGCGGAAGTTCGGGCGGACGAGACCGAGCCGGCTCGGCACGACGGCAAATCGCTCGGCGCCTATCGCACCACCGGCGAGGTGGCGGCGGCGCTCGACCTGCCGCCGCATGTGCTACGCTTCTGGGAAGCGAAATTCCCGCAGCTGAAACCGCTGAAGCGCGGTGGTGGTCGGCGCTATTACCGGCCCGAGGACGTCGCCCTGCTGCGCCGCATCCGGCAATGCCTCTACCAGCAAGGCTACACGATCCGCGGCGTGCAGCAGCTGTTGCGCGACGGGACGCTGCGCGGCGATGCACCGCTCCCAGCCGCCGTCGACGACATGAGCGGGACCCAGCCGGCGGAGTTTGCGGTCGCATCGGTGATTGCAGCGGAGGAGCCTGCGAGCGCCCCCCTGCCCGCCTGCGAGCCGCTGCGCGCGACGCTCGAAGAGCTGCGCCGCGAGCTCGTCGAAATCCGCGCTTTGCTCGACCGGCTGACCGCACCCTGACCCTAAAGGGTGTCACCCCGGCTTGAAATCATCCGTCGAGTGGCCTCGGCTCGCTCAAGCTATTCGCGGGCATCGCGGCCGCGCAGCTTTTGTTTTCGCCGCGGCATGGTTCTTCTCGCGGCGACCCGGCGCGCCGCCGCCAACGCCGCACGCGCCCACTCGACAAGCTCTTCGGGTTCGTCGAACAGCCGCTCCGGCGCACGCCAGAACGAGAGGTCGATGAGTTGGCCCGCTTTCTCGTAGTTGAGCGGGGGAAAGGACGCGGCTTCCGCAAAAGCTAGCCGGTTCTCGTCATCGACCCGAAAGTAGAGCGTGTTCTCCGTCACCATTCCGAGCATGAACCCGTCGCAGAAGACGCCGGTCTTGCCGAACATGCGTCGCGTTGTGACGTGACCGAGCGGAGCGAGCTCTTCGCAAAGAAACTCGGCAAAGCTGTCGCTCGCGACCATCTTCCGTCCTCGTCGTGTCCTGGTAATCTTTTATCACGCAAAGTGGGGGATAACGTCCGAGACGAAAAGTTCACGAGTCTCGGCATCGTTCCGGTCGCCGTTGATCAGTAGCTCGATCCCGGCATCCTGGTATTGCCCGATCAAATCGACTGCCTCGGACACCGTCCCGATAAAGCCGGGCGCGGGTTCGCGAAAGGTGAGCTGTTCGGGCGGATAAACAGTACGACCGTGATCGAATTGGCGCTGCTGAAGTCACGGAATGGAGCGTCTGGCCGGGCGCGGTTGCGCGGCTGGGGGCGGGTGGCTATGATGCGGTTTCGGCGGGAGCCGCCTCGGTCGGAGCGTAGCGCAGGCTGGTAGCGCATCAGCATGGGGTGCTGAGGGTCGTGAGTTCGAATCTCACCGCTCCGACCAATCCCGTCTCCCGCGTCGCCGGGCACCGGAACAGGCGCAGGAGGACGGCATGAGCGCTGGCAAACCCGAACTCGAACCGTCTGTCGAACCCTGGCAATGGCCCGAAGCGGAGTGGCGCAAGCGGGTCGATCGGGTCCGCGCCGGGCGCCGGTTGCGGCCGGCGGAATGGCCGGGCGGCGCGCGCTGCGCGGTGGCACTGTCATTTGACAGCGATCACGAAACGAGTGACCTGCGCGATGGCGGCAACTCGATCGGCCGGCTCGCCTGGGGCCAATATGGCAGCCGGGTCGGCGTGCCGCGCATCCTCAAGGTGCTCGAAAAGCACGGGGTCAAGGCCAGCTTCTACGTGCCGGCGGTGACCGCATTGCTGCACCCCGACGAGCAGCGCCGGGTCATCGCCGAAGGCCATGAGATCGGCATCCATGGCTGGATCCACGAGCTGAACTCGATTCTGCCGCGCGAGGCCGAACGCGATCTGATGCTGCGCTCGGCAGATGCCCTCGAAAAGACCAGCGGGGTGCGACCGGTCGGATTGCGCACGCCATCCTGGGATTTCAGCCGGCACACGTTGGAAATCGAGCAGGAGATGGGGCTCGCTTACGATTCGTCGCTGATGTCGGACGAGGATTGCTACGAATTGCTGCTCGACGGCACGCCGACCGGGGTCGTCGAATTACCGGTCGAATGGGTGCGCGACGACGCGGTCTATTTTATGATGAACCGATTTTCGGCGTTGCGGCCCTATACGCCGCCGGGTGATGTGTTCGACATCTTTCGCCGCGAGCTCGACGCCGCCCATGCCGAGGGTGGCATCTTCCAGCTGACCATGCATCCGCATGTGATCGGCTATCGCTCGCGCATCTGGATCCTCGACGAGATCATCCGTCACGCCAAGGCGCATCCGGGGGTGTGGTTCGGGACCCACGCCGAGGTGGTCGATTGGGCGAAACAGCACGCCGCATGACCGCCGGCACTCTATGATCGAAGTGGACGAGCCGCCACCGGACCATAGCGTCCCGGCCCGGTGCGGGTATGTCGCGCTGATCGGCGCGCCCAATGCCGGCAAATCGACTCTGCTGAACCGGCTCGTCGGCCACAAGCTCGCGATCGTCACGCCAAAGGCGCAGACGACGCGCAGCCGGCTTCTCGGCATCGCGATCGAGGGGACGGCGCAGCTCGTCTATGTCGATACCCCGGGCATCTTCGCGCCACGGCGCCGGCTCGACCGGGCGATGGTGTCGGCGGCCTGGTCGGGGGTCGAGGATGCCGATGCGACCGTGCTACTGGTCGATGCGGCGCGCGGCATCGACCGCGACACGCGGCGCATCCTCGACCGCCTGGCGGAACGTCGCCGCCCCTCGATCCTGGCGCTGAACAAGATCGACCTCGTGCGCCGCGATACATTGCTCGGGCTTGCCGCGAGCCTGGCGAAAGACGCCCGGCTCGACCCTGTCTTCATGATCTCCGGGCTGACCGGCGACGGTGTCGCGGATCTGCAGCGCCATCTCGCCGCCACTGTGCCGCCGGGTCCGTGGCTCTTCCCCGAGGACCAGCTCTCGGACGCGCCCGAGCGGCTGATTGCCGCCGAGATCACCCGCGAACAAGTCTTTCTGCAATTGCATGACGAATTGCCCTACGCTTCAACGGTCGAGACCGAGAGCTGGCAGGACCGGCGCGACGGCAGCGCGCGCATCGAGCAGGTCATCTATGTCGAGCGGCCGAGCCAGCGGGCGATCGTGCTCGGCGAAGGCGGGCGGCGGATCAAGGCGATCGGCGCCCGGGCCCGAGCCGAGCTCGAACAGATGCTGGCGCGGCGGGTGCACCTGTTCCTGTTCGTCAAAGTGCGCCAGAACTGGGCCGACGATCCCGAGCGCCTCGCCGCCCTCGGCCTCGACCACACTGCCTGATGCAGTGGACCGACACCGGATTTGTCGTTGCCGTGCGGCCGCATGGTGAGCATGCGCTGATCGTCGAGCTGTTGACCCGCGATCATGGCCGGCATCTGGGGCTGGCGCGCGGCGGGCAATCGCCGCGGCTGCGGGCGGTGCTGCAATTGGGCAATGCAGTTGCCGCGGTGTGGCGCGGCCGCCTCGCCGAGCATCTCGGCACGATCAGCTGCGAGCTGGTGCACGCCCATGCCGCCCGGCTGCTCGACGACCCCGACCGGCTCGCCGGCCTCGCCGCGGCGGCCGCACTCGTCACCGCGACGCTACCCGAGCGCGAGCCGCATGGCGACGTATTCGCCGCTTTTGCCGAGCTGCTCGGCGCCCTCGATTCGGCCGCCGACTGGCAGGCTCGCTATGTCGCCTGGGAATGCAGCCTGTTGGCGGCGCTCGGGTTCGGCCTCGACTTCAGCCGTTGTGCCGCGACCGGTGCCACCACCAGCCTCGCCTATGTCTCGCCGCGCACCGGCCGTGCGGTGTCGCTCGCGGCGGGCCAGCCCTACCATGACAAGCTGTTGCCATTGCCGGCTTTTCTGTGGCGCGACGCGGTCGCCGACGGCACCGACCTCGCCGCCGGGCTGCGCCTGACCGGACATTTTCTGCTGCACCATGTGCTGCTGCCGCAGGGCCATGACCTGCCGCCCGCGCGACTGCGCCTCGCCCAGCGCCTGCGCCATCGGCCCGTCGCTGCTAGCATCGCCGGCTGAACCGCCCGAGGTGTTTCACCGATGCCTGTGACCGCTCCCGCCGGCGAAATCCGCGAGGTCGATTTCGCGGCCGCACTCGGCGAGCGCTATCTGTCCTATGCACTGTCGACGATCATGTCGCGTTCGCTGCCCGATGTTCGCGACGGGCTGAAGCCGGTCCATCGCCGCATCCTGCACGCGATGGCGCAGCTGCGCCTCGATCCGGCCTCAGGCTATAAGAAATGCGCGCGGGTCGTCGGCGACGTGATCGGCAAGTTTCATCCGCATGGCGAGCTTGCGGTCTATGACGCACTGGTGCGGCTCGCCCAGGATTTCGCGCAACGCTACCCGCTGGTCGACGGCCAAGGCAATTTTGGTAACATCGACGGCGATAATGCCGCCGCCATGCGCTACACCGAGAGCCGGCTGTCGGCCGTGGCACAGGCGATGCTCGACGGCATCGACGCGGATGCCATCGATTTTCGCCAGACCTATGACGGCGAGGACCGCGAGCCGGTGGTGCTGCCGGCGCGATTTCCGAACCTGCTCGCCAACGGCGCCTCCGGCATCGCGGTCGGCATGGCGACCAATATTCCACCGCACAATGCCGGCGAATTATGCGCGGCGCTGTTGCGGCTGATCGATGAACCCGGGATCGGCATCGAGGCGCTCTGCGCGCACCTGCCCGGCCCGGATTTCCCGACTGGCGGTGTGCTGGTCGAGCCGGCGGAGAACGTCCGGCAAGCCTATGCAACCGGCCGTGGCGGTTTCCGCCTGCGGGCTCGCTGGGAAAAGGAGGAATTGGGCCACGGCACCTATCAGGTCGTCGTGACCGAGATGCCCTATCAGGTGCCGAAAGGCCGGCTCGTTGAAAAGATCGCCGGTCTGCTCGAAGAGAAGAAGCTGCCGTTATTGGCCGATATCCGTGATGAGTCGACCGAGGATGTGCGCCTCGTGCTCGAGCCGAAGACGCGCAATGTCGAGCCCGAGATGCTGATGGAGCAGCTGTTTCGCCTGACCGAGCTGGAAATCCGGGTGCCGCTCAACCTCAACGTGCTCGATCCGGCCGGCGTGCCGCGGGTCATGAGCCTGAAGGAGGCGCTGCAGGCATTTCTCGACCATCGCCGCGAGGTGCTGCTGCGCACCCGCCGCCATCGCCTCGCCGCGGTCGGCCGCCGCCTGGAAATCCTCTCTGGCCAGATCATCGTCTATCTGAACCTCGACGAGGTGATCCGCGTGATCCGCGAGGCGGACGACCCGAAGGCCCGGATCATGGCGCGCTGGGCATTGAGCGAGGTCCAGGCCGAGGCGATCCTGAACCTGCGGCTGCGGGCGTTGCACCGGCTCGAAGAGATCGCGATCCGCAAGGAGATGGCGACGCTATCGGCGGAGCAGGCGGGGATTGAGCGACTGCTGGCGAGCGAGCGGCGGCAGTGGCGCGCGGTAGCGAAGGAAATCGCCGAGATCGCGACCGAGTTCGGCGGGGACACCGCGCTCGGCCGCCGCAGGACCACGATCGGCGAGGCGCCGCCACCCATCGAGATCGCGGCCGAAGCCCCGGTCGGGCGGGAGGCGGTGACGGTGTTGTGCTCGGCCAAGGGCTGGGTGCGCGCGGTCAAGGGTCATAACATCCCGGCCGCCGAGCAGCGCTACAAGGAGGGTGACGGGCCGCGCTTTGCAATCGCCGCCGACACCGCCGACCGGCTGATCGTCTTCGCCACCAATGGCCGCTTCTACACCCTCGCGGTCGATCGGCTGCCGGGCGGCCGCGGCCAGGGCGAGCCGCTGCGGCTGATCGTCGATCTGCCGAACGAGCACGATGTCGTCGCGATGTTCCCCTATCGCCCGGGCATGGAGCTGTTGCTCGTCGCCAGCGACGGGCGCGGCTTTGTCGTCGCCGGCGAGGAGGCGGTGGCCCAGACCCGCGGCGGCAAGCAGGTGCTGATCCCGGGCGAGGGTGCGACGGCGCGGATCTGCCTGCGCGCCGAGGAGGGCGACGCGGTGGCGCTGGTCGGCGACAACCGGCGGATGCTGGTGCTCGGGCTCGACGACATCCCGGTGATGAGCCGCGGGCGCGGCGTGATCCTGCAGCGCTACCGCTCGGGCGGTCTCGCCGACGCCAAGGTGCTGCGCCTGGCCGATGGGCTCAGCTGGGCGCAGGGCGAGACCCGCACCCGCACCGAAGCCGATCTCACACCCTGGCGCGGACCGCGCGGCAGCGCCGGACGCCTCGTCCCCCCCGGCTTTCCGCGCTCCAACAGATTCGGCTGAGCCGAGCAGATGTCGCGATCGCATCACCTCGGACCGGGAAAAGCCGCTTATAGTTCGCCCCAATCGGGCACGCGGCTTAAAGGCGGCGCGGGCTGCGGTCGATATTGATAGGCTCGTGTCCATGGGCGCGGCGCCGGACCCTCGGCAAGCGGCTTTTGCGCCAATGTCTGGCACAGCGACAGCCAGCCGCGATCAAAGGCGCACGCCATGCCGGCCATATAGATGCGCCAGATGCGATAGCGCTCGATGCCGGCAGCGGCGATCGCCGCGTCGCGCGCCTCGTCCAGCCGTCGCACCCAATGCAGCAGGGTCGGCGGGTAGTGCGGGCGCAGATCCTCCATGTCGAGAATTTCGAGACCGGCGCCGGCGATCTCGTACAGCACCCGCGAGATATGCGGCAGTTCGCCACCGGGAAACACAAACTCGTCGATAAACTCGCCGCCCGGCGGCCCCTGCGGCTGGCCATCGCGCCGGGTAGCGGTGATCCCGTGGTTGAGCGCGAGCCCACTCGGTCGCAACAATCGCGCAATCGTCGCGAAATAACGCGGCAGATTGGCGATCCCGACATGCTCGTACATGCCGACCGACACGACCCTGTCGAAACCGGCGGCCATTTCGAGCTCGCGGTAATCCTGCCGCCGGATCTCCACCCGCCCGGCAAGCCCCAATTTAGCGACTCGTTCGCGCGCATAGGCGAATTGCTGGTCGCTCAACGTGATGCCGACCCCCTCGATGCCGTAACATTGCGCCGCCCGGCACAACAGCCCGCCCCAGCCGCAGCCGATGTCGAGCAGGCGCTGACCGGGTGCGAGGCGCAATTTGCGGCAGATATGGTCGAGCTTCTGCTCTTGCGCGGTGTCGAGGTCCTCCTCGCCGCTGATGAAATAGGCGCAGGAATAGATCATCAGCCGGTCGAGCCACAGCCGGTAGAACTCGTTCGACACATCGTAATGGTAGGCGATCGCCGCCGCGTCGCGCGCCCGGCTGTGGCGGAACGGACGATGTGCGGCGAGCCGGCCAAGGCTACGCAACATGCGTGATCGGCCGAGCTGCTCGGCGATGCCGATCCCGATGTCGAGCACATCTTGCAGGCGGCCCTCCACCTCGATCTCGCCCCGGACATAGGCGCGCGCCAGCCCGGCAATGTCTCCGCTCAGAAACCGGCGCATCAGCCGCGGTGTGTTGAGCGCGATCGTGACCCGCGGGGCGGCCGTGAAATCGAACGTCTCGCCATCCCAAAACTTGATCCGCAGCGATGGCGGCGCGCCGGCAAAACGCTCGCCGAGCCGGACGAGAAACCGGTGGCGCAGGGAGCCGATGTGCAGCAAGCGCAAAGAGCTCGTCCTCCCAATCCTGTCCGTGGCGCCTTATGGCGGCAACCCGATCTGGTCAACGCAGGTCGGACAGCGCATGATCATTCGATCGATGCCGGTTGTCCGGCGATGGCGCCGACCAGGAGGAAAGCCGCCATGAAGATCGTCACGGTTGAAGATTTGCATTGCGACGCCGGCTGGCGGGTCAATTCATTTCTGAAGGTCACCACCGATGACGGTCTCGTCGGCTGGTCGGAATATATGGAGGGCTATGGCGCGCAAGGCTTGACCGGTGTCATCCGGAAGCTCGCCGACCGGTTCCTGATCGGCCGCGACCCGCGCCCGGTCGAGGCGATCTCGACCCTGCTCTATGCGGCGACGCGCCAGGCAGCGGGCGGCATCAACCAGATGGCAATCGCCGCCATTGAAAATGCGCTGGTCGATATCAAGGCCAAGGCATTGGGCATCCCGGTCTACGAGATGCTGGGCGGGCCGGTGCGCGACCGGTTGCAGCTCTACTGGTCGCATTGCGGCACCTATCGCGCCCGCCACGCCGACCATATCGAGGAATGGGCCGGAGTCCCGCCGGTGCGCTCGCTCGACGACATCGTCGCCCTCGGCGAGGAGGTGCGGAAAAAGGGCTTCAAGGGGCTCAAGACCAACCTGATCCGCTTTGACCGCGGCAAGCCATACATGTATGGCCCTGGCACCGGCAACCCACCGGGCTTCCCCGGGCTCAATGCCGACAGCCAGATCGCCGAGGCCGCGATCGCCCAGCTGGAGGCGTTCCGCCGCGGTGCCGGCCGCGAGGTCGGGCTCCATCTCGACACCAACTTCAACTACAAGATCGACGGCTATATCCGGTTGGCGCGGGCGCTCGAACCGCTCGACCTCGTCTGGCTCGAAATCGATCTCTACGATCCGAAGGGTCTGGCATTGGTCCGCCGTTCGGCCCGCACCCCGATCTCGTCCTGCGAACATTGTATGGGCGGCGCCAGTTCCGCCCCTATTTCGAGGAGCAGGCGGTTGATTACGCGATCATCGATGTCGCCTGGAACGGCATTCTCGAATCGATGAAGATCGCGGCGCTGGCCGACGCCTATGAGGTCAATGTGGCACCGCACAATTTCAACGGCCATTTGGGCTCGCTAATCAGCGCGCATATGTGCGCCGTCGTGCCGAACTTCAAAGTCATGGAAATCGATATCGACGACGTGAAATGGAAGGACGACATCGTGACCCGGCCGCCGGTCATCGAGAATGGCGACCTGTTGCTGCCGACCGGCCCCGGCTGGGGTGCCGATGTCAACGAGGAGTTTGTCCGCGCCCACCCGCCGCGGCGCTAGCAACGGGGATCGGTCGCGAGGTGATCGCCGGGGCTGGGCGCTAAGCCCATTCGCCAGGAGCGCCGACCGCCCACGCCGCCAGAAAAACCCGTCCGTCGACCACCTGCACCGCGACGCGCCCGGCTGTTCCCTCGTCGGGGGCCTGCGCATTGCCGCTTTCGAGATCGATGACCCAGCCATGCAGCGGGCAGGTGACGACGCAGCCGCGGATAAACCCCTCCGACAGCGGCGCGCTTTGATGCGGGCAGCGATTTACCAGAGCAAAGACGCGATCGTCGGCGGTGCGAAACACCGCAATCGGATTCGGCTTTCCCGGCGATCGTTTCACCCGCCGCGCGCCTTCCCGCGGAATGTCGTCGATCCTGCCGATTTCGACCCAGCTCTCGTCCGGCATGGCTCAACGCACCTCTGCCCGGACCGGGCATATCCGATTGTTGCGCACCCCGCACCT
>Ga0335075_10004180_pt1 | contig 22626 bp, 20 predicted proteins | sample Lox_Sample_24_FD_206723 | JGI IMG/M metagenome (GOLD analysis project Ga0335075, IMG submission 206723) | Soil microbial communities from Loxahatchee National Wildlife Refuge, Florida, United States - Lox_Sample_2.4 | ecosystem: Environmental > Terrestrial > Soil > Wetlands | place: USA...
GCCTACTTCAATGCCACCATGGCCAAGCCGTTCCGCTGGACTATGAAGGGCAAGCCGCTCGTCGCCTGAGACGGGTCCAACGGGGTACGGACTTCCGGCGGGGTGTACTAGGCTTTCTCCTCTGCCACGCTATGCCGCTTCAGCAATTCGGTGCCGCGCGCCAGCAGTTCGTAACCCTGCGCCAGGTTGCGATAGGCTTCCGCCAGTTCCGGATCGGTCGTGCGTGCTGCGAGCTCGAGGTACATCCGCGCGGTTGCCGCGTAGTCCGGCATGGCTCCCGCGTCCCCATCCGTTGCAGTGCACCAATCGCACCAAACGCCCAGGGTGAGACAATCACATTCTGCGGAGAGAATTGTAGAATACCGTATGGTGCCTTCGCAATAGCGTGAGGTGCCGCGCGGCAGGCTATCGATCCGGGTGCTGACGCGGCAGCATGCGCCGGCACCAGGATGCCGGACGCGGAACAAGCCGCGGCGTTGCCCCGTGGCGTGAGGGAGGCTGAAAAAAAGGCCCCGAGGCCGTATAGCCCGGGGCCAAAGTGTCGTCTGGGTTGCCGGAACCGGGGAGGTTTCCGACAGCGGATAACGTAGTGCTTTGGGGCACTTCTTGATTTCACAATCGCACGAACTTGGGCCGATTCTTACGCTGCCGCGTCACAAGCACGTGAAACGCCGTGAGCTTCTCTGCGTTAGCGCTTCAGCCCCAGGCCAGCGAACTTCTTGTTGAACTTCGCCACCTGCCCGCCGGAATCGATGATGCGATGCTGGCCGGTCCACGCCGGATGCGATTTGGGGTCGATATCCAGCCGCACCGTGTCGCCTGGCTTGCCGTAGCAGGAACGGGTCTTGAACTGCGTTCCGTCCGTCATGACGACGGTAATTTCGTGGTAGGCGGGGTGGATGCCCGGCTTCATCGACGTGGTCCCTTGCTGGCGCTGCCGATCCCGACCGGCGGCGCAAGCATGTGCCTATAGCTTTGCCGGCTGCCGGGCGCCAGAGGCGCTCAGACCGCCGCGCGGCGTGCTCGGACCACGGCGCTGCGTGCGCAGACCGCAGCGCGGCGAGCTCAGACCACGGCGCTGCGTGCCTGCCAGGATTCCGCGAGCAAGCATAGAATCTCGAACAGGATGGAGGCGCCGTTGAAGGCGGTGATGGTGCCGATGTCGAAGGGCGGCGAGACCTCCACCAGGTCGCCGCCGACGAAGTCGATGCCGCGTAGCGCGCGGAGCAGGCGGAGGGCTTCCAGGGCGGTGATGCCGCCGGCTTCGGGCGTGCCGGTGCCGGGGGCCTGCGACGGGTCGAGGCTGTCGATGTCGAAGGTCAGGTAGGTGGGGCCGGCACCGGCGACGCGGCGGGCTTCTTCGGCAGCATAATGCCATCCACGATCGGCGAATTCGTCCATCGGCAACACGCGCATGCCGCTGCTGCGGCTGAAGCCCCACATGCCCGGGTCGTTGACGGTGCCGCGGATGCCGATCTGGATCACGCGGCGGGGGTCGAGCAAGCCTTCCTCGACCGCGCGGCGGAAGGGGGCGCCGTGATGGAAGCGCGAGCCCATGTAGTCGTCGCCGGTATCGCAATGGGCGTCGATATGCACCATGCCGACGGGGCGCGCGGCGCCGACGGCGCGCAGGATCGGCAGGCTGATGGAGTGGTCGCCACCGACCGACAGCGGGGTGACGCCGGCGGCTATGATGGTGCCGTAGAACGCGGCGATCTCGTCCAGCGCGGTTTCCAGCGCGTAGGGTTGTTCCAGCCAGCAATCGCCCAGGTCGCGCACGCGCGCCGTGGCGAAGGGCGCGACGCCAGTGGCGGCGTTGATCCGCCGCAGGAGGGCGGATTGTTCGCGCACGGCGCGGGGGCCGTGGCGGGTGCCGGACCGGTTGGTCACGCCGCCGTCGAAGGGGACGCCGATCAGGCCGATGTCGGTGTCCGATAGCGTGGCGCCGACGGGGGTGCGGAAGAAGCTGGCGATGCCGGTGTAGCGCGGGCGAGCCTGCGGGTCGGCCAGGTCGGGATAGCGGGTGGGCGGCTTCAGCGACTCCATGGCAAACCCCCGATGGTTTGGGCGTTCGCCAGTGGTACGCGCTTGCGGTGGCGTGCCGCAACAATCGGGTGATCACTTGCGGGAGGGGCGGGTGATCACTGCGGGAGGGGAAGGCAGTGTGCCGACCCGATCACCCTCACCCTACCCTCTCCCGCGAAGCGGGAGAGGGGTTCTTCGGGACCGATCGCCCTCGGCCTCATGCAGGAGAGGGTGCTTCGGGAGCGATCGCCCTCCGAATTCACCCGGGCTGATGGTCACCCAGATCCCACCAGATGCCGGCGAAGGCGGCGATGCCTTCGCGGGCGGGGGCGATCAGCAGGTGCTCGTCGGGGCCGTGCTGCTTGCAGCCGTTGTAGCTGTGCGGCACCCAGACCAGCGGCACCCCCAAATGATCCACGAACACGTCGCCGGGCAGGCCGCCCGAGGCGTTCGGAATTACCTGGACATGCCGGCCCAGCGTCCGTTCCATGCTGGCCACCGTCCATTGCACCCACGAGGCCGCCGGATCGGTGCGGCTGGCGGGCATGCGGACGCCGGCATTCTCGATGCGTATCTCGGGGAACCCGGCGGCATCCAGATGCCGCCGCAGCGCGGGTTCGAACGACAGCGGGTCGGTGTCCACCGTGTAGCGGATCTGGCAATGCGCGCGTGCATTCGGTGCCACCGCGTTCACCGGATTCTCCGGCCGCCCCGACACCATCGCCAGCACGATAAAGCTGTTCCAGCCGTACACCTTTTCGGCGGGAGTCAGGCCGGGCTCGCCCCAGTCTTCGTCGATCGTCGCCGCCTCGCCGCCCCCGCCGAGGGGGCAGCCCGCCAGCACCGCCCGAACACTCGCCGGCACGCCGTTCCGGGGCAGCCAGTCGCGCACCAGGATTTTCCCGCGCCGGTCCATGATGGCGCCGATCGCATGCGTCAGCACGACGGCCGGATCGGTGGTCAGCCCGCCCCAATGGCCCGAGTGCACGCCGCCCGGCCGCAGATCCACCACGAGGTCGAAATGGAACGTCCCCCGCGTGCCGGTGGCGATGGTGGGCACGTCGGGCATCACCCGCGGCCCGTCGCTGGCGATCAGCACGTCCGCCGCCAGCGCGTCCTTCCGCGCCTTTACGAAGTCGCGCAGGCCGACCGAGCCGCGCTCCTCGCTGGTTTCCAGCACGAGCTTCACGTTGAAGCCCAGCCTGCCGCCACGCTCCGCAAGCACGGCCTCCAGCGCGGACAGGTTCAGCGCGTGCTGGCCCTTGTTGTCGGCAGTGCCGCGGCCGTACCAGCGGTTATCCTCCACGGTCAGCGTCCAGGGATCGAGGCCGGCGCGCCACTGGTCTTCCAACCCGCGCACCGTGTCGCCGTGGCCATAGGTCAGCACCGTGGGTCGCGATGCATCCTCGATGCGTTCCGCGGTCAGGATGGGGCCGAAGCCGGCGGCCGGGTTGTCGTGTACGGCAACGCTGAAGCCCAGGCGTTCCAGCCACGGCCGGATCGACTGGTCCAGGTACTGCCGCACGTCGGGTTCATGGCCCGGATCCTGGGATGTGCTGGGCACCGCGACCAGTGCCGCCAGGCGGTCCCGGAAGCCGTCGCCGTCGAAGAACGCCAATGCGCGCGCAACAGCGCCCTCTCGCGATGCCATGGTCCTGCTCCCATCCGCGGATCGGCCCCGTCCATAAACCGGGCGCAACATGCGGTGCAAACCACGCCCGATCGGCTGCGCTGGCGGTGCCATGCCGCGGGCGGGCCCGTCTCTGGCCGCGCGGGTCCGATGCCGCTACAAATCAAAGACATGAACCTGGGCCGCATGCGCCTCCTGCATCAGCCGCTTTCCGTGCGCACGCACACGCTGGGTCTCATCCTGGCCACGCTGCTGCCGATGCTGGCATTCAGCGCATTCCTGGTGATCCGTACCGCAGAACATGAGCAAGCGTTGCTCGCGGCGACGGTGCAGGACCGTACGCGCGCCGCCGCGCGCGACATCGAGCAAGAGCTTGCGGCGCTGCGTGCCCAGTTGTTCGCGATTGCCGCGGTGGGCGAGGAGCCGCCCGGAGATTTCTCGCAGCTTTATGCCCGGGCTGATGCCGTGCTCGGGTCCCGCAGGCTGGCGACGAGTCTCAGTACCACGGCCGGCAAGGAAATATTCGACACAAGCCGGCCGCTTGGCGCGCCGCTGGGCGAGAACCCGGACATCGCCGCGGTGCGGCGCGTGGCGAGCAATGGATTGTCCTATATCAGCCAGGACTCCGTCATCGTCCCCGGCAAGGCACCCGTTGTGATGGTTGATGTGCCGGTCGTGCAGGGCGGCCACGTCGCGTATGTCGCCGGCGTCGACGTCGAATCGATGCTTCAGAGCCTTGTGCTGCAGCAGCAACTGCCGACAGGCTGGATCGCCACGATCAACGACCGGCGCGGCTATACCCTTGCCCGCACCCTCGATCCGCAGCAGTTCGTCGGACAGATGGGACGGCCGGATTTCCTCCGGCGCATTCTGAGTGCCGACGAGGGCTGGTTTCCCTATCCGTCACGCGAGGGTATCCCGCTTTACATCGCATACAGCCGGGTGAAGCCGATGGGCTGGACAATGGTGGTCGGCATCCCGCTCGACGTGCTGTACGCGCCGGTGGAGCGTTCGACCCATGTGCTGCTGCTGGTCGGCGCCGGCATGCTGACTCTGGCGCTGGCGCTGGCGATGCTGATCGGCCACCGGATCTCCGGACCGATCTGCAGCCTGGTGAGTTACGCCGCCGCGGTGGGCCAGGGCCAGCCGGTTCCATTGCGCCTGACCGGGCTGCGCGAAACCGATGCGGTCGCATGCTCGCTGCATCGTGCCAGCGAAAGCCTGCACCACAGCATGGCAGAACGCGAGCAGGCGGCGGCGGCGCTGCATGCCAGCGAGGAGCGAAAGCAGATTCTGCACCAGGCCGTGCTGGCACAGGAGAACGAACGCAAGCGCATCGCGCGGGAGCTGCATGACAGCCTCGGGCAGTACCTGACCGCACTGCAGCTTGGCCTGAACATGATCGGGCGATCGCAAGGCGATGCTGCCCTGGCCGGCAATGTCGCCAAGTTGCGCGACCTCACGTCTGAAATCGGCCACGAGGTGAACAGGATTGCGTGGGAGCTGCGGCCCACGGCACTGGACGACCTGGGATTGGAAACGGCGATTGCACAATATTTGGAGGAATGGGGCGAACGATCGCAATTGCAGTTCGATCTGCAGGTCAATCTCGCGCATCGGCGGCTGCCGCAAACCGTCGAGACGACCGTGTATCGCGCATTGCAGGAAGCCATCACCAATGTCGTGCGTCACGCCGAGGCGGACCGTGTCGCCGTGATCCTGGAAATGGTGGGGCGGCAGTTGCAACTGATCGTGGAGGACGACGGCAAGGGCTTTCCGCTTGATGATGCCGGCGGGGGCGGGCAAGGCACGATGCACCTCGGGCTGCTTGGCATTCGCGAACGGCTGGCGCTGGTTGACGGCACGTTGGAGATAGAGTCCTCCCCCGGAGGCGGGACGACCTTGTTCGTGCGGGTGCCGATTTGAAGAAACGCCGTAGCTCTCCGTCAGGAGACGGGGTAAACCCTACCGTTGGCAGCAGCATTTCCCGGCTTTCAGCACCAGGGGACATGCCACTTCCTGTGGGCAGAATGAGCGATTGTCGCGAATCGCCACGACACGAGGATAGCGATGATTCTGGACAGAACGCATTCGCGCCTGGGGCGCCGCGTGGATCGCAACGGCCGATGACGCCGTTGCGCGTGCTGATGGCGGACGATCACCCGATCGTGCTGGCCGGCATGAAAGCGCTGGTCGCTGCCGATCCGGACCTGGAGATCGTTGGCGAGGCCCGCGACGGGCCCGCGGCGTTGCAACTTGCCAAAGACCTGCGGCCGGATGCCGCGGTGCTGGACATCGGCATGCCGGGGCTGAACGGGCTGGAGGTCGCGCAGGCGATGCGCGCCGAAGCCCCTGGCACGCGTGTCGTGATTCTGACGGTGCATGAGGACCGGGCCTATCTGCGTCAGCTTCTGGAAGCGGGCGTCTCCGCCTACCTGCTGAAGCGCTCGGCCGCCGAGGAGCTGGTGCGGGCGATCCATGCGGTGGCGGCCGGCGGGCTGTATCTGGATCCGGCGGTGGCCAGCAAGGTGGTCGGAGCGGCGACGCGCACGACGCCCAGCGCGCCGCCGGGCGCCCCGCCCGAGCTGAGCGAGCGCGAGGGGGAGGTGCTGCACCTTGTGGCGGAGGGGCACACCAGCAAGGAGATCTCCTCGCGCCTGGCGATCAGCGTGAAGACGGTCGAGACCTACAAGGCTCGGGCGATGGAGAAGTTGGGATTCAAGACGCGGGTGGATGTGGTGCGCTACGCTTCGAGCCGCGGGTGGCTGAACGAGCGATAGGGCACGGCGGCGATCGAGGACGCAACGCATCAGGCGACTCGCGCCGCGAGGGTGTCGGCCGGTAAGCTCGGGCCGCATCACCCAAGCGGAGGCGCCCCAATGAAGCTCGGTCTGTTCATCAATACGCAATTCCCGGAAGGCACCTCCGTGCCGGAGCGCATCCCGGAACTGGTCGAGCAAGTGCGCACGGCGCGCGACGCGGGGTTCGTGTCGCTGTGGTTTCCACATCATTTCCTCACCGATCCGCTGCAAATGCTGCAGATCACGCCGATGATGGCGTATCTCGCCGCCGAGGCGCGCGGCATGGCGATCGGCCCCAACATCCTGATCCTGCCATTGCTCAACCCGGTGCAGGTGGCAGAGGAAGCGGCAACGCTGGATGTGCTGACCGGCGGCAATTACATACTCGGCGTCGGCCTGGGGTATCGCGAGCCGGAGTTCCACAGCTTCGGCGTGCCGCTATCCGAGCGCGCTGCCCGCTTTGCGGAATCGATCCGGCTGATGCGCAGGTTGTGGACCGAGGACCGCGTCACCTTCGAGGGCAGGTTCTACGCGGTGAAAGACGCCGGCATCGGCATGAAACCGGTGCGCCCCGGCGGGCCGCCGATCTATATCGCGGCACAGGTGGATGCCGCGATCAGGCGCGCGGCGCGGATCGGCGATGCGTGGCTGATCGTGAATGCGTCGCACCTGGACACGGTGGACAAGCAGATGCGGCTGTATCGCGAGACGCTGGCGGAAGCCGGGCGCACGCCGCATGAATATCCGATCGCGCGCGAATGCTATGTCGGCGCGAGTCACCATACCGCCTTGGAAGAATGCCGCGCGGCGCTGGAATACAAATACAATGCTTATGCGTCGTGGGGCCTGGGCGCATCGACGGCCCAGCCGTTCGAAGAGTTCGCGCGCGACCGGTTCATCATCGGCGACAAGGTGTCGGTGAAGGAGGAGATCGCGCGGTACCGCGAACGGCTGGGGGTGGACCATTTCATCATGCGCTGCCAATGGCCGGGCCTGCCGCAGGAACGGGTGCTGGGGTCGATCCGGCGGCTGGGGGATATGTTCGGGGGGTAGGTGCCCACGGGTCATTGCGAGAGGCAATGTTAGTGCGAGAGGCGATGATTGAGAGAGGCGACGTTATTGGGAAAAATGATGTCATTGCGAGGAGCGCAGCGACGAAGCAACCCCGGTCATGGGGATCGCTCCTTGCGACCGAGGTTGCTTCGTCGCTTCGCTCCTCGCAATGACATCAGGCCGTCGCCTCCATCTCGCGCCGATACCGGTACGCGCTGTCGTTCGGATCGATCCGGACGTCTTGCCACGTGACGCACTGCCCTGCCTTCACGTCGTGCAGCAGCGGCGCGTGGTTCGCCAGCCCGATCGGCAAGCCGCCGATCTGCAAGCTGGCCGCCGCCGGCAACAGCTTGCCCCAGACGCAGGCGCCGCCTTCGCCATCCAGCACCTCGCCCGCCTTCAAATCGCGCTTCGCCGTCGCCACCACGTCGCCGCGGAAACCGGTGGGCGCGCCGGTCGCCTCGCCGCGCAAGGCCGCCGACAGGATCGAGACATTCAGCTCCAGGCCGATCAGGTGGAATGGCCGGTACAGGGCGGAGACGCGTCCCGATTCATCCGTTACCACGCCGTATTCCCTGAAGCAGCGGGCGGCGTAGTCGTTCGGTGCTTCGAACACGACGTAGACGCCCCAGCGCAAATCGTTGGTCACGTCGCGCCCGTCGCGGTGCAGTGACGACACCACCTCCACCTGCCCTGCGTGGTGCAGAGCGCCTGCGTTGCCGGGACGCAGCATCTGCGCCAATTCGTGCGCGCCGCAGGGCGGGAAGCGCAAGCCGTCGGGCGGCGGCGTCAGGCCGGTGGCATTCGCCACCGCCGCCATTTCGATGCCGGACTTGGTGCCATCCAGGAAGGAGTTGAACATCTGCGGGTTCATGCCGCCGGCGCGTGCGGTTTCCTCGGTCAGGCCGTACCAGGGCCAGACCGTTGCGGGTGTGGAGGCGTGATATTCCGGCACGTATTTCGTACCCTTCCCTGCCGCGATCACGCGGAAGCCGCAGGCGCGCGCCCAGTCCACCAGCTCGCAGATCAGCGCCGGCTGGTCGCCGTAGGCGAGCGTGTACACCACGCCGGCTCGCGCCGCCTCGCGGGCGAGGGCGAAGCCGGCCAGCACGTCGGCCTCCACGTTCACCATGACGATGTGCTTGCCCTCGGCGATGGCGCGGCGCGCATGGGCGATGCCGGCGGGGGCGTGGCCGGTGGCTTCCACCACCACGTCGATATCGCCCGCGCCCATCATTGCCATCGCGTCATCGGTGAAGCGTGTGGCCTCGATGCGCGCGTCCTGCCAGCCGACGCGGCGGCATGCCTCGCGCGCGCGATCGGGCGCGAGGTCGGCGATGGCGGCCACGTCGATGCCGGGCGTGGTGGGCACCTGCGAGAGGAACATCGAGCCGAATTTGCCCGCGCCGATCAGCCCGACCCGTACCGGCCGGCCGTCGGCGATGCGCTGCTGCAAGAGGCGATGCAGGTTCATGCGGTGTCTCCCTTCGGCTTCGTTGGGTCATGGCCGGCGAAGGCCCGCCATCCACGTCTTGCCATGCCATAGCGCGCTCGGACATGTCTTCACAGCCGCGCGGTTTCATGCCGACATAGCAGCCGGAGGGGAGCCTGGACGAATGCCTGAGGTGGAATGGCGCAAGCTGCGTGCCGACCAGTTGCGCGAGCAAGCGCGGCAGGATGCGGTCGTGATCGTGCCGGTGGCGGCGCTGGAGCAACACGGGCCGCATCTGCCGGTCGAGGTGGACACGATGCTGGGCGAGCATGTGGCGCTGCGCACGGCACGGAAGGCTGTCGAGAAGGGCACGCCGACGCTGGTGCTGCCGGTGCTGTGGACCGGCATTTCAGAGCATCACATGAGTTTCGGCGGCACGATCACGCTGGACTTCGTTGCGTTCAGCGCGCTGGTGGAAGGCGTCGTGCGCTCGGTGATCCGGCACGGGTTTCGTCGCATCGTGTTGCTGAACGCGCATGGTGGCAACGAGAACGCGTTGCGCACCATCACCGACGACCTGACGCCAAAGCTGGGCGTGCCGATCGTGCAGTTCACCTACTGGTACGCTGCCGCGGTGCCGATTGCGAAAATCCTGGAGATTCAGGGTGGTCTGCAGCACGCCTGCGAGGCCGAAACATCGATGATGATGGCGGTACGGCCGGACCTTGTGGCCGCGGATCGCATCCCGCTTGCCAAGGCCAATGCGACGCCGAGCGTCAGCGACGTGGTTGGCGGGGGCGTTTATAGCTGGCGAACCATTGGCAGCCGGTCGTCGTCCGGCGTGATCGGCAATCCTGAAGCTGCCAGCGCAGAGAAGGGGGAACGCTTGTTCGAAGCGATCTCGGAAGCCTTGGCCGCGAAACTTTGCAATGCGGAGCTGTGGCAGTTGCCGTGGCAATCGGATCGGATGTGAACCGCAGGTGATGGAACGTAACGGATATGTCATTGCGAGGAGCGGGGCGACGAAGCAATCCCGGTTGCCTCGGCGCCCGGGCATGCGTGCGCCTGGTCTGACCGAGGTTGCTTCGTCGCTGCGCTCCTCGCAATGACATGCATATATGCAATGACATGCGTATATATGAGCATGCGCAGGAGCAGTTGGGATGATCGAATTGACGGTGAATGAGAAGGCGGTACGGGTGGGGGCGGCGGAAACCACGCCATTGCTCGACGTGCTGCGCAATGAGCTGGACCTGAAGGGCTCGCGCTATGGCTGCGGCCTGGAGCAATGCGGAAGCTGCATGGTGCTGGTCGACGGCGAACCGGTGTTCTCCTGCTCGCGCGAGGTCGGCACCGTCGCGGGCCGGCACGTGACCACGATCGAGGGCCTGGGCGGCACACATCCGCTGCAGCTTGCATTCCTGGAAGAGCAAGCGGGGCAGTGCGCGTATTGCCTGTCGGGCATCATAATGTCGGCGAAGGCGCTGCTGGACCGCAATCCGTCGCCGACTCGCGATGACATCGTGACGGCGCTGGACAAGCACCTCTGTCGCTGCGGCGCGCATCCGCGCATCGTCCGTGCCGTTGCCAAGGCCGCCGAGGCGCTGCGCCGGGAGGGAGCACTCGCATGAGCGACACATTGCCGCTGTCCATCCAGAACAATCGGCGGATGGAGACATGGCTGCGCTTCCTGCCGGACCGCACGCTGCGCCTCGCGGTGGGGAAGGTCGAGCTGGGCCAGGGCAACGTCACCGCGCTGGCGCAGATCGCGGCAGAGGAGCTGGATGTCGATCTGGCGCGCATCAGCGTGCTGTCGGGCGATACGCAGGACGCGCCGGATGAAGGCCAGACCACGTCCAGCCAATCCATCGAGGTGTCCGGCCGTTCCGTGCGCCTGGTCACGGCGGAGTTTCGCGCCCGCGTGCTGGACCGCCTGGCGCGGCGGCTGAATTGCAGCCCGGACGAGATCACGGTGGCGGACGGCGCGTTCCATCACGGCGACGCGCCCACGGGGCATGATTACTGGAGTTTTGCGTCCGAGGAAGACTTTGCCCGCGATATCGAAGGCAACGCGGCGACCAAGGCGCCGGCTTCGTACCGTGTCGTGGGTCAGCCGGTGCCACGGCGCGATCTGCCGGCGAAGGTCAAAGGCGCTGCGTTCATACACGACATGGTGCGGCCGGACATGCTGCACGCGCGCATTCTGCGCCAGCCGTGCCGCGGCGCCGTGCTGGCGTCGTTGAACGAAGCGGCGATCCGGCGCGCTGGCGGCGGCGATTTCCGCATCGTTCGCGTCGGCAATTTCGTCGCGTTCGTGGGCGCCGACGAGACCGTGGTGCAGCGCGCTGCCGCCGCCGCGCCGCCGCACGCGCGGTGGGACAACGTGCCGCGTTTCACGCCGGAGATGCAGGAGGCGGCGTGGCTGGTCGGCAAGCCTTCCAACGATCGCGTGCTGTATGATGAAAGCGCGCCGCCGGTGGGCACGGTGGTGCAGGCCGGCTATTCGCGGCCTTACGTCGCGCATGCGTCCATGGCGCCGTCCTGTGCGCTGGCGGAGTTCCGCAATGGGCGGCTGGAAGTCTGGTCGCACACGCAGGGCGTTTATCCGCTGCGCGCGTCGCTCGCGAACGTGCTGGGGCTGCCGGCGGAGGCCGTCACCGTGCACCATGCGCATGGCGCCGGCTGTTATGGCCATAACGGCGCCGACGATGTCGCTCTGGATGCGGCGGTGATCGCGCGCGAGCTGCCCGATCATTGCATCCGCGTGCAATGGCGGCGGGAGGAAGAATTCGGATTCGAACCTCTCGGGTCCGCGATGCACGTCACTGCGCGCGTCGTGCTGGACGCGGCGGGAAAGCCGGTCGACTGGACGACCGAAATATGGTCGGCGACGCATGTGCAGCGGCCCAGCTCCGGCGGCAACATGCTGACTCACGAGGCGCTGCCCACGCCGCCGCCCGATCCGCGCCCGACCGATCCGCCGGAAGCCGCCGGCGGCGGCGGCACGCGCAACGGGCTGCCGCTGTACGACTTTCCGGCGAAGCGCATCGTGCACCATTTGGTGCTGCAGGCGCCGACGCGCACCTCGGCGCTGCGCGGGCTGGGCGCGCTGACCAATGTGTTCGCGCTGGAATGCTTCATGGATGAACTGGCAGAGCATGCCGGGATCGACCCGGTGGAGTACCGGTTATCGCTGCTGTCCGATGCGCGGGCGCGGCGGCTGATCGAGAACGTGGCGGAGCGCTGCGGCTGGGCGTCGCGCGGGCCGGCGGGGAGCGGGCGTGGTGTCGGGCTGGCCTGGGCGCGATACAAGAACAAGGCGGCGTATGCGGCGGTCGCGGTCGAGGTGGAGGTGGAGCAGGAGGTGCGGGTGCGGCGGGCGTGGTGCGCGGCGGATGCGGGGCTGGTGATCAATCCCGATGGCGCGCGCAACCAGCTTGACGGCGGCATCGTGCAGGCGATCAGCATGACGCTGAAGGAGCAAATGCGGTTCGATGCCGAGGGGCGGGCGTCGGTGGACTGGGAGGGGTATCCGATTTTGAAGTTCTCCGAGGTGCCGGAGATAGAAACCGAGATCGTGCACGCGCCGGAGCTGCCGACGCTGGGCATGGGCGAGTGCACGTTCGGTCCGACGGCGGCGGCGATCGGCAATGCGGTGGCGCATGCGCTGGGTGCGCGGATTCGGGATATGCCGCTGACGCGGGAGCGGATTGCCGCGGCATTGGTTGCCACGTAGCCTCTCCCGCGCTTCGCGCGGGAGAGGCTACGTGGTGCAAAGCACCATGGGGGAGGTGATCGGGCCGGTACGCTGTCTGCTACGTACCGACCCGATCACCCTCACCCTCGACGCTTCGCGTCTTGACCTCTCCCGCGCGCGCGAATAGCGCGCGCGGGAGAGGTTATCTTACACGTTCGCGCCTTCGATCAGGCCGCCGAAACGCACCCAGGTCTTGCCGTCCCACCGTTGCAACTGCATCGCCTTGATCGGCCGATGGTCGGTGTGGCTGGTACTGATCCGGATGCCCGGCAGCAGCACGGGAACCTCGAAATTGTGCAGGTTCTCCGCCTGCCGCATCACGCTGGCATGCGAGAAGTCGCCGTTGCACTGCTTCAGCACCTGCACCATCGTCATCGCGGCGCCATAGGCAAAGACGTTGGCCGCGTCGGTGGTATCGGCGCTGGGCGCGTATTTGGCCATGAACGCACGCCACGCCGCGAGTCCCGCATCGTCCTGCCATGCCGGATCGGTGGGATCTTTCAGGTACTGCGTGCTGATCATGCCGATCGACTTTTCCGGCCCTACCGGCTGCATTACCATCCCGACCGAGGTGGCGACATTGGTCATGAAGAACATCGGCTTCCACTGGATTTCGTAAACCTTGCGGATCGCCTGCGCCGCGAACTTGGCAATGCCGCCGACGAGCAATACGTTGCAGCCGGCGCCCTGCAACTCGGCGATCTGCGAATCGACGGTGGCATCGGTGGTTTCGTAGGTCAGATCCTTGACAACGATCTTGTCCCAGTTCGCACCGAGGATGTCGCGTACGCCCAGCGGGTAGTCCTTGCCGAAATCGTCGTTCTGGTAAAGGATGCCCATGCGGGGATTCTTTGCGTTCGCCAGCATGTATTTCGTGTAGATCTGCGCTTCCGTGCGGTAGCTCGGCTGGAAGCCCATCGTCCACGGATATTTCTTGTAGTCGGCCCACTTGCCGGCACCGGTCCCGACGAAGAGCTGCGGCACCTTGTGATGGTTCATGTACTCCGCGATCGCCGAATTGGTCGGCGTGCCGAGCGAGCCGAAGCAGAAATCCACCTGGTCCTCTTCGACCAGGCGGCGCGTATCCTCCACCGTCTTGGGTGGGGTATAGGCGTCGTCGAGCGAAATGAAGTCGATCTTGTGGCCGTCGATGCCGCCATGCTCGTTGATCATCTTGAAGTAAACGGCTTCGAGCTTGGGAATGACGCTGTAGGAGGAGCCTGGTCCGCTATAGGGCGCGGTGTTGCCGATCTTGATGGCGACACCCGCGGGCGTTTTTGCGGCAAGGGAGCCGGTGGAGCGGCCTGCGACGGCGGCGGCAAGCCCGGCAGTCAGTGCGGCGCGACGGCTGATCATTTTTTTTCCTCCCTGTTGTCGTGAAGTGCGTCGTTATCGTCGTGAAGTTCGTCCTCTCTGGCCGTTATCGTGCGTGCAGGGCATTCGTACCGCTCGGGCGCGGCGCGGGCCGGGCGATTCAACCGGGGTCATCGCGTCCGGTTTGTCGCCCTCTCCCGCGCCGCGCCCTTCGGGCTATACGTTGGCGCCTTCGATCAATCCGCCGAAACGGACCCAGCTCTTGCCGTCCCAGCGCTGAAGCTGCATCGCCTTCATCGGGCGGTGGTCGGTGGGGCTGGTGTTCAGCTTGATCCCCGGCAGCAGCACCGGGATCTCCACGTTGTGCAGATTCTCCGCCTGCCGCATGATGCTGGCGCGCGAGAAGTTGCCGTTGCACTGCTTCAGCACCTGCGTCATGGTCATGGCGCAGCCATAAGCGAATACCAGGGCCGCGTCCTTCTGGTCGCCGCTCGGGTTGTACTTGTTCATGAACGCACGCCAGGTCTTCAGCGCCGGATCGTTGTCCCACTCGGGATCGGTTGGATCCTTGAGGTATTGCGTACTGATCATGCCGATGGATTTCTCCGGTCCCGCCGGCTCCATCACGGTGCCGACCGAAATGGAGACGTTGGTCATGAAGAACATCGGCTTCCAGTTCAGGGCGTAGACCTTGCGGATCGATTGCGCGGCGAACTTGGGAATGCCTGCCATCAGGAACACGTTGCAGCCGGCGCCCTGCAATTCGGCGATCTGCGAATCGATGGTGGCGTCCGTCGTTTCGTAGCTCAGGTTTTTCAGGACGATCTTGTCCCACTTCGCGCCCAGGATGTCGCGCACGCCGGTGGGGTAGTCCTTGCCGAAGTCGTCATTCTGATAAACGATGCCCATCTTCGGGTCTTTGACCTGCGCCAGCATGTACTTGGTGTAGATCTGCGCTTCCGTGCGGTAGTTCGGCTGGAAGCCCATCGTCCACGGATATTTCTTGTAGTCGCTCCACTTGCTGGCGCCGGAGCCGACAAAGAGCTGCGGCACCTTTTTGTGGTTCAGGTACTGGGCGATCGCCGAATTCGGCGGCGTGCCGATGTCGTTGAACAGGAAATTGACGTCGTCTTCCTCGACGAGCTGACGGGCGTCCTCCACCGTCTTGGGCGGGCTGTAGCCGTCGTCCAGCGAGATCCAGTCGATCATGTGGCCGTCGACGCCGCCATGGTCGTTGATCATCTTGAAATAGGCGCCCTCGGTGCGAGGGATTACGCTGTAGGTGGAGGCAGGACCGCTGTAAGGCCCGGTGTTGCCGATCTTGATTTTTGTCATGTCGCCAGCGGCGCGGGCGCTGGTTAACCGGCCTGCAACCGCGGACGCGAGTCCGGCAGCCAAAGCCGTACGGCGGGTGATCATTCTTTGTTCTCCCGATATGTCGGAGCTTCTCCCTTGCGGCCGTCGCGGCGAAGCGGCGACCGTGCTTAGAATGTGTCAAGAATGGCCTTTTGGGCAATCGGTAAGTTCGGGCCGGTCAGTTCGGGCAGGCCGCGCCGTCGTGGCGGGACAGGGCGGCGGGGAACAATGCTTCCCCCCGCTGGTGGTACAAGCCCGCAGGGGGATGGGGCGCTTCTTTGTTAGAACCCGAACATGTGGTCGAGCGAAAATCCGCCGGCGTCGTCCATCAGGCCGTGATAGCCGAACAAGCGGCAGGTGGAATCGCGCACCAGGACATAACCATCCCGGCCGGCCTGGCGCAGCGCCGCGGCGCCGAACACTTTATGCGGCCAAACCATCGCCGAGCCAGAGCATGCGATGGCCAGCTTCTCCTCGGCGATCTGCTCGCCGGCGCTGTCGTGCAGTTGCAGCACCGTCGATGACATGGCGTGCCACGACGCGGAGGCAGGATAGATCAACGCCGCGAAACTTTGACGCCGTGCATCGCCGAGTTTCAAGAACAGACGGGTGGAAAGACCGGGAGGCGGGCCGGCGTAGGATTGCGGCTCGTCGCGCCAGGTCATCGCGGTGTTGAAGATATGGGCGCCGAAGCTGGATTCGGCAGCATGACCGGAGCGGCGATCTTCATAACGGAACAAGGCGTGCAGCCAGCCATCGGCGCCGCCGCCATCGCGAAAGTCGTAGACCAGCTCGGCATGACCGCTTGCCACATCGAAATCGGCGCAATCCACGGCGACGGCGTGGTCGCGCGGCAGGCGCCCCAGGAAGCGGTTTGCCACCGTCCGACCGGCGGAATCGAACACGTCCAGGCGCAGCGGCAGATCGGCCTGGGTCTCGGCCATCGGCGTCGGCAGGACGATGCTGCGGAAGCGCTCGCGGGGCAGGATCGGAAAGGGCAGCAGGAAACCGCGGCCAAGGTCGGGGGGCAATGCGGGAATGGCCGGATCGGGGCGCAGGTCGGCGCGCTCCACGTTCACATGCGCGATGCGGGTGCGGCCGTCACGGATCACCTCGTAGCGCGGGCGCACCACGTGGCGGCCGGCGTGCAGCTCGATCTGTGCAGGCCAGCGCAGGTCCGGCAGCAGTTCGGCCACATCGAGGGCGAGCGTGGCGAACGGACCGATGGCACGATCCAGCGGCACCGGGCGTTCCGCCCCCATCCGATCCAGCGCGATCCCGCCGCGCGGAATCGGCGCCGCATGACTGTTCTGAATCCATAACAAAGTGCGTTCGTCGTCGCGCGGGGCAGGCAGACCGGCATAGCGGTCGGATGGCCAGGCATTGGCGTCGTGCGTGCAGGACAGCGAGGCGCCGCTGTCGGACGCATAGGTGTCCAGCGCGTATTTCACCACGTCGTGGCCGGTGGCGCCGACCGCATGGATGAAGAGCTGCCCGGTGAACTCGGGCAGATTGAAACGCTGCCGCACGTCCCGGCTGTCGATCGAGAAGCCGCCGGGGCCGGACGGCAGTTCCTGCTGCCATGTGGCCAGGACGTGGCCGTCGGCATCGAACAAACGCAGCCACAGGCGGACGGCGCGGGCGCCGTAGCCGGCCCAGTAATTGGCGGAGACCAGGCGCGTGTAGAGGCCGCCGGCATCGCGGAAGAACACGAAATTCGTGGCGTAGTTCAGCTTGTCGAGCGTCCGCGTCCGGTTGGTCAGCAGCGCTTCCGGCAGCCGCGCGGCATCCAGCGTGTGAACCTTGGCGCCCGGCGGCAGCATGTGGGCGACGCGGTCCGCGATGCGGCCGGCATCGAACGCCGCGATCAGCACGGTGCGGGCGCTGCAGCCGGGCAATTCCGTGAGCTTCCGGGCGATCAGGCCGGCACGGGGCTGGCCCACCTGGGCGACGTCGTGGACGAACAGCGCCGCGAGACCGGGCAGGCTGGGGTAGAGCGCAAGCAGGGGCTCGGCGATGCCGTCGGGATCGTAGAGCGCAACGGGCGGAACGAGGCGCGCATAGAGCGCGGCGATGGCCTCGGCGGCCAGCGGATGCGCCAGCGCCTTGTAGATGACGTTGCCGCCGGAGCGGTTATCGAAGGTCTGGATGTTCAGCATGGGATGTTGCCATCGGCGAAATGCGTCACGCCTTCGCTTTTGGGGCACGCGCCGCGCGTCATCACAGCCCCAATCGGCGATGCAGTTCGGCGGCGGCGAGCGGCGTATCGTCCAGCGGCGCGACGTTCCAGGTGGCGAAGCGGCCCTGGAACCAGCGCACCCGGTCCTCGGCCAGCATGCCCTGAAGGAACACGGCCTGGCGCCGGGACCGGCCCGGCAGCGCGGCGATCATGACGGGGGCGGTGGTCGCCGCTGCTTCCGAGATCATCGACACGCTGTCCTGCGTCACGACAATGGCGTCGGCCAGCGCCAGCATGCCGTAATACGGATTTTCCCCCGTGCCGTCCCAGATCCAGGCGCCGCGCGGTTCCAGCGCCTGCCGCAGCATGCGCAGCGCTGCCGGGTCGGTGCGGCGGGAGGGCGTGAGGGCCAGCCCCACCTGGTCGCGCTGCATCATGTCCGCCAGTTCGCCGGCGAGGCGCGCGGCCACCTGGGTATCCAGTCGATAGCTGCCGCTGCTGCCCCCGACCAGCGCAGCGACCAGCGGCCGCGGCAGGTGCGCGAACCGGTCGCGCCAGGCGGCGGCGGCTTCGGCCAGGCGCTGTGGGCTGGCGCGGTGCAGCGCCGTTCGGGTCACCACGACGTTCGGGCCGGTGAGGCCGTCGTGGTGGTTCACCACCACCAGGTCGAAGCGGTTGGGGTCCAGGCGGGGGTGCTGCACCTGCACCACGCGGCGACCGCCTTTGCGGAGGGCGGCGGCGACGGCGGCGCCCATGCCGCCGCAGGCGATCAGCAGGTTGGGGAGAGGGCCGCGCAGGGAATCGGCGACCGCGGCGAGGGGCCGGGGCCACAGCTTGGCGGCCACCCAGCTCCAGGGCGGGCGTGGGGTCAGCGCGCGCAGCTCGTGCGGCAGGCGCGCGGCCTCCGCCAGGCCGATCGCCTGCGCTTGCAGGCCGGCCAGAGGCTCGCTCAGGATGAGGGCTGCCGCAGCGTCCGACATGGCGGGGCTTTTCGGCGCGGCGGGGGGAAAGGTCAATGCGACGGGGCCGCGACGGGGGGGCGGGCGACGGCGAGGGTGCGCTTGCATATCGCGGGCTGGCGGGAGTTCACTTGGCGCAATCCATTGTTGCCAGGAAGGTTCCGATGCCGGATGCCGCCACCGCCCTTGTCGCTCGCCATGCCTGGCCGGCCGGGCTGACCCGCGTGCCGTTCTGGGTCTACCAGGACGCCGACATCCTGCGCCTGGAGCAGGAATCGGTGTTCGAAGGACCGGTGTGGAACTACCTGTGCCTGGAGGTGGAGATCGCCAATTTGGGCGACTGGCGCGCCACCTGGGTGGGCGAGATGCCGGTGGTGGTGGCGCGCGATGCGGCGGGGCGGATCGGCGCGTTCGAGAATCGGTGCGCGCATCGCGGCGCGATCATCTGCTTTGAGGATGGCGGCAGCGGGGCGAAGGATTTCACCTGCCCGTACCATGCCTGGCGGTATGGTCTGGATGGCACGCTGCTGTCGGTGGCGTTTCAGCGGGGGGTGAACGGCAAGGGCGGGATGCCGGAGTCGTTCCGCATTGGCGAACATGGTCCGCGCAAGCTGCGTGTCACGGTCTGGCAGGGACTGGTGTTCGGGACGTTCAGTCCGGACACGCCGGAGTTCGAGTCGTTCATCGGGCCGCAGGTTGCCGCCCGGCTGCGGGTCGCCACAAGCCGCAAGCTGGAGATCATCGGGCGCTATGTCGAGGCGCTGCCCAACAACTGGAAGCTGTACGCCGAGAACGTGCGCGACACCTACCACGCCAGCCTGCTTCATCTGTTCTTTGCCACGTTCAAGATCAACCGGCTGAGCCAGGGCGGCGGGGTGGAGATCAACGACACCGGAAGCTGCCATGTCTCCACGACGCTGGCGCCGGACGGCGGCGTGGACAACGCGTACGCCGGGATGCGCTCGGTGGACGACGATTTCAAGCTGCGTGATCCGGGGCTGGTGGATGTGGTGGACGAACATGGCGACCGGGTGCGGCAGCAGATCATGTCGGTGTTTCCGACGTTCGTGATGCAGCGGACGCAGAACATCATGGCGATCAGGCAGTTCGTGCCTCGGGGCGTGGGCGGGTGCGACCTGCACTGGATCTACCTGGGGTACGAGGACGATACGGCTGAGATGCGAGCGCGGCGGCTGCGGCAGTTGAACCTGGCGGGGCCGGCGGGGTTTGTTTCCATGGAAGACGGCTGCATCGGCGGGTTCGTGGAACGCGGCGCGGCTACGGCGCGGCGGGCGATGTCGGTGGTGGAGATGGGTGGGGCGGGGATCGAGGCGCAGGACACGCGGGCGACGGAGGTGGCGATCCGGGGGTTCTGGCGGATGTGGCGGGGGCTGGTGGGGGTGTAGGGGACCGACCCCGTCGGCTGTTACCGGCGCGGGACATCCCGTCAGATCGCGCTACCCAGGTGTGATTACAAATGCCGCACAGTCAGGGCGCCGTTCCACGCCTCGTTCAGGTAGTCGCAAACCAGCCGGCGATGGCAGCGATGTGGCGTGGGCTCGGAGCATAGCAGGCAGCTTCCGTCCAATGCTTCGGGATTGAACTGGTCCTCGACCCTTCGTTCGCGCATCAGCGCGCGGAATTGCCGTTCATATTCGTCCCAGCCGCGCTTCTCCTTGCGGTAGCCCTTCAGCATGGCCTCGGTCGGTGCCAGCAACGGCGCATGCACATAATCGATGCCGCCCAGCCGGCGGAGAAACCACGCCAGGTCGTCGGCCTTGGCAAAGCCGGCAAGCTGCGACGTATTATGCAGCCGCACGTCCACCACCTTCCGCACGCCCGCGCCGATCAGCCGTTCGAAGAAATGCGCAGCGCTGGACCGCGTAAATCCGATCGTGGCAACGCCGGCCATGACGGTCACCCCTGCTCCGCGGCGGCAAACGCGACCTTGTGCGCATACTCGCGATAAGCCAGGGCAAGTCGTTCTTCCGGCGACAAGAACAGATCGCCCTTGTCGCGGCCGGTGCGGCGCAGAAGGTCCGCCTCGATGTCGGCCTGTGTTGCCATGCCGCCGTCGGGCAGCAGGTGGCACACCCGCACGCCGCGTGACGCCAAGGCGCGGCCGACCAGCAGGCAGCGGTGGCAATCCTGCGGGAATTGCTCCGCGCACATCAGCGCGATGCGATGCGTCGCCGCGCCGTCCAGCACGCGCTGCAGCCCGGCCTGGAAGGCATCGGACGCGGCGATCTTCTCATAGTCCGCAACGCCATCGCGATATTGCGCCTTGTTCTGCGGCCGGCCGCCAAGCTCCCTGCCGAGATAGACATGCGCGATACCGGCCTCCCGCAACGTCGCCTTCAGCGCATCGTGATTGAACTGCGGGACGTGGCGCGAATGCGGCGCCGAGCGCACGTCCGCCACGGCGGTAACACCCGCTTCGCGCAACAGTGCGAGGAAGTGCTCCATCGTGTGGCTGGAATGCCCGATCGTCAGCACGTCGCGCGGTTCATCCGCCATCAGGGTTGTCTCACCAAAGCACGCCATTGAGCATCACATAGCACTTGTCGGCATGCTCTCTGAAGCCGCGCGCGAGGCCCAGCCGCACGTGCAGATCAGTGGCGACGGGCAGGGCGCGGCGCATCGCGGCGATCCCGTCGCTGCGCCAGATGTCCCGCAGCGCGCGGCTCGCGACCGGCAGCGAGTAGCGCGCTTCCGCATCCTGAAGCAGGGCGCGGGGACGGTCATCCGTTTCGATGAAGCCGAGCCATCGGCTGGGAACGCGCAGGCCGTGCAAGGAGCATGTTTGGGTACCGACGGGAACATGGGTCCCTCGTCGATGACCGCGCCACAGCGAGGTATGGCGGATCGCGCCGCCGAACGCTTCGTTCAGCGTGGCGGCGACAGGCGGGGCGTCGGGCCCGAACCAGTCGGTCGGCTGGGTGGCGACGCGGTCGATCGGGGACAGGTCGATCGGAAGGTCCTCGGTGCGGTGTGGAAAGTCGCCGCGAAGACGGATGCGGTTGGGCACGACCGCAATCGTCGCACCGGGTGCGACCTCGGCCGCTTCGATCAGGGCGCGCGGCCAATGAACGCCGTCCGGCAATGGGCGGACCATGCGACGGCCGGCAGGGTCCCAGCCGGCGACACAGCAGATGCCGGGATGAATGTCGGTCACTTCCGTGATCAGCAGACGCAACGTTGGCGCCGCAACAGTTTCCACAGGCGGCGCGTGACGGTCCATACCGGCCCGGACACGGCATTCCATCGCGGCACTATAAGACTCTGTGCCGTCCAGTCCGAATCGCCATGGCGCCCCGGAGACCAGCCAGCCTGCTGGCCGCTGGCGGCGATTCCAGGGTTCGTTCAGTGCGACGGCAACGAACCAGGTACCAGCTTCTGCATCGATCCCGCCAGGCTTTGCAGCAGCGAAGATGTGCTGCCTTGGCCGCAATCCACGCCGGAGATGCCCGGATTGTTCTGGCCGCAGGCGGGTGCCCTTGCGTCCGTGGCCGCCGCGTCTGTCGCGGCCTGCGTCGTGGTGGCGCGGTCCGCGCTTTCGCCGCAGCCATTGTTCGTCGCGACGATCCCTGCCGAGCATGGCGGCATTGCAGTGCCTGGCACGCGGGGCATGACTTGCTGGATCATGTTCGCCACGCCCGAACTTCCGGGGCTGGACGCTGCGGCTTCTATCAGCGGAGCAGCGACGCATCCGCCCAGGGCCAGCAGCAGGGGCACGGCAAGTGCGGATGTTCGCAGATGTCGAAACGTTTGGTTGGCGCGCGGCATGGCGGCGTCCTTCGAAAGACGGCGCTGCGGCGGCATTGATGCAGCCCTGGCACCGATGAGGACACCCGGCACAGTTTTGGTCCAGGCGGTAGGCCAAGACGCTACCGGCAATGGCTGAAGACTTGGTTAACCGGCTGCTTCTTTCCGTGTGCCGGGAAGCGCCGCACCGTGCCACGGCGATCGGCGCCGGCGATGGGCGCGGGGGTTGCCAGGGCAATCGCATTTCAGAACAGGGCCAGCAGCCGCGCCAGGTAGGTGTCATCCCAGCCGGCCCGCTTGAACTTTCCGCGCAGCGAGCCCTTCGACGTGTCCTTCTGCATGACATTCAGCGCCA